>Ga0209768_10000242_pt1 | contig 37461 bp, 37 predicted proteins | sample LauGreSBDMM110SD_3_FD_187564 | JGI IMG/M metagenome (GOLD analysis project Ga0209768, IMG submission 187564) | Freshwater lake microbial communities from Lake Michigan, USA - Sp13.BD.MM110.SD (SPAdes) (version 2) | ecosystem: Environmental > Aquatic > Freshwater > Lake | place: Lake Michigan... | reverse complement strand
CCAGCTGCCGCATGCCGCCAGCGACAGGCAAACGCTGAGCAGGCTGAGCTGATGTAGTCGGTAGTTCATGCCATGTGTCCGTTCATAGGTGTGAGATTGTGTCTATCTGTGGTTGGCACACGCGGACCAAGCACACGCGCGCGCATACGCTCGAGTCCGACAAACACGATCGGCGTGGTGTAGAGCGTGAGCAACTGGCTGAGCAGCAGACCGCCTAGCACCGACAAGCCCAGCGGCTGGCGCATCTCGGCGCCCACACCGTAAGCCAGTGCCAATGGCACCGCGCCCAGCATGGCCGCCGCCGTGGTCATCAGAATCGGGCGCAGCCGCATTTGCGCGGACAGGTAAATCGATTGCCCGGCGCTGCGGCCGCGGCGCTGGGTTTGCAAGGCCACATCAATCATCAGAATGGCGTTCTTTTTGACAATGCCTATCAGCAACAAAATACCAATCATGGCGATGACGCTGAACTCCATGTCAAACAGCATCAATGTCAGCAAAGCACCGACACCGGCCGACGGCAGGCTGGACAAAATCGTCAGCGGATGCAGCAGGCTCTCATACAACACACCTAGCACCAGGTAGAGCGTGACCAATGCAGCCAGCAACAACATAGGCTGGGTTTTCAAAGATTTTTCAAACGCATTCGCGGTACCGGCAAAACCGCCGCGCACCGACACCGGTAAATGCAATTGCGCCACAGTGTCGTTGATCGCCTCAGTGGCTTGCGAGAGGCTGACGCCCGGCGCCAGGCTGAAGCTGAAGGTGTCGGACGGCACGCCTGCATCATGCGACACCGACAGCGACGTGCCGCTCATCACCACTTGCGCGAACGCGCGCAATGGCACGGTTTGTCCTTTGTCGTTGATGAACTGCAAGCTGTCAAGCGATGAAGGGTTTTGCAAATGGTCGGCCGCCAGTTCCAGCACCACGCGGTATTGGTTCAGCGGGTTGTAAATCGTGCTGACCTGGCGCTGCGAGTAGGCATTGGCCAAGGTGTTGTCTATGCTGCGCATGGACACGCCCAGGCGGGCGGCGGCGTCCCGGTCTATCACCAGCGAAGTTTGCAAGCCCCGGTCTTCGTAGTCGTTGTTGATGTCTTCGAGTTCTTTGAGCTTGGCCATGGCACGCCGGAGTTTCGGCTCCCATTGGCGAAGTTCAGACAACTCATCGGCCTTGATGCTGTACTCGAACTGAGAATCACCGCTGCGCGCGCCTATGCGCAAATCCTGCACCGGCGTCATGAACAAACGCGCACCCGGATCCTTAGACAATTTGGCGCGTAAGCGTTTGACCACTTCATCAGCGCTGACATCGCGTTCGCTGCGCGGCTTCAAGGTCATGAACATTTGCGCTGCGTTGCGCTGGATGTTGCCGGTGAAGCCGGTGACGTTCAACACCGCCGGGTCGGCCTGCACAATGGCCAGCATGCTGTGTAAGCGCTGTTGCATGGCTTGAAATGACGAGCTTTGATCGGCGCGTATGTAGCCGTTGATGCGTCCGGTGTCTTGTTGCGGGAAAAAACCTTTGGGAATGGCGCGGTACAGGCTGACGTTCAAAACCACAGTGGCTGCCAGCACCAGCCACATCAACCACTGATGCCGCAACACCCAGGCCAGACTGCGCCGGTACCACCTGGCCATGCGCGCCTGACTGCGCCGTCTTTGTGCCAGCGGCACAGCAGCAGGCAGTAACAGCGCGCACATCATGGGCGTGGTGGTCAACGACACCAACAGTGAAATCAGAATCGCCGAGGTCATGACCACGGCGAATTCATGGAACAAGCGGCCCAGCACACCGCCCATGAACAATATGGGTATGAACACCGCCACCAGCGACACACTGATGGCGACCACGGTAAAGCCTATGTCGCGCGTGCCTTGCAACACCGCTTGGCGCAAAGGCATGCCGCGCTCGCGCAATCGGGTGATGTGCTCTAGCACCACGATGGCATCGTCCACCACAAAACCGGTGGCAATCGTCAAGGCCATCAGGCTGAGGTTGTTCAAGCTGAACTTCATCAAATACATGACGGCACAGGTACCCGCCAGCGACAAGGGAACCGCCACCGCCGGAATCAAGGCGGTGCGCCAGCGTTTCAAAAACAGCGCCACCACCAGTATCACCAAACCCATGGAAATCGCCAGTGACTTTTGAATCTCGTTCAGCGAGGCGCGAATCGTCGGTGTGCGGTCTGACACCACTTCCATGCTCATGCCCTCAGGCACATCTTTTTGCAGTGAAGGCAGCAAGCGCCGCACTGCGTCCACGGCTTCAATCACATTCGCGCCGGGCTGCTGGTAGAGCACCAGCAGCACCGCCGGTTTGCCTTGCGAGATACCGTCGGTGCGCACATCCTGCATGGCCTCGGTGACTTTGGCCACGTCTTGCACACGCACCGCGCGGTTGTTCTGATAACGAATCACCATGCCTGCGTATTCAGCCGGGGTGCGCGCCTGGTCATTGGCTTCTATTTGCCACGACTGGTTATCGTCTTCCACCACGCCTTTGGGCCGGTGGGCATTGCCTGCCACCAAAGTCTGGCGCACGTCCTCCAAAGCAATGCCGTAGGCCGACATGCGTTCGGGTTGTACGGCCACGCGCACCGCAGGCAAGGCACCGCCGCCTATGCTGACCTGACCGACGCCATCGACCTGAGACAAACGCTGCACCAACACGGTCGATGCCAGATCGACCATAGAAGCACGTGAATGGCTTTGCGAGGTCAGCGCAATGATGAGCATCGGACTTTCAGCCGGATTCACCTTGCGGTAGGTGGGCCGCCCCGGCATGCCGGTGGGTAGCAAGGTTTGCGCCAGATTGATGGCGCCCTGTACATCGCGAGCCGCGCCGTTGATGTCGCGCTCTAAATCAAATTGCAAGCTGATGCGGGTGCTGCCCTGGGACGAGGTGGACGTCATCTCGTTGACGCCGGCAATGCTGCCCAAGGCGCGCTCCAGCGGCGTGGCCACGGTGGCGGCCATGGTCTCGGGACTGGCGCCAGGCAAACTGGCCTGCACTGAAATAGCCGGGTAATCCACTTGCGGCAAAGGCGCTACCGGCAGCATGCGGTAAGACAAGACACCGGCCAGCGCCACGCCCAGGCTCAGCAGCGTGGTGGCCACCGGTCGGGCGATGAACACAGCCGACAGGTTCATGCGCTGTCAGCTGCGGGACGCGGCTGCGACCATCGCTCGAGCAACAAATAAATCACCGGCGTGGTGAACAATGTCAGCCATTGACTGACGATCAACCCGCCAACAAGAGTCACACCCAGCGGATGGCGCAACTCGCTGCCCACACCGGTGCCCAGCATCAAAGGCAATGCGCCGAGCAAGGCGCACAGCGTCGTCATCAAAATAGGTCTGAAGCGCAGCAAACACGCCTGCTCTATGGCCTGACGCGGCGACAGCCCCTGGTTTCGCTCGGCATCCAAGGCAAAGTCAATCATCATGATGGCGTTTTTCTTGACTATGCCTATCAGCAAAATAATGCCTATGACCGCGATCAAACTGATGTCCAGACGCGCCAACCACAGCGCCAGCAACGCGCCCAAAGCAGCTGAGGGCAGCGTGGACAAAATAGTCACCGGGTGCACATAACTTTCATACAGCACACCGAGCACGATGTACATGGTGACCACTGCAGCCAGCACCAGCCACAGGCTGTGACTCAGCGATGCTTGAAACGCCAGCGCCGCACCTTCAAAGCGCGACTCTATGCTGTCGGGTACTTTGTCTTGCTCGCGCATTTGCTGCCAGGTCTGGTCAATCGCGGCCACTGCCTCGCCGAGTGAGGTTTTCTCCGAAGGTTGAAACGACAAGGTGACCGCCGGGAACTGGTTGACATGCACCTGGCTGAGCAAAGCTGCACGTTCTTCTATGGCGGCCACGCTGCTAAGCGGCACTTGTGCGCCGCTGACAGACGGCACCGTCAATCTTGCCAGCGCTTGCGGGCCCGTGCGCTCTTGCGGACTGACTTCCAACACCACCCGGTACTGGTTGCTTTGCGTAAAGATGGTCGACACCAATCGTTGACCGAAAGCGTTGTACAACGCGTTGTCTATGGCCATCACGCTCACGCCCAAGCGGCTTGCGGCATCTCTGTCTATGCGCACATACGCCTGCAAACCCTGGTCTTGAAAATCACTGGCGACTTCTGCCAGCGCCGGGTGTTGCCGCAATTGCGCCAGCAGTCGCTGCGACCAGATACCTAATTCATTGCTGTCGGGGCCGCTGAGTAAAAAACGGTACTGGGTGCGCGCCACCCGGTCTTCCAAGCTCAGGTCTTGCAAGGGCTGCAAGTAAATATGCATGCCGCTGATACCGTCGGCTGATTGCGATAGGCGTTGCAGTATGTCGGCCAGTGGTGCATCGCGTTGCGACTTGGGCACCAGATTCAAAGTCATGCGCCCGGTGTTCAAGGTGGTGTTCGGACCATCGACACCGATGAACGAACTCAGGCTTTGCACCGCCGGGTCTTTGAGCAGCACCGCCGCTAACGCCTGCTGCCGCTGTGACATAGCAACAAACGAGGTCGACTGCGTGGCTTCGGTAATGACTTGTACCGCACCCGTGTCTTGCACCGGGAAAAAACCTTTAGGCATCCACACATACAAAGCCACCGTCATCACCACAGTCAAAGCGAACACAGCCAGGGTCTGCAAGGGGCGGTTCAACACCTCTTGCAAACCTCGCGCGTAGCGATCAATCGCCCATTGCAACCAGGCCGGTGTGTGCAAACTTTGCGCGTTCGCAGTGGTTGCCGGGCGCAACACATATGCGCACATCATCGGCGTGAGGGTCAACGACACCACGGCTGAAATGAGGATCGCCACCGCCAGCGTGATGGCGAATTCATGGAACAAGCGCCCCACCACATCGCCCATGAACAACAGCGGTATCAACACCGCCACCAAAGAAAAAGTCAGCGAAATGATGGTGAAGCCGATTTGTCTCGCGCCTTCCAGCGCCGCTTGCAAAGGCCGCATGGGTTTGAGCGGGTCTTGCAAATAGCGGGCGATGTTCTCGATCATGACGATAGCGTCGTCCACCACAAAACCGGTGGCCACCGTCAAGGCCATCAAGGTCAGGTTGTTGATGGAAAACCCGGCCAAGTACATGACGCCAAATGTGCCGACCAGCGACAAAGGCACGACCACCGCAGGTATCAAAGTAGCAGCTGCACTGCGTAAAAACAAAAAGATCACCATCACCACCAATGCAATCGACAACAGCAACTCAAACTGCACATCACGCACCGAAGCGCGTATGGTGACAGTACGGTCGGTCAGCACCTGCACCTTCACGCCCGGCGGCATGGCTTCGCGCAGCAAAGGCAATTGCTGCTGAATGCGTTCCACAGTGTCAATCACATTGGCACCGGGTTGGCGCTGTATGTTGACGATGATGGCGGGTTTGTCATTCGCCCAGGCCGCCAACCGGTTGTTCTCTGGCGCTTGCACGATGTCGGCCACATCACCGAGTCGCAGCGGATTGCCTCTGACAAAGGCAATCACCAAATGCTCATACTCTTTGGCTGAGCGCAACTGGTCGTTCGCATCCAGGCTGGAGGCGCGCGCTGCGCCATCGAAATTGCCTTTGGCCATGTTCACGTTGGACAGGTTGATGGCGTTGCGCACATCTTCCAGCGACAAACCTGCGGCAGCCAAGGCTTGCGGGTTGACCTGCACACGCACCGCAGGGCGTTGTCCACCGGCAATGCTGACCAGTCCCACCCCGCTGACTTGCGACAAGCGCATGGCCAAGCGGTTTTCCACCAGATCGTGAATCAGCGTCATCGGCATGTCGTCGGCGCTGACCGCCAGCGTCATGACGGGTGCATCCGCTGGATTGACTTTGCTGTAGCCCGGCGGCATGGGCAAGTCCGCCGGTAAAAAATTAGCACTGGCGTTGATGCCGGCCTGCACTTGTTGCTCAGCCACATCCAGCGGCAGCTTCAACGAAAAACGCAAAGTGATGACAGACGCACCACCCGAACTGACCGAGGTCATTAAGGCCAAGCCCGGCATTTGTCCGAACTGGCGCTCCAGCGGCGCGGTGACCGAGGCGGTCATCACATCCGGGCTGGCGCCGGGGTAAAGCGTGGTGACTTGTATCGTCGGGTAATCGACTTGCGGCAGCGAGGCCACCGGCAATAAGCGGTACGCCAAAGCACCTGTGAGCAACAAAGCCAGCATCAACAGCGACGTGGCAACCGGTCGCAGTATGAACAACCGCGACAGGTTCATGGCTTGGCGGCTTTCACCACCTCGACCTTGCTGCCAGATCGCAAACGGTCAGCGCCGTCGGTGACCACGCTGTCGCCTTCTTTCAATTCATCGGATTGAATCGCTTGCCGGTCTTCTTGTACAGCCAACAATTGCACCGCCACCGATTTGACGGTGCCATCGTCTTGCACCACCAGCACGAAATTGCCTTGGGCACCGCGTTGAACCGAGGCGGTCGGTACTGCCAGCGTGTTTTTCAAAGTATCGAGTTGCAGTTCAATTTGAGCGAACTGGTTGGGGAACAACTGGCCGTCGCGGTTGTCCAAAGCAGCTTTGAGTTTCAAGGTTCCGGTGGCCAGATCAATGGCGTTGTCGGTGGTACTGACCCGCCCGTTCGCCAGTTTTTGTTTGCGTTCGCGGTCCCAGGCATGCACTGTCAAGGGCTGGCCGGCTTTGAGTTTGCGCATGATCAAGGAAACATGAATTTCCGGCACCGCGAAAACCACGGCCATAGGCTGTGTCTGAGTAATCGTGACCAAACCGTTGGCGTCACCGGCGCGCACCAGACTGCCCAACTCGGCTTGCTTCAAACCCAGACGCCCGCTGATGGGCGCAGTCACACGCGTGTAAGACAACTGCAACCTGGCGGTGTCTACCTGTGCTTGGTCGGCTTGCACCGTGCCCTGCAACTGCGACACCAGCGCGGCTTGTGTTTCCACTTGTTGGCGAGCAATCGCGTCTTTTTTTAACAAGTCCTGGTAGCGTTGCAAATCCAGTTGTGCGTTCAACAATTGCGCGTTGTCGCGCGCCAATTGACCCAGCGCCTGGTTGAGTTGCGCATCGAAAGCGCGAGAATCAATTTCGGCCAGTAACTGGCCGGACTGCACCTGCTGTCCTTCGGTGAAGCGCAGCGACTTGAGCACACCATCGACTTGCGAACGCACCACTGCCGTGTTCATGGCGGTCATGGTGCCCAAGGCCTGCACATTGATCTGCATGTCCATGCGTTTGATTTGCGCGGTACTCACTGGTGTGGGCTTGCCACCGCCCTCGCCCATGTCTTTGTTGCCGGGCCGTCCGCCAGTGTATTTAGCTTTATCACCGGGTTTGTCGCCTGGCTTGACGGCCGATTTGTCGACGGCTGTATTACCGGCTGAGGCGTATTGCTGCCACAAAGATTGCAGATCGGCAAAGCGCCAAACTGCGGCTGCCACTGCCACTGCCAGCAAACCGACAGCGACCAGATGTTTAAATCGCAACTGTAAAAATAAAGACATAAGTCAGCAAAGCCGTAGATCAGGGTTAACAAGCATATTAACGCTCTCAGAGCAGTCGGGATATCAAAGCGCACACCATGCTCAAAATGAGTGTGGTGGTGAGCGGCAGAAAAATTTCTTTGCCGAAAATCTTAAAGCGCAAATCGCCCGGCAAACGACCGAAGCCCAATTTGCCCAGCCAGGGTGTCACGCCTTGTATCAGCAGTAACACCAGAAAAACCACCAGCACCCAACGAATCATGTATCAGCCTATAAACGGTGCGATCTGTCACCCTGCACAAAACCCACGGGCTCCCAGGGCTCGCCGGGCCCGACCGCCAACACTTTAAAGAGTTCGCCCATTTCATGGTCTTGTATCAACAACTGGGCTTGCTGACGTTCGGCCATAGACGCATTCTCCAGCAATGTCAGCAAACCGCTGTTGATCAAAAAATGCCCCTGACTGGTGTAACCCAAACAACTCAAGCCCGCGTCCTGGGCCGCCAGCGCCATGGCGGTGAAATTCACGTGGGCGGTGATGTCTTTGCGACCGATGTTGGTCAGCGGGTCAGCGTCGCTGCGGTGGTCCTGGTGGCACATCAGCGTGCCCATGTGTCTTTGCACATGGTAGTACTCATGCTCAGGGAATCCGTAGTCCATGAAAAACGCCGCCCCCTTGTGTAAACGCTCGCCCAATGTGTGCATGAAAGCCGCGGCCTGCGGATGGATTTCACACAGGTAATCATGCGCGCCTTCAATCTCACATGGCGGCCTGAGCTCTGAGGGTCTGTCCTGCCAGACATAGCGGTTTTGTGACGCATCCCAAGCCACGCCGCGCTCATGCCAAACTTGCTTGATCCTGTGCAGTAACTTCACCGGCATGGCGTCTAACACCTCGTTGCCGACGACCACCGCGTGGATTTGCTCGGGCAATGCATCCAGCCATTGCACTTTGTGCGCGTGTACTTTGAGTTTGTCAGCTTGTTGCTCCCGCAAATGCGCAGACACCTCGACGATGTCGTAGCACACGATGCTGTCGCCTAGGCTGTCCAGCAATTGCAAAGCCAAGCTGCCGTCACCCGCGCCGAACTCCATGACTTGGCTTGTACCCGTGTGTTGCAAAGCCTGTTGCACGCTGCGCGCCAATGCCATGCCGAAAAACGGCGACACCAAAGGCGCGGTCACAAAATCGCTGCCGCCTGAAGGCATACGTCCAATCGGACGACTGCGGACACTGTAATAACCCGCACCCGGCGCATACAGCGCCAAGGCCATGAAACGGTCAAACGGCAACCAGCCCGCTTGCGCCTGCAAGCGGGCCTGCAATAAGCGGTGCAACTCAGTCGCTAAACTCACTGGCTGTTCATTCATTCTTTGCATTCTCCGACATGTCTTCTGCTGTTCCTGTCAAAACTGTCCCAACAGTGCTGGTCACCGGCGCGGGCAAACGCCTGGGCCGCGCGATTGCGCTGGGGTTGGCTGCCGCAGGCTGGCGCGTGGCGGTGCATTACCGTGATTCAGCCGCCCAAGCCGAGCAGACCGCCGCTGAATGCGCCGCTTTGTGTGCGGGCGCGCAATGCTTTGCCGCTGACCTGTCCGATGAAAAACAAACCAAAGCATTGGTGCACACGGTGGCTGAGCGCATGGGCCACGTGGATGCCCTGGTCAACAGCGCCGCTTTGTTTGAACACGACAGCGCCGACAACTTCAGCTACGCCATGCTGCAAAAACACATGTTGACCAACACGGCTGCAGCCATCATGCTGGCGCAAAAACTCCATGCGCACGCCTGCGAACGCGGTGGCAGCGGCGTGGTGGTCAACATGCTGGACCAGAAACTGTGGAACCTGAACCCGGATTTTTTCAGCTACACCCTGAGCAAAGCCTCGCTAGAAACCGCCAACACCGTGTTGGCCAGGGCGTTAGCACCTCAGCTGCGCGTGGTCGGTGTGGCACCGGGCCTCACCTTGACCAGCCATATGCTGAGCGATGAGAAATTCCAAGACCTGCACAAACTCTCGCCGCTGGGGCGCTCTTCCAGTGTTGAAGATGTGGTGGCCACCGTGCTTTTTGTGTTGCTCAACCAATCCATCACCGGCACCACCATTTTGGTAGATGGCGGACAACACCTGATGCCTTTTGAGCGCGATTTTTCGCTGATGTGACATGAACACACCCCAACACGGACACCGCACCTTATCGCTCTCTGGCTTGCGCTTCAAAGCCAACTTAGGCATATTGGCGCACGAGATTGACGCCCCGCAACCCATACAAGTCGATGCCGAACTCAATCTCGGCCCGCAAGACCTGTTACCCAGCGATGACGACATCAGCCATGTGCTGGACTACCGCAAGTTCAGGCAAATTATCATCAACGAATGCACGGCTGAGCATGTGAATTTGCTCGAGACCTTGATCGGCAAGTTGTCGCACCGTTTGATGCAACTGCCGGGCGTGATCGGCGTGCGGGTGAAAATAGCGAAGTTAGAAATTTTTGATGACTGTGAAGTGGCAATCCGTATGGAGGCAGGCCAATGGTGACAACAACCATAGAACGCGAAACCCAGAAACTGGAAAAACGGCTGTGCCGCCAAGTCGGTGAAGCGATTGTGCAATTCAACATGATCGAAGAAGGCGACAAGGTCATGGTGTGTGTGTCCGGCGGCAAAGACAGCTACAGCATGTTGGACATTTTGCTGAAGATGCAAATGCGCGCGCCGATTGATTTCGAGATCATCGCGGTCAACCTAGACCAAAAGCAACCCGGCTTTCCAGAGCATGTGTTGCCCGAGTACCTGACCAAAATCGGTGTGCCGTTTCGCATCGAAAACCAGGACACCTATTCCATCGTCAAGGAAAAAATCGCGCCGGGTAAAACCATGTGCAGCTTGTGCAGCCGTTTGCGCCGTGGCATTTTGTACCGCGTGGCCGATGAAATTGGCGCGACCAAAATTGCGCTCGGTCATCACCGTGACGATATTTTGCAAACCTTGTTTCTAAATATGTTTTTCGGCGGCAGACTCAAAAGCATGCCGCCAAAGTTGATGAGCGACACCGGCCGGCACATCGTCATCCGCCCGCTGGCTTTGGTCGCCGAACGCGATCTGGTGCGCTGGGCGGCGTACCGAGAATTCCCCATCATTCCATGCACGCTTTGCGGCAGCCAGGACGGCTTGCAGCGCCAGCAGGTCGGCGACATGTTGCGCGAATGGGAAAAGAAATACCCCGGTCGCTTAGACAATATGTTCAACGCCTTGCAGCACACCGTGCCCTCGCATTTGCTGGACGCCAAGCTGTTCGATTTCAAAGGCATGAAAGCCACTGGCATGCCGCAAGAAGACGGCGACATGGCGTTTGACCCGGAGACATTCAGCATGCCAACACTGCCAGGCATACAAACCATCATGGTTTAAAAAATCAGGAGGCGAAAAAAAAGCGGCCCGCAGGCCGCTTTTTTCATGCACAAAGAGATCAATGCTTTTTATAAGCAATCACTCTTTGGTGCTGCTCGCCCAAGCCTTCAATACCCAGTGACATGGTGTCACCGGCTTTCAAAAACACAGGAGCGGGCTTGCCGTTTTTCTTCATGCCCATACCGACGCCCGGGGGCGTGCCGGTGGTGATCACGTCACCCGGCATCAGCGTCATGAATTCGCTGACATAGCTGACCAACTTGGCGACGTTGAACACCATGGTCTTGGTGTTGCCGGTTTGCATGCGCACGCCGTTGACGTCCAGCCACATGTTCAGGCGCTGAGGCTTTGGCACTTCGTCGCGCGTCACCAGCCACGGACCAATGGGGCCGAAAGTGTCGCAACCCTTGCCCTTGTCCCAGGTCATGCCGCGCTCGAGTTGGAACTCGCGCTCGGACACATCGTTGATGGTGCAATAACCGGCCACGTAGTCCAGCGCGCGCGCTTGCGACACATAGCTGGCACGCGTGCCTATGACCACACCGAGTTCGACTTCCCAGTCGCCCTTGACAGATCCTTTGGGCAACATGACGTCGTCGTTCGGTCCTTGTACGCAGCTGTTGGCTTTCATGAACACCACCGGCTCTTTGGGTACCGGCAAATTAGATTCAGCCGCGTGATCGGCGTAGTTCAAACCGATGGCGATGAACTTGCCCACATGGCTGACCGGGCAACCCATGCGTGGCTTGCCGCGCACCAGCGGCAGATTGGATGTTTTGATGCGGGCCAGTTTGGCCAGTTCTTTGTCGCTCAAATGCTCGGGGGTGATGTCTTTGATGACGCCTGATAAATCACGCAATTTGCCATCGGCATCGATCAAGCCGGGTTTTTCGCGGCCGACTGCGCCGTAACGTAAAAGTTTCATAGGTGCTCCTGAAAAAAATCAATAAGTGGATCGGCCACCGGACAAATCAAAAGTGGCTCCCGTAGAAAAAGAACAATCATCGGTACACAACCAAGCCACCATGGCGGCGATTTCATCGGGTGTGCCAAAACGTCCCATGGGGATTTTGCTCAGCATGAACTGTATATGCTCGGGCGTGAGTTGATCGAAGATCGGTGTTTTGACTGCCGCCGGGGTGACACAGTTGACGCAAATGGCGGTGTCAGCAAGCTCTTTGCCGATAGATTTCGTCAAGGCAATCACCGCCGCCTTGCTGGCGCTGTAAGCGCTGGCGTTCGGGTTGCCGTCCTTGCCGGCCACAGAAGCGATATTGACGATACGACCTTTGTTGCGCGCTTTCATGTGCGGCACCAATTCACGGCAGCAGTAATACAAGCCGTTGACATTGATGTCGAACACCTTGTGCCAATCGTCCAGCGGGTAATCCCAGCTCTTCATGTTCGGGCCGCTGATACCGGCGCTGTTGACCAATGCATCAACATCTGCAAAAGCCACGGTTTTCTTCACCGCATCGACCACATGCGCGTGCTGTGTCAGATTGACCTGCACGGCTTCTATGCCGGCTTTAGGCCATTGATGCCGCAGTTCAGACACCGCCTTATCCATGCCCTTTTGGTCGTAGTCCCAGATGGTGACCCGTGCACCCGAGTGCAACAAGCGTTGCACAATCGCCAAGCCCAAACCGCTGGCGCCGCCGGTCACCACCGCGTGGCGACCTTGCATATCTAATTGGTTCATGTGTAAGCGTCCTTGCTGTTGCGTGAAAAATAATAATGGCGCATCAAGCGCTGATTCGCACTTAAGCGTAAGCTGTGACTGTATAGCAAGCGGCGGCGCTTAAAGAATCACGGCCAGGCTGGCGTCCAGATGTTCCAGCGGTGAGCGCTTGTAGCCGGAACGCGCAAAGCGCTGTAAACGCCCCAGCACAAATGAAAGCGCCAGCGACGCCTTGACCTGTGCGTCTATCGTTGGCGTGCTTGAATCAGCTGTCGCCTCGCGCAGCACCTGGCGCAAACCAGCTTCCACTTTGTCGAAAAATAAATTCATGCGCTGCTGTAGGCGGTCGTTCTCGAACACCAGCGCGTCACCCACCATGACGCGCACCATGCCTGGGTTACGCTCGGCAAATTGCAACAACACGGTCAGCATGCGGCGCAACTTGTCCTGCGTGCTGTGCGGGCCTTCGGTGATTTGGTTGAGCAGGCTAAAGATGCTGGTTTCAATGAAATCGATCAAGCCTTCAAACATTTGCGCCTTGCTGGCGAAATGCCGGTACAGCGCAGCTTCGCTGACACCGAGTCGCGCCGCCAGCGCCGCCGTGGTTACCCGCTCGGCCCCGGGAAGTTCCAGCATGGCTGCCAGCGCTTGCAGGATTTGAATGCGCCGCTCACCCGGCTTGGGGCGTTTGCGTGTCACCGCATCGGTGGCGGTTGCCGGATTTTGCTCATCAGCCATAGGACAGTCTCCCCTGGGATTCAGTGCGAACGGATCATGGTGCCGAAGGCCTGGTCGGTCAGAATTTCCAATAACAACACATGCGGCACACGCCCGTCAATGATATGCACGGCATTGACGCCGCTTTTGGCTGCGTCCAGCGCGCCGCTGATCTTGGGCAGCATACCGCCGCTGATGGTGCCGTCGGCGAACAAGGCGTCAATCTGCCTGGCGCTCAAGTTGGTCAGCAGCTGACCGGCCTTGTCAAGCACCCCGGCGGTATTGGTCAGCAAGACCAGTTTTTCGGCTTTCAGCACGGTGGCCAATTTGGCGGCCACCACGTCGGCGTTGATGTTATAGCTTTCATTGTTTTCACCAAAACCTATGGGGCTGATCACGGGTATGAAGGCGTCGTCCTGCAAAGCTTTGACCACACTTGGATCTATGGATGTGATGTCGCCCACCTGCCCCACATCGTGTTCGACCGCGGGGTCGTGAGTGTCCAGCATTTTGAGTTTTTTCGCGCGGATCATGCCGCCGTCGCGTCCGGTGAGTCCTACCGCTTTGCCGCCTGCCTGGTTAATCAGCCCAACGATGTCTTGTTGCACTTCACCGGCCAGCACCCATTCAACCACCTCCATGGTTTCCGCATCGGTGACACGCATACCTTGAATGAATTCGCCTTTTTTACCGAGCCGCTGCAAAGCGTTTTCAATTTGCGGGCCGCCGCCGTGTACGACGATGGGGTTCATGCCGACGAGTTTTAACAACACCACATCAGCGGCAAAATCGGCTTGTAATAAGGGGTCGGTCATGGCGTTGCCACCGTATTTGATGACCATGGTTTTACCGTGGAACTTGCGTATATAGGGCAAGGCCTGGGCAAGTATCTGGGCCTGATCGCGGTGTGCCTGGGAAAGAGTCTCGTTAGGGTTCATGGCTGTGGTTTTGGTTTTCAACGCATTGTGCCCCAAGGTTTGCTTTGTGTTGCAAGACCTATTCTTTCAAAACAAACAGTATCAAATTATTTTTGAATTTATTATTTTTAATAATTAGTGATTTAAATGATTTGAATAAAATATTACAAACATTTAAATATAGTTGATAATATCCCTTGTAAATATTTTAATCAGGAGATTAATATGCCCCGTGTCAGTCCGTCTACCCAATTGGAAAAAGTCCGCGCCGCCAGAATCAAACTGGAAAAAGAAGAACAGCGTCTGATGTCGCGCAACCACGATAAAGCGCTGACCCAGATTGTGCAATTGGCCCGCGCTTCCGGATTAACCGCCGAACAAATCGCGGCAGCATTGGGTAGCAAAAGCAAAGGCAAGGCCGCCAAATCAACCGCAGTCAAAGCGCCTAAGGCCAAACGCGCCACCGCCGGTCGCAAAGTAGCGCCTAAATACCGCGATCCGGCCAATCCTGCCCAAACCTGGACCGGTCGCGGCCGCACTCCCGCCTGGGTTCAGGCATTACAAGCCGCCGGCCAATTGGCAACGGCTGAGATCAAGGCTGAATAAAAGCTTTGGCCGCTGCGTCCTTGCCGGACAGCAGCGGCTCGCCTTGAATATCTTTTAAAGGCCAGTCAATACCCAGATCCCGGTCATTCCAGATAATCGAATCCTCGTCACTGGCCACCCAATAATCAGTGGTTTTATAAATAACTTCAGCGGTTTGGCTTAAAACAATAAATCCGTGGGCATAACCCCCCGGTATCCACAATTGCTGGTTTTGTTCACTGTCCAGGACATGCCCGGTCCATTGGCCGCATTGCGCTGAGCCGGGGCGGATATCAACTGCCACGTCAAATATCCGACCCTGCGGCACCCGGACCAATTTGCCCTGAGGATATTGTTTTTGAAAATGCAAGCCGCGCAACACGCCATGCACGGATTTACTGTGGTTGTCCTGCACGAATACCACATCCAAACCCGTGACCTGGTTGAATTCGCGCTGATTAAAACTTTCGAAAAAGAAACCGCGCGGGTCTGAAAACACCTTGGGTTGCAATAATAAAACACTGTCGAGCGCTGTTTTTTTTACAGAATAAGGCATGAGAATTAATCCAATAAATTCAAAAGATATTGACCGTAAGCCGTGCTTTTATAAGGCTGGGCCAGTTTTTCCAACTCCGCCGGGCTGATCCAACCCTGTGAAAAAGCGATTTCCTCGGGGCAGGCAACCATCAAACCCTGGCGTTTTTGAATGGTTGCAATGAAAGTGGCCGATTCCATCAAACCGTCGTGCGTACCGGCGTCCAACCATGCATAACCACGGCCCATGGTCTCGACATTCAATTGCTGTTGCTCCAGATAACGGCGATTGACATCGGTGATTTCAAGTTCGCCGCGCGCTGACGGCTTAATATCAGCGGCAATATCACAGACTTGCCGGTCATAAAAATACAAACCAGTGACCGCAAAATTGGATTTAGGCTGCTTGGGTTTTTCTTCAATATGCACCGCGCGCTTGTGTTCGTCAAAACTGACGACGCCGTAACGCTCAGGATCGGACACATGGTAGGCAAACACGGTGGCGCCGTCTTCCTGGCGGTTGGCACTTTGTAATTGTTTGACCAGATCGTGGCCGTAAAAAATATTGTCACCAAGCACCAAAGCGCTATGCTGGTTGTCCACAAAATCGCGCCCGATCAAAAAAGCCTGCGCCAGTCCTTCCGGCTTGGCTTGCACCGCATATTGGATATTCATGCCCCATTGCGAACCGTCGCCCAGCAAATCGGCATAACGCGGCGTGTCGTGCGGCGTGGAAATAATCAGCACATCGCGGATATCGCTGAGCATCAAAGTGCTTAAGGGGTAATACACCAGCGGTTTGTCGTAGACCGGCATCAGTTGTTTGCTGACCGCCAAAGTTAACGGGTACAAACGGGTGCCGGAGCCGCCGGCCAGCAAAATGCCTTTTCTTGAGGTGATCGCCATGGTGTGTCCTGCCTGTTGTGATTTTCTGGATCTGTTATCAAGTCAATCAGCTTGTGCAGTCGGCCGCAGCTGATGAAGCACTTTATCCACACCTTCTTGCCATGGCGGCCAATCCTGTCCCAGATGACTGGCCAGCGCATGGCTGTCCAGCAGTCCGTAAGCCGGGCGGGAGGCGGGCAAAGGGTATTCGGCGGTGCTGATGGGCTGCACGTCTTGCGAGGCCACCTTCAAAGTCCAGCCCAGCTGTGTGGCTCGCGCCAGCAGGTATTGTGCGTAAGCGTGCCAGCTGGTCTGCCCTGCCGGCGTGGCGTGGAACAAACCTTGCAAACCATGCTGGTCACTCTGCTGCATGGCAAGTAAGCTGATACCGGCCAGCCAATCGGCTGACGTGGGCACGCCGGTCTGGTCTGCCACCACACGCAAGCTGTCTCGCTCGGCGGCCAGTCGCAGCATGGTCTTGAGAAAGTTTTGTCCGTGAGCGCCGACCACCCACGAGGTGCGCAGCACCAGATGGCGGGCGCCGCTGGCCTGTATGCCGAGTTCACCGTCGCGCTTGCTGCGTCCGTACACTGACACAGGGTCGGTGGCATCGGTTTCAAGATAAGGGCGGCTGGCACGGCCGTTGAACACATAGTCGGTGGAATAGTGCAAAAGCGCCGCGCCAAGTTGCTTGGCTTCTTCGGCCAGCAGTTCGGGCAAATCTGCATTCAAGGCCTGCGCCTGTTGCACTTCCTGTTCAGCTTTATCGACTGCCGTGTAGGCGGCGGCGTTGATGATCCAGCGCGGCTGACACTGTTTGACCCGCTCACGCACGGCGGGCATATCACTGAAGTCCAACTGTTGGCGGCTTAAAGCGGTGACGGCATAACCGGCAGTTTGTAAACGGAGGTTTAACTCGTGACCGAGTTGCCCGACAGCACCGAAAAGCAGTACCTGTTCAGCCGCCATATTGCAGATCGACCCACTGGCGGTAATGACCGCTGGTGACCGCAGTCACCCAATCCTGGTTATCCAAATACCACTGCACGGTTTTGCGCAAACCGGTTTCAAAGGTTTCTTGTGGACGCCAGCCTAACTCAGTACTGATTTTAGAAGCGTCTATGGCATAACGCCGGTCATGACCGGCGCGGTCTTTCACATAGGTGATTTGTTCTGCGTAACTTTTGCCGTCGGCGCGCGGATGCAACTCATCGAGCAGGGAGCATAGGGTGTTCACCACCTCGATATTAGGCTTTTCGTTCCAGCCGCCGATGTTGTAAGTCTCGCCGGGTCGACCTGCCTCTAACACCCGGGAGATGGCGCGGCAATGGTCTTGCACAAACAACCAGTCGCGGATTTGCATACCGTCGCCGTAAATCGGCAAAGGCTTGCCGGCCATTGCGTTGTGCAACACCAGAGGAATGAGTTTTTCCGGGAAATGGAACGGGCCGTAATTGTTGCTGCAATTGGTGGTCAGAACCGGCAAGCCATAGGTATGGTGCCATGCCCGTACCAGGTGGTCGGACGCGGCCTTGCTAGCGGCATACGGACTGTTGGGCTCGTAGAGATTGGTTTCATTGAACGCCGGGGCCTGCGGCTTCAGGCTGCCGTACACCTCGTCGGTGCTGACATGCAAAAATCGAAAACTCTGTTGCACATCCGGGCTCAAGCCGCTCCAGTAAGCGCGCACCGATTCAAGCAATTGACAGGTGCCGACCACATTGGTGTGTATGAAATCCAGCGGGCCGTGTATGGATCGGTCAACGTGGGATTCTGCTGCGAAATGCAAGACGGCGCGCGGTTGGTGCTGTGTCAACAAAGCTTGAACCAACTCACGGTCGGCTATGTCGCCATGCACAAACATATGCCGCGGGTCTTGCGCCAGCGACTGTAAATTGCCCAAATTACCGGCGTAGGTAAGTTTGTCCAGATTAACCAGCAACTCGTCGCTCCCGGCCAGCCAGGTGTGGACGAAATTGCTGCCGATGAAACCGGCACCGCCGGTCACCAGTATGCTCATACAGGCAGGCTTTCCTCAGTGATGCCCAACACTTTGGCGCGCACCATTTCACGCAGTATTTTTTTCTCGGGAAAGCTCAAAGGGCGGTCCAAGGCACGGCGCACACGCAGCAACATGTGACGGTCGACTTCCTGCGGAATACCGTGGCTGCCGCGCAATTCATCGCGCAAATCCTCGCGCAGGTCTTCGGGCTCGTCGTCCCACCACAAACTGACCACTTCCTGCAACTTGACGCGCACCACCTCAGGGTCTTGCGGCACGGCAGGCGCGGCAGGAGCACGCGGGGCGGCGGTGAGTTCGCGGGCGGCGTGCGGCAGCAACAGCACGCGGCGATCGGCTTGACCAAGCAAACGGCACCAGGCAGGGTCTTCATTGACCAGTTGGTCCATGTGGCGTGCGGATTCATCGGCCAGCAAATACACATTCAAGCCGTGCAACTGGGCTTCATCAATAACAGGCGTCAGGCGGTCATCGTCGCTGGCAATGAGTAAATGTTCGCAGGCTTGGTTTTCAGCCAGGCGGGCGATGTCGGCTGACATGGCTTGAAACACCACGTCGCCCGGTTCGGCACCGGCACCTTCGAGGTGGCGAACAATTTGATCCTGCGGAAATTGGGTGTCGGGCGTGTCTGTGTACCAGTAAACGCGCTGCACATCAAGCGCTAGACCAGCGCCTTTGAGCGCTTGCGCCAGCGAGGGGATCAGGGCGATACGGTTATAAGTTTCCGGCTCGGCAGGTGCGTCGGTGGACTGGCGCAGCAGCCAGGCCATGTAATTGCTGTCTATCAGTGCGATGCAGCGGCCGCTGCGCGAAGGGGCGTTTTCTTTGCGTGGGTGTATGGTGCGTGGCTCGTTCTTCATCTGTAGGTTTACCTGTTGCTTGGGATAGCTATGTGAGAGGTGACAGCGGGCGGAATGTCGTTGGAGAGAATGCAGGCACCCGGAACTAATGACTAAGCCTGCAAACCCTGATATTAGCTGATCTTGAAGCGGGCTGCCAAATCCGGCAAAGCGGAGGTTGATTTTTCCAGCGGCCATGGCGGCGCGGCGCTGACCTGATCGTCAGTACGCCCGAAACGGCGCACGCGTTGCGCATACCAGTCTATGGCAGCTTTCAAAGCGGTTGCATCAAAGTCGGGCCAATACGCATCCGTGAAATACAACTCGGTGTAGGCGGTTTGCCAAAGCAGGAAATTACTGATGCGTGACTCGCCGCCGGTGCGGATCAGCAACTCAGGGTCAGGCAGATTGGCCGTGCTTAAATGCGCCGCCAAGGCGTCGGCGTCCATGTCCTGCAAGGTTTTGTGCGGATGGGCGATTTGCCAGGCGCGCATGGCGTTAAGCACGTCCCACTGCCCACCGTAATTCGCGGCAATGGTCAAATTCAAGCGGGTGTTGTGCGCCGTCTCCTGCTCGGCCTGGTCTATGCGCGACTGCAACAGCGGCGCAAACGCGCTGCGGTCGCCAATGACGCGCAAACGTATGCCTGCGGCTTTCATTTCGGCGACTTCATTTTCCAGGTACTGCAAAAACAAACCCATCAAGGCTGACACCTCGTCCGGCGGACGGCGCCAGTTTTCCGAACTGAAGGCGAACAAGGTCAGGTAGGAGATGCCAAAATCATTGCAAGCCTTGACGATATGGCGCACATTGGAGGCGCCTTTGACATGTCCGACCGTTCGCGGCATCAGACGCTTTTTGGCCCAGCGCCCGTTACCGTCCATGATGACCGCGATATGTTGAGGCGTGTGGTTCATGCTCAAATTGTGACAGGCATCAAATCCTGCATGTCGGTGGTGATGCGGTGGTGTTTGCTCAACAGGTCAACCAGCACCATAGCGCGCAACTCACCATCAGCCTGCTCGTAAATGCCCTCGAGACCGCGCAAAGGGCCGGAGACAAATTTCACCGTCTGACCGGGTTGGAACAAACGCTCTGGTTCACGCGCGGGCAACTGTTGCAAGGCCAGTATCAATTCATCTTCAATGACGGCAGGCCGGTTACCAAAGCTCACCAGCTTACTGACGCCCAGGGTCGAGCGTATCGGCGACCAGTTGGTCTGCTCGGTGTCCAGACGAATAAACAAATAGCGACTGAACATGGGTTCGACCACTTTGGCGAGTTTGCCGCGCCGGAATTTTTCGACGGTGAGCATGGGCAACCAGGCTTGAAAGCCCTGGCGCTCCAGGTTTTCCAGCGCCCGCTCTTCCTGGCGTGGTTTGGAATGGATGGCGTACCAATGCATAAACGTTGTGCGGATCTATTCAATATTGATCAGAGATTCTAATGTAGTTAAATTGCACTGTTATTCACATTGATCACAGGAGCCTCCATGTCAAGCAAGCCCCCAGCGTTCGACCCCCAGCAAATGAGCGAGCACATGAAAAACTCTGCCCAGCAAATCTGGCAGGCAGGCTTGGGCGCCTTTGCCAAAGCGCAGGAAGAAGGCAGCAAAGTGTTCGACACACTGGTCAAGGATGGCAGCAAATTGCAGGAAACCACCATGCAGGCGCAGGCCAAAATAGCCGAAGCCGCCGCCAAAGCCAGTGCCATGGCCAGCGACATGGGGCAACGCGCCGGCGGCCAGTTCGACCGGCTGGAAGGTATTTTTGAAGAGCGCGTGGCCAAAGCTTTGCATAGCATGGGCTTGCCAAACGCCCAAGACATGGCTGATTTACAGGCGCGGGTGGCTGCGCTGGAAGCTGAACTCAAAGCTTTGAAATCCGGCGGCAAAGGCTGAAGCGGTGAAAAAACCGCCGCGCCGCACCGCCGAGCGCATCCTCGCGACCGCGCTGGATTTGTTCAACCGTTATGGCGAGCCGAATGTGGCCACCACCTTGATCGCCTCGGACATGGGCATCAGCCCGGGCAATTTGTTTTATCACTTCCCGGCCAAGGAACTGCTGGTCAACGCTTTGTTTGACGAGTATTTGCATGATATGGACCAGTTGCTGCCAGCCGCCGCCGACGTGCAGGACATGGAGCACGCCTGGTTTTTCATGCACAGCTTGTTCGAGCTGATTTGGCGGCACCGGTTTATCTACCGCGACCTGAACGATTTGCTCAGCAAAAACCGGCACCTGGAAGCTCAGGTCAAAGGTGTGTTGCACCGCAAACACCAAGCGTTTGAAGTTTTACTCTCAGGCTTGCAAGAACAAGGCTTGCTCAGTCAAAACCCTTTTGAGCGACACAGTTGCGCTACCCACATGGTGGTCTTGCAAACCTGGTGGCTGAGTTATGAGTATGTGCAAAATCCGCGTCACGCCCTGGAAGACGCCAACGCCGACCACAGTGCTTTGCGTGGCGCGCAACAGGTGCTCGGTTTGCTGCTGCCCTACCTGAGCGAACTGCCTAAGTCGCAGTTGCAGGCATTGATACAGGTGTACCGAGCTGAGTGAGTCAGCCGGTGAACAGCACTGTAAAGATCGGTGAATTCAGGCCTTGGCTAAAAACTTCTCGACCATGTTCACCCAGATCGTGCCGCCCAAGGGAATCAGGTCGTCATTGAAATCGTAGCTGGGGTTGTGCAAGGTGCAAGGGCCGCCGCCGTGGCCCATTTCGCGGTGCTGGCCTTCGCCATTGGCCAGGAAAAAGTAGGTGCCGGGTTTTTTCAGCAACATGTAAGAGAAATCTTCTGAGCCCATGGTCGGCTCTTGCGCCAGCACGTTCTCGGCACCGATGATGTCAGCCAACACACTGCGGGTGAAGTCGGCCTCTTTGGCGTGGTTGATGGTCGGCGGGTAATTGCGCACAAACTCAAACGTGCATGTGGCATCGTGCGCGGCGCTGACGTGTTCGGCGATGGTGCGCATGCGGCGCTCAATCATGTCGAGCAACTCGACGGTGAAAGTGCGCACCGTGCCTTGCAATTCACAACTGTCGGGCACGACGTTGGTGGCCTCACCGGCATGGATCATGGTGACGGAGATGACACCGGCGTCCACGGGCTTGATGTTGCGCGACACAATGGTTTGGAAGGCTTGCACCATTTCGCAAGCGATAGGCACCGGATCTACGCCGTTGTGCGGCAGCGCGGCGTGGCTGCCCTTGCCTTTGATGATGATTTTGAATTCGTTGCTTGACGCCATGACCGGGCCGGCGCTGACCGCCGCTTTGCCGACCGCCATGCCGGGCCAGTTGTGCAAACCGAAGACCGCGTCCACCGGGAATTTGTCGAACAAACCGTCTTTGATCATTTCACGCGCGCCGCCGCCGCCTTCTTCGGCGGGTTGAAAAATCAGCACGACGGTGCCGTCAAAATTTTTGTGCTGCGACAAATGTTTAGCCGCTGCCAACAACATGGCGGTGTGTCCGTCGTGGCCGCAAGCGTGCATCTTGCCGGGGTGCTGACTGGCGTGGGCGAAGGTGTTGGCTTCGTGCACGGGCAGCGCGTCCATGTCGGCGCGCAAGCCTATGCTGCGTTGGCTGTTGCCGTTTTTGATGACGCCGACGACGCCGGTGGTGCCCATGCCACGGTGAACTTCTATGCCCCAGCTGCTGAGCTGCGTGGCCACCAGGTCGGAGGTGCGGTTTTCTTCGTAACAGAGTTCGGGGTGGGCGTGTATGTCGCGGCGCAGGGCAACAATGCTGGCGGCTTCGGTGGCGATCGAGTCGAGCAGTTTCATAGGGGTCACCTGTATGTAAGAATTGAGTAATCAGTCTACCTGATTGGCCTATGTCGGGTTGCCTTGGGTGCAGTTAGCTTTTGCAAAGTGGCGCTTCGGGTGAGTTGAGCTAGATTTGGCGCATGGGGTAAGTGTCTTGCCGGTTACGGCAACCACCGCAGCCCGGCCTCGCCTCCATGCTGGCACAACGTCGGCTACGGCCGGGCTGCAGCGTTTGCCTTCTGGACAGCACGTTAGGCCGTTGACACAGCTATTTCACGTAGCTACACTAAATCTAATGAGAATCACTTTTGATCCCGACAAAGACAAGAGTAATCTTGCCGCGCATGGGCTTTCTCTGTCTTTTGCGTCTCAGTTAGCCTGGGACGATGCGCTTGTTTGGATTGATGACCGGTTTGCTTACGATGAACTGCGCATGATTGGCCTAGTTCCAGAGGGAAATCACATTTATTACGTTGTATTTGTTGATCGCGGCAAATCGCGTCGCGTCATCAGCTTAAGGCAAGCAGAGAAACGAGAGGTAAAAAACTATGTCAAAAACCACCCCTAAACGTGTCATCGTCATGCCGACAGATGCCGAGAATCGGAAAATCAGAGCCGCAGCCAAACTCGACCCTGATGCATCTTTGCTTACAGAAGACCAGCTCAAAGCAATGGTCCCTCTTAAATCACTTCGCGGTCGTCCGAAATCAGACAACGCAAAATTGCTTATATCTATCCGCTACAGCCCGGAGGTCATTACCTACTTTCGCAATACTGGAGAAGGTTGGCAAGCGCGTATGGTGGGCGTTCTGCAAGATTACGTTGCAAAGCAGAATTCACGGCGTTCAAGACCTATCTCCTGACAATTCGCTTTTTAAAACAAATGCCCTACCAACCAGAAATGCAACGCGTGGCTACTTGTACAAAGGTGAGTTAGATGCCTAAGACCGATACATACGAATCAGAATTACTTTCAGCATTTGAGGGTGGGGCGCTTAAATCTATTGCAACAAATCTAAATAATCTCATATCTTCGAACATTCCCAACTTCACTGCAATGCCAGTGGATTGGAAATGGGCTGAAGTTGCAATACACATTATTAAAAATTCATAGCCTTACTCTTAATTTGCCGCATAACCAACTCAATGATCGGCAATGGCACTAGCGAGGCTGACAAATAATCACTCTTGAATACGCCGCCTAGCGGCCGACTCAGGTGTAACGGTGCCAATTCCCAAGAGCAGCCCGAACCATGCACAATCCAACCATGAACTCCACCACCATTCTGGGCGCCTGCCCGCACGACTGCCCCGACACTTGCTCATTGGTCACCACCGTGCAAGACGGTGTGGCCACCAAAGTGCAAGGCAACCCGGACCACCCCATGACCGACGGCGTGCTTTGCGCCAAGGTGTCACGCTACACCGAGCGCACCTACCACCCGGACCGTTTGTTGCATCCGATGAAACGCACCGGTCCCAAAGGCAGTGGTCAGTTCACGCGCATCAGTTGGGACGAGGCTTTAACTACCATCGCCAACAAGTTAAAACCCATCGTCGCCACCCGCCCTGAAAAACTGCTGCCCTACAGCTACGCGGGCACCATGGGCCTGGTGCAAGGCGAGTCCATCGCCATGCGTTTTTTCAATATGCTGGGTGCCGCCAAACTCGACCGCACCATTTGCTCGAATGCCGGTGGCGACGCGCTGACCTACACGCTGGGCGGCAAGCTCGGCATGAAGATGGGCTTTTTTGCCGAATCGAAATTAATCATCATCTGGGGCAGCAACTCCATCACCAGCAACATCCATTTTTGGCGCATCGCGCAAGAGGCCAAACGCCATGGCGCGCGCTTGGTGTGCATCGATCCGCGCCGCAGCGAAACCGCAGACAAATGCGATCTGCATCTGGCCATCAAGCCCGGCACGGATGCCGCGTTGGCGCTTGCACTCATGCACGAACTGATCACGCACGACTGGTTAGACCACGACTACATCGCGCAACACACTTTGGGTTTTGAGGCTTTGCGAGAACGCGCTTTGCAATGGTCGCCCGAGCGAGCCGCTGCGGTTTGCGGTTTGCAGGTCGAAGACATTCGCCAGCTGGCCTATGACTACGCGCACACCCAACCTGCTGGCATTCGCCTGAACTACGGCGTGCAACGCAGCCGCGGTGGTGGCAACGCGGTGCGAGCTATCGCCTGTCTGCCTGCGCTCACAGGTGCCTGGCGACAACGCGCCGGTGGTGTGTTGATGAGCGCGTCGCACCACGCACGCGCCAACGCCGTGGGTTTGCAACGGCCCGACTTGCACCGCAACGCCCAAGCACCACTGATCAACATGAGCACCATAGGCGACGCGCTCAACACACCCGGCTTGGTCGAAGCCATGATCGTCTACAACAGCAACCCGGTGGCGGTGGCGCCCGAGTCGGTGAAAGTGGTGAAAGGTTTTGCGCGTGAAGATGTGTTCACCGTGGTGCTCGAACATTTCATGACCGACACCGCGGATTACGCCGACATCGTGCTACCGGCCACCACACAACTCGAGCACTGGGACATTCACAACAGCTATGGCCACACCGACATGGTGCTGAACCGCCCGGCCATCACGCCCATGGGCGAGGCGAAAACGAACACACAAATATTCCGTGAACTGAGTCAGCGCATGGACTTGAACAACCCGCTCTTGCAAGAGACGGATGAAGAACTGTTGCACACTTCATTGCAAAGCCCGGCCAACTTGAACAGCGCGCATCCGGTGACCATGGACGAACTGTTGCAACACGGTTTCGCAGCCTGGCCGGTGGCTGATGCGCCGTTCGAGCATGGCGGTTTTCCCACGCCATCGGGCAAATGCGAATTCGTCAGTGAACGCCTGGCCGCCATGGGTCTCGAGCCCTTGCCTGACTACATTCCGAACTACGAGCCATCCGACGCCAATGCGGTTTACCCGTTGGCCATGATTTCGCCACCGGCGCGCAATTTTTTGAACTCTACGTTTGTGAATGTCAAAAGCCTGCGCGACATGGAAGGCGAGCCGCTGTTAGAAATTCACCCGCAAGATGCCACCGCCAGACAACTGAATGACGGCGAGATGGTGCGCGTGTTCAACGACCGGGGCAGCTACGAATGCAAAGCGCAAATCACCACGCGTGCGCAACCCGGCATGGTGGTGGGATTGGGTGTTTGGTGGCGCAAGCTCGGTGCCAAAGGCACAAACGTGAACGAGTTGACCTCGCAACTGCTGACCGACATGGGCCGCGCGCCGGTGTTTTACGACTGCGCGGTGCAGGTGGCTAGTCTGCGCTGAAACGCTGCGCAGCAATTTGGCGCAAACCGTCGAATATCAAACTGTCGACCAACTCAAACTGCACCGACATGCTCGGTGCCATTTTCCAACCCGCGCCGCCGGTCATGTAGCACAGCGGTTCGTCGTTGCAATGTGCGCGCACATGTTGCACCATGCGCTCGACGGCTCCAGCAATGGCAAATGTGCCGCCACTGGTCAAGGCATCGCTGGTGTTGGTGGGGAACTCGCGCACTTCACCGGTGGGCACGCGCAGTCCGGCGGTGCCCGACTCGAGGGCGCGCAACATGATGCCGTGGCCGGGAAGAATAAGACCGCCCAAAAAATGGCCTTGTGCATCTATCGCCTCCACCGTGACGGCAGTGCCGACCATGACAACCACCATCGGCCGTGGTGCAGCTTGGGCAGTCTGTGCGCGCATGCGCGTCAACGCACCAATCATGGCGACCCAGCGGTCCGCACCTAATCGCGTGGGGTGGTCGTAGCCGTTATGCAAACCCGCTTCACTGGCCGAAGGCACGACCCAACTGGGCATCAGGTCCCAGAGTTCGAGTTGCTCGTCCACGCGGCGGCGCAATGCGTCACCAGCGACGATGCAACCCAGCATGCGCGTGGCCGCAGGCAAGGACTTCCAATCTTCATCGGCCAAGCGGTCGATGTTTTCTAAAAACACTGCGCCTTGCGACAACAAGCCGGCGTCGGTGCGCGGGCTGTCATACATGGCCCATTTCAAGCGGGTGTTGCCAACATCTAAGGCAATAAAAGTCATGGTTGAGTCACAAAAGAAGAATGGCGGCGATTATGCGCGGATCAATCTATGCATGCGCTTGATCAAGATCAGGCCGCATCAAGGTGTAACAAGTCTCCAAGGCTTTGGCCGCACGCAACACCAGCGCATCACCAAACATGGGGCCGACCAATTGCACGCCCATGGGCAAGCCATCAGCCGTCAAACCGCAAGGCAAACTGATGGCCGGTTGCTGGCTCAAATTGAACGGGTAACTGAACGGTGTCCAGCCCAACATGGCTTCTGAGTTCATAGCGCTGTGTCCGGCGGGCAATGCTTTGAATGCAGGCACCGCCGTACTGGGAGTGAGTATCAAATCAAACCGCTGCATGAACTGACGCAAGTGTGATCCGAGCAGTCCCCGGCGTTGGTTCAACTGGTGCAAGGCGTTCGCGTCCAAGGTTTCACCGATGGCTGCTTGCGCCGCAAAGTCGGGGTCGGTCAACGCTTGTTGCTCTTTACTCAAAGTGCGCCACACCTGGTAAGCCCCGGCAAACCATAAACCGGTGGTGATGTCCAACGGGTCTTCTATGCCCGGATCGACTTGCTCGACATGCGCGCCTAAATCTTGTAAATATTGCGCGGCTTGTGCCGTGGCGACGGCAATGTCTGGATGCACATTTTTGGCATAACCCAAGTTGGGTGAATAGGCGATGCGCAGGTCCTTCACACCTTGCTGCAAACCGAGCGTGTAGTCCATGCCGTCAAACGGCAACGAGGTCCAGTCGCGCGCATCCGGCTGCGTGATGGCATTCATCATCAGCGCCACGTCGCTCACCGTCATGGCGTGCGGCCCTAAATGCGCGACTGATCCGAACGGCGACAAAGGGAAAGCCGGCACGCGGCCGAAGCTGGGCTTTAACCCGACGTTGCCGCAAAACGCAGCGGGTATGCGCACACTGCCTGCGCCGTCGGTGCCGATGGCCAGCGGCCCCAGGCCGGCGGTCACCGCGGCGGATGCGCCGCCGGATGAACCGCCGGGCGTGTGCGCGGTGTTCCACGGGTTGCGGCTGATGCCGGTGAGCAGCGAATTGGTTTCGCCTTTGCAACCGAATTCGGGCGTGGTGGTTTTGCCCAACAGCACCGCACCGGCTTCACGCAATCGCGCGGTGACGGGCGCGTCCACGTCCCAGTTTTGCTGCAGGTTGACGGTGCGGCTGCCGCGCAATGTCGGCCAGCCTTTGGTGAGTATCAAATCCTTGATAGAAGCAGGCACGCCTTCCAATACGCCGACTGCGGCGCCGTTGTGTCTGTGCGCCTGCCAGCGTTGTTCGCTCAAGCGCGCACTCGTCAATGCGGCTTCTTCGTCCACCAGACAAAACGCATTCAACTGCGGATTGAGCCGGGCTATGCGTTGCAACACCTGTTGCGTGGCTTGCACGGGAGAAGCTTTGCCGCCGCGGTAAAGCGCGAGCAATTGTTCGGCGGTGCATTGCGTTAAATCAGACATGGTGTCTCCAGCTTCTACAAGAATACGGGTCAATGTGGCTTGCCGCCAGGCACGCTGGCTAAGAGCGCCTGTGTGTACGCATGTTGCGGATTGGCGTAAAGGGAAGCGGTTTTACCGTGCTCCACGATGTGACCTTTGTGCATGACGATGACGCTGTCGCAGAGTTGTGCAGCCACGCGCAAATCGTGGGTGATGAACAGCAAGCCCAGCCCCATGCTGCGTTGCACCTCGCGCAACAAATCCAAAATTTGCGCTTGCACAGACACATCGAGTGCACTGACCGCTTCGTCGGCCACCAACACATCAGGTTGACAAGCGAGTGCACGCGCCAGTGCAATGCGCTGTCTTTGACCGCCGCTGAACTGGCTGGGGTAACGCTCCCAAGCGCTCGCATCCAAGCCGGTTTGCGCCAGCAAGGCTTTACCGCGCTCCTGCGCCTGCTGCGTACTCAAACCGAAATTGCGCGCGCCTTCCATGATGGATTCGCCGACACGCATACGCGGATTCAGCGAGCGATTCGGGTCTTGAAACACCACTTGTATCCGGTGTCGCAAGGGCCGCAATTGCGCTTCAGACAATGAAGCGATGTTGTCATCGCCCCAAAAAATTCCACCGCTGTCCGGGGCTATCAAACGCAGCACGCAACGCGCCAGCGTGGACTTGCCCGAACCGGATTCGCCGACAATGCCCAGTGTTTCACCGGCACGCAATGACAGACCGGCGTTAACCAACGCATCGGTGCGACGCACCGTCGCCCAACCTTCGCGGCTGACATAGGTTTTGCGCAAGTCTTGCACCCGCAGCACCGGAGGTGTATCTGGCAAGTCGCGCGGTGCAGGCGGTGTCATGTTTGGCACCGCCGCCAATAACTCTCGCGTGTAATCCGCACGCGGTTGTTGCAACACTTGTGCGCGCGCGCCCTGCTCGACCGCCACACCACGGTGCATCACCAGCACCTGGTCGGCGATATCAGCCACCACACCCATGTCGTGCGTGATGAACAACACCGCCGTGCCGCTGTCTTGTTGCAACTGCTTGATGAGTTTCAAAATTTCTTGTTGTGTGGTCACGTCCAGCGCGGTGGTCGGCTCGTCGCAAATTAAAAGCGCAGGCTTTAACACCATGGCCATGGCAATCACAATCCGCTGGCGTTGCCCGCCGCTGAGTTGGTGCGGGAAACTGTCCATCATGCGTTCGGGCTCGGGCAAGCGCACCTGTTGCATGATCTGCAACACGGCAGCGCGGCGTTGCGACAGAGGCCAGTCGGTGTGACAGCACAGCACCTCGTCGATTTGTTCTCCGCAACGCATCACCGGGTTCAATGCCGTCATCGGCTCTTGAAACACCATGCCCATGGCACGTCCGCGCAAACCGCGCATACGCTCTGGGGTTGCATCCAACAAGGCTTCGTTTTGCAGCAAAACGCTGCCTGCGGTGACGCGCAGTTCCCGCGCGAGCAAACCCATGACAGCCATGGCCAGCACCGATTTGCCCGAACCTGATTCGCCCACCACGCACAAGGTTTCACCGGCGTTCAAGCGCAAAGCAATGTCTTGCAAAGCATGGCCACGGTCAGCGCCGGCTGGCAGGGCTACCGATAAATCATTGACAGCTAAAACTGGCGTGCCCATCAGCCCACCCGCTTGGCAAATTTGGGATCGAGCACATCGCGTAAACCATCGCCCAGCAAATTGATGGCCAGCACGGTCGGCACCAAAAACAGCGCGGGGTACAACACATTGCCCGGCTGAATGCTGAACTGCACCCGGCCCTCGGCCATGATGTTGCCCCAAGTCGGCACGTCCGGCGGCAAGCCCAGCCCCAGAAAACTGAGAATGGCTTCGGTCAACACCGCAGACGCCGCCACAAACGTGCCTTGCACCAACAGCGGCGCCATGGCGTTGGGCAATACATGCCGCCACAAAATCACCGCCGTCGGTGTGGCCAGCGCACGCGCGGCTTCCACATAAGCTTCTTCACGCAAACTCAGCACCAGCGAGCGCACCAAGCGCGTGACGCGCGGTACTTCGGGAATGGCAATCGCCACCACCACCGTGGCCACACTCGCTCCCAAGACTGAGACCAAGGCAATCGCCAACAACACCGCCGGAATGGCCATCAAGCCGTCCATGAAACGCATCAGCACGGCATCGACGCGGCGGAAATAACCGGCCAGCATGCCGCACAAACCACCGAGTGACAAGGCCAGCAAAGACGTGCAAAAACCGACCACCAAAGAGATGCGCCCACCGTACATGACGCGGCTGTACACATCGCGACCGAAGTTGTCGGTGCCCAGCCAAAACCTGTGTTGCACCACACTGCCGTCGGGCAAATTGAAAGCGCCGCTTTTACCTGCGGCCTGGTTGATGACATTCGAGTCCATGGCCGCCGGGTCCACCGTACCTAGCCAGGGCGCGGCCAGCGACAACAACAGCACAAACAGCAACACCGCAGCGCCAAAGCGCACCGAGCCGTGGTCCCATAAACGTTGGTTCAGCGTGGCCATCAGTGGCGAATCCTCGGGTCCAGCCAGACATAACTGGTGTCCACCAATAAATTGATCAGCACATAGCTGAGCGAGAACAACAACACCAGCCCTTGTATAACGGGAAAGTCGCGGTTCAGCACCGCGTCCACCGTGAGCGAACCTAAGCCGGGAATCGCGAACACGGTTTCGGTCACCACCACACCGCCTATCAACAAAGCCACGCCAATACCGATCACAGTGACGATGGGCACGGCTGCATTCGCTAAGGCATGGCGAACCAACACCGTGCGTTCCGTCAAACCTTTGGCGCGCGCGGTACGAATGAAATCTTCTTGCAATGCCTCGGACACACTCGCGCGCGTGATGCGCGCAATCAAAGCCACATACACGGTGGACAGCGTCAGCCACGGCAGTATGAGTTGGCGCATCCACGCCCAAGTGCCTTGCGACTGCGGGCCGCTGATCGGCTTATAGCCTTGCACTGGCAGCCATTGCAATTGCATGGCGAACACATAAATCAACAGGTAGGCGATAACGAACACCGGCACCGAAAAACCAGCCACTGAAAACGCAGACAAACCACGGTCTAACCAACCGCCCATGCGCCACGCGGCCAGACTACCCAAAGGCACCGCAATGCACACCGCCAGCAACACCGTGCCTAGCGCCAGAGACAAGGTAGGTTCCATGCGTTGCGCCACCAATGCAGTGACGGGTTTGCTCAAGTAATATGAATAACCGAGGTCGCCTTGCAGCACCTGGCTCATCCACAAGACATACTGCACAGCGATGGGCTTGTCCAAACCCATGTGCGCGCGGATGTTGGCGATGTCTTCGCTGGTCGCGTTATTGCCTGCGATCACCGCCGCAGGGTCCCCGGGGGCGAGTCGCAACATGAAAAACACCAAGAGCGACACCACCAACAACACAGGCAGCACCGCCAGCAGACGGCGAATCAGAAAAGATGCCATGGTCAGCGCTTGGCCAGCCCCCACATCACCGGTATGCCTGCGGTCTGCAGCAGGCCGCTGGTGTTGTTGCGCAGCACGGTCGGGTTACGGTATTCGCCCAGCGGCACAAATGAAGCGGTTTCAAACACCAGGGCTTGAATCTCGGAGGCGATTTTTTTCTGCTCAGCGCCTTCGTGGGCGCGTGCAAATTTGGCTTTCAACTCTTCGATACGCGGCTCGTCCTGCCAGCCGAACCAGCCGGTCGCGCCTCTGGCGTTCAACATGGCGCTGGTCAACGGGCTGTCAATATCGCCTGCGCTCCAAGTGGTGAAAAACATGTTCCAGCCGCCTTGCCCCGGCAGGTCTTTTTTGGCGCGCCGCGCCACCAGCGAAGCCCAGTCCATTTGCTGCAAATCGACCTTGAAACCAGCGGCTTCCAGTTGCTGCTTGGCGACCAGCGGCAGCTTGGTGATGGCCGACAAATCGGTGGGCCGCATCATCACAATCGGCGTGCCGTCGTAACCTGCTTCTTTCAACAGTTCACGCGCCTTGGCCGGATTCGCCACGCCGGTGAAGCTGTGCGTGTTTTCATCGGCAAACTTGGAGCTGCACGGGTAAATGCTGCGGCATAAACGGCCCAACTCGGGCACACCGACCTGCGTGTTGATAAACGCTTGCTGACCGATGGCCAGCATAGCGGCCTGGCGGATTTTCGGGTTGTTGAACGGCGGGTGTATGTGGTTGAAACGCATGATGTACTGAAAGCCCGCCGGTGCGAAATCGTCTATCTTGACACCGGCGGTTTTCTTCAGCGTCTGGTATTGCTCGAAGCTGGGTTGCTCCACCATGTCGACTTCACCGGCGACGATGGCGTTGAACTGGGTTTGCGGGTCGCGGATGATGACCCATTCCACGCGGTCGAAGTTCACCGGCCTGGCGCCTGCGAGTCCGTTAGGTGCTTCGCTGCGCGACACGTATTTGGTGTTGCGCTCGTACACCGCCACCGAGCCGGGTTTGAATTCATCAGGTTTGAAAATGAACGGGCCCGAGCCTATGTGTTCTTTGATTTGCTCGGTGCCGGGTGTGGCCGCAATCCGCGCCGGCATGATGAACGGCACATTCGATGAAGCTTTACCTAATGCCTCCAGCACTATCGCGCAAGGCTCTTTCAGCACCATGCGAAACGTGTTCGCGTCTGGCGTTTCCAGCTTGTCAACAAACGCAAACAACACGCCGCCCATGGTGTCACGCGAGGACCAGCGCTTGAGCGAAGCCGCCACGTCTTCGCTGGTGACCGGCTTGCCGTCGTGAAACGCCAGACCGCTGCGCAGCTTGAAGGTCCAGACCTTGCCGTCTTTGCTGGTGCTGTGGCTTTGCACCATTTGCGGCTGGATTTTTCCTTTAGCGTCTTCAGAAAACAAGGTGTCGTAAATCATGTAACCGTGGTTACGGGTGACATACGCCGTGGTCCAGATGGGGTCTAACACCGCCAGGTTGGCGTGCGGCACAAAGCGGAAAACTTTGTTGGCGGGCACGGCGTTTTGCGCTTGCAACTGCAGACAAAAACCAGCGGCCAAAGCTGTGGCGGCCATGGCTTTTAAAAATACTCGGCGTGTCATGGGTTCCCCTTGCGCCCGCAGGCGGCTACATTTCAAACTCAGCTTCAATATAAACGAATTCATTCAGGCGCCCGACCCATGGCTATTCACCAACTCAGTGCATTGCAATTGTCTGCCACTATTCACCGGCGCGAATTTTCCTGCCACGAGGTCATGCAGGCTTTTTTGCAGCGCATCGCAGCCGTCAACCCGCAGGCGAATGCCATCGTCAATTTGCAAGATACTGGGCAGCTGCTCGAGCAGGCTGAGGCTTGCGACGCTGAACTGGCCCGGGGTGATTCACGCGGCTGGTTGCACGGCATGCCGCTGGCGTTCAAAGACTTGGTGGATGTGGCGGGCATTCCCACCACATGCGGCTCTGTGCTGCTGCGCGACAACATTCCCGCGCATGACGCGCTGCTGGTGCAACGCATGAAAGCCGCTGGCGGCATAGTGATTGGCAAAACCAATACGCCCGAATGGGGGCTGGGTTCACACACATTCAATCCGGTGTTCGGCGCCACGCCTAACGCCTTCAACCCCGCTTTCACTGCGGGCGGCAGCAGCGGCGGCGCGGCGGTGGCTTTGGCGCAGCGCATGTTGCCGTTGGCCGACGGCTCGGATTTCATGGGCAGCCTGCGCAACCCGGCGGCTTGGAACAATGTGTTCGGCATGCGGCCATCACAAGGACGTGTGCCTGCATTTCCGGTGAACGATGTCTGGGTCAGCCAGCTCGGCACTGACGGCCCGATGGCGCGGCATGTCGCCGATTTGGCGCGTCTGCTGGAAACCATGGCCGGGTATGACGCGCGCGCTCCGTTGTCGTTGGCTGGTTTGCCGACTGGCTGGTCGTCGCAGCTTGTGCCCAAGGCCCAAGGTTTGCGCATTGGCTGGCTGGGCGATTTGAACGGCTATTTGCCCATGGAAGACGGTGTGATGCAAGCCTGTGAAAACGGTTTGCACCGCTTGACCCATCTAGGCGCGCATGTCGAGCCGGTATCACCGAATTTTTCTCCTGCGGCCGTATGGCAAACCTGGCTGGCGTGGCGGCGGGTGTTGACCGCATCGCGTATCGCGCCCATGGTGGCCAAAGGGCGGGATCAAGTCAAACCCGAAGCGCTGTGGGAGTTTGACCAGGCCGCAGGCATGACCGCACCGGATTTTTTGCAGGCCAGCACCGAGCGCAGCGCGTTTTACCAACACATGTTGGATTTGCTCAGCCGCTTCGACATGCTGGTCTTGCCCAGCGCGCAAGTCTGGCCATTTGCCATAGATATGCGTTGGCCTTCATCTGTACAAACTCCAAATGGCACTGTGCAGATGGACACCTACCACCGCTGGATGGAGGTGACGCTGTACGCCAGTCTGGCGGGTTTGCCTGCACTGAATGTCCCCTGTGGTTTCAATTCGCAGGGACTGCCCATGGGCATGCAACTCATTGGTCAAGTGCGCGGTGATGTGGCGCTTTTGGAAACCGGATTGGCGTATGAAGAGGCGGTGGGGGATTGGTTGGCGGTGCGGCCGTCCTAGGCTTCGGCGGCTAGCAGCTTAGGTTTTTGAATTTCCGCCTGCATTTCTTTTTCTTCCACCAAACACCAAAACGCATCTTTGCTGCGCCTTACCAATCGCAGCAAATTGTCCATGGCCTCTGACTGCGCCACATCTTCGTTTTCATATTTGCTGAAGGCCACAGGTCCACCACCAAACAAACGTGCTGCTTGGTTTTGCGTGATTTTGTAATGACTTCGAATGGCGCAAATTTCCGCGCCGGTGAGCAAACCGTCCACTGATTTGTGAAAAGCAATCGCCACACGTTTATTGCGCTTGCTTTCAGACGAACCGGCAAAATCAGAGTGACAGTGGTCGCAATTGGCAAAGTGCAAGGGCAATAGCGATGTTTGCCCTTTGTATTCCAAGTATTGTGATTCAACTTGGGCTTTCACTTGCCCTGCGCCACAAATGGGGCAGAGATCTGTTTGTGCCATCTTCAAAACTCCTTGTCACGATAGGTGGCAAGACACCACCAACAACACTGCGCCTGTTTTTGAAATTCCAAATTTCAAAAAATACTCGACTGTCAAACGTTCACCGGTGTCTTTTCTTTCTTCGTCACGCCTAACCCTGTAGGCATCACAGGCAGCGATAAAACCATGTCCGTTGTCACACCACTCTGAGTCGATGTAGTCATGCGACTTCAAACGCTGAATCAAATCAACAACCTCAGCCAAATCACCGTCAAAAAGCTTCATCAAATCTTTTCGGCATTTGCCTGTCCATGCGATGAGTTTGGTTTCGTCCTCAAGCATCGATTGAATGCTGAGCAAATCGTAAATCGGTCCGCCTGCAATCTTGTGACGACCTTCTGTGATTGGCGGATTTTGACTGTACGCCGAAATGACCGTAAAAATTACCATTATGGTTAGATTTGAGGCTGATTGCGGCTTTAGAGCCACAGCTTTTGATCCAAGCATTGGAGCCTGCCAAGGCGTTGGGCAGGTGAAGTTGCGCTCAATACATAAGGAAGTGCTGCATTTAAGTTAGCTATTTCAGAACGACTATGGCCAACGCAACAAATCCGAACAAAGTCAGTGCGTGTAATGCCGTCAACCATCTCAGTCGCGACTGCAAACGCTTGACCATGGCAATCATTCCCGCTTGCTGTTCGGCCAATTCGGCCATGGTCTGCGCCATGCTTTGTTGAACCGCTGCTTGTTCTTGGAGTTGTTTTTGCAAAGCTACTGAGCGTGCATTCAATTCCTCTAGGCTGGGCAACGCAGCGGTTTCTTGCACCGTTGAGGTGGCAGAACCCGTCGCCGCTGTACCCCGGTGTTTGTCAATCAGACTGCGTGCCTTGTCCAATACGCCGGGTGCGTGCTCGATGACCTTGTCCCAAGGCACGACCTTGAGTGCGCTCAACCATGAAATGGGCATTGAAAAGTCTCCTGGTTGCTGTTTGGTATGAACTCAACACAACAGCATAACCTGCCATCATTACCCAACGGCAACCCGGAGATTTGCAGTCAAGTATTTAGGAGTTTGCAGGCTGTTCGCTGAGTTGCGCGTCTTGGCCTGAGGTTTGACGTTGCACAAACAAATTGATTGCACAGACCAAGGTCATGATGAAGAGTCCGCCAAATTCGCGGGTGTTTTCAATCCAAGGCGCTGAAGCCATCATGGAGCGGGTCAAGGATTCGAACTGGTGGTCAAGCATCCAAGAGAGCACGCCATCTTCTGCCATGAATAAATAAACAGCATAAATGACATACACCGCCACTAGGCCGAGATGGAACTTGGCAGCCTTGATATTGGCAAAAACCAATGCACATGACATCGCCGCAAGCACATACAAAGTGATCCACAAAAGCGGATCCGGGTCATTCCATTGCAGGACGGCACAAGCCAGAAAAATCAGTCCTGACAACACATTGAAAGTTTTGAGCATTTGAAACCTTTTGCGGTATTGATTTCACCTAAATGACATGGCTAGCCGGTTGACAAAGAGTTCTGGCGGCGGCTCAACCTGTCGTAGCACATGGAAATTTAGACCAATTTGACAAAACTTGCACTGTCAGGGCTTTTAAATACCTGTGAATACAAAGCCAATGTCAGCCATGTCCTTGCGGCTATGATTGACGTACACGTCAATTAGTCGGCTCTTTTTGCTTGACCGGCATGACCACTTTTTCTGCATACACACTGCGCTTGAACGCTGACCACCATGACCGATTTATCCGCTGAATTCCAGGCTCTGGCCCAATACAAACCTACCCACAAGGTGCGCTTTGTCACGGCAGCCAGTTTGTTTGACGGCCACGACGCCGCCATCAACATCATGCGCCGCATCCTGCAAGGCATGGGCACAGAGGTGATTCACTTGGGCCACAACCGCTCGGTCGACGAAGTCGTCACCGCCGCGTTGCAAGAAGACGTGCAAGGCATCGCCATCAGCTCTTACCAGGGCGGCCATGTCGAGTATTTCAAGTACATGGTCGATTTGCTGCGCCAGCGTGGCGGCGCGCACATCCAAGTCTTTG
>Ga0209768_10000238_pt1 | contig 37658 bp, 33 predicted proteins | sample LauGreSBDMM110SD_3_FD_187564 | JGI IMG/M metagenome (GOLD analysis project Ga0209768, IMG submission 187564) | Freshwater lake microbial communities from Lake Michigan, USA - Sp13.BD.MM110.SD (SPAdes) (version 2) | ecosystem: Environmental > Aquatic > Freshwater > Lake | place: Lake Michigan... | reverse complement strand
TTTGTTACGTTGCTTTTTTTGTTTGGCGGATTCAAGCACGAAGTGCAACACGCTTTAAAGATTGATGGAACACCTCTGCAGGTGTTTTGAATCCCAGTCTTTTCCTGGGGCGGTTATTCAACCTGTTTTCGATCATTGTAATTTCCTCCTCTGTAACTGTTGCCATTGACCTTTTCTTGGATACATATTGACGCAGCAAACCGTTGAAGTTCTCGTTGGTGCCTCGCTCCCAACTCGTATACGGCCTAGCAAAGTAGCCCGTGCTTTGCAGTGCTTGGTCGATTTGGGTGTGCGATGCAAACTCCTTGCCGTTGTCGTAGGTGAGCGTTTTCACCCTTGGGGCATAGGGCCCAAGGCCTTCAATGATGGCTTGGCTTACCAGCTCAGAGGTTTTGTGGGTCACCTTGGCAATAACGGCGTATCCACTCTTGCGCTCAACCATCGTCACAATAGCTCCCTTGTGATTGGCTCCAATGACGGTGTCGCACTCCCAGTGGCCGACTTGCTTTCGGGCTTCAATGTGAGCGGGTCGCTCACTCAAGGGACGCCGGTGCGGGATTTGTCCCCGTCTGTCTCTGCCACTGGCGTAGCGCTTTCTCTTTTGCTTTTGACAGCGCAGGTTCTGCCACAGCTTGCCGCCTCTGGCTTTGTCTGCGTAAACACGCTGATAAAGCGTTTCATGGCTCACAGGCAATTTAGCAGCGATTTGCTCAGGGCTCCACTGCACACTGAGCAGGTACTGGGCTTGTTCGATCACCCAGGTCGGCACAGTGGCGGCGTTTCTGCTTTGCTCACAGCGCTGGGCTGTCAGCTCGCAGGCTTGCTTGGGGCGGTACCCTTTAAGTCCACGGTTACGAGAAAGCTCCCGGCTGATGGTCGATTTGTGTCGATCCAGCAACTTCGCTATCTGCGTTTGACCGTGTCCGGCATTCATAAGAGCGTAGATCTGATATCTTTCCACTTGGCTGAGATGTTTGTAATTCATGGGCAACTTCGACTGGCAGGTCAAAAAGCCTTGAATGCTAAACATTCTCAGCCTCCTGCGCTTACGTTAATCAAAGTTGCACTTCGTGCTTGAATCCGCCATTGATTTAAAAATTATCATCATCTATGCCAAATTTATCTGCTTTTGAGTTCGGCCAATCATCAGACTTGTTAAACACAGCTCCTAGCCCGGTAGCAGTACTGCCCATTTTAGTGCTGCCATCCGTGCTGAAGCTGCCCATCTGAGTGAACATGGATCCGTCAGATCCCACTGTAGTGGACCCCATTCGGGTGTAGGTTGTTCCGTCACTGCTGACACTGGTGTTGTCGCTGACTCGCTGGATGGTTTCTCCCTCGCTGGACACTGCTAGTCGACCTAAAATTTGCCAAAACGACATGATTGACTCCTTTAACAACAGATACCGCTATGCTAGGTCTGTATATTAGCTTGAATTGTTCATTGGTGCATCATTTTGATTAACTGTAGATGATTCTTATGCTAAAGTGGTATAGAAATAACATTGGGGACAGTTTTGGTCAGTAAACAAGCCGCCGAACAGCTGAACAGGCTCACACAGGCCCAAAGGGAGAGGCTGTTTTATATAGAGGTCAAAGCCTTCTTCTGTGGCGATTTGACCCGTGCTGACATCGAACGCCGCTTCGGAGTAAAGCCTGCCGCGTCTGCTAGGGACCTCTCCAGTTACAAGAGTCTCGCCCCCAACAACCTCGTTTACAACGCATCTTTAAGAAATTACGAGCCAACCGACCGATTCAACCCGATTTTTGAGCATAGTGCCGATCGTGTGTTGGCTTGGTTCAGAGATGGCTATGGAGATAGCTTAGATCTCAAGATCCAGCGAACCGTGCCCTGCGAAGCTGCGTCTGATCTCGTTCGACCTGACTTAGAGACACTAGCAGTCCTGACTCGATCTATTGCTGGACGTAAGCAAGTTAAGGTCAACTACTTATCGCTGACATCTGGATCGTCTACAAAGACTCTTTCACCATTGGCTTTGGCTGACACAGGGCAACGTTGGCATCTTCGCGCTTATGACTGTGACCGTGAGCGCTTTGCTGACTTTTCGATCACACGCATTGTCAAAGCCAAGCCATTAGAGATTGACATTCCATTGAATCAAAGAATTGAAGCTGATGTTCAGTGGGCGAGAGTAGTTCGCCTTGAGTTGGTGCCTCATCCCGGAGTCGAATATCCAGAGGCAATTGAAGCTGACTATCAAATGAAAGATGGCATGCTTGTTTTGGATATGCGGGCGCCTTTGGTTGGATATGCGTTGAGAAGATGGGCGGTGGATTGCACCCTTAAGCATGGCCTTGACCCGAAACAACATCACTTGTATTTAAAAAATCCGCAAACGTTGTACGGTGTAGAGAGTGCAGCCCTTGCTCCAGGTTTTGCAATCCCTAGTTAAAAAATTAAAATGATAAAAAAATAATTAATTTAATTCGGCTTCAATCGATAGATAAAAGCTCGAACTCGATTTATCAATTTCTGGATTCAATGTTTTTTGTGCAGGAGAAAAAATAATGCTCGATTTGACTTTACGTGAAGAATTTCGAGGCAAGCGCCTCAAAGGTACAGCAATTGAGCTCTCCAACGATACAAACACCGGCGCAACACAGGTTGCCGCAAAGGCCTTTTTGGAGATCACTTACCCCACTCACGATCTGCTGAAGGGGATCGAGGCTGTCGGACCAAACAAAGGTCAGCCAATCGCAGTCATCGGCGAGCGAGGTTTGGGTAAGTCTCACTTGATGGCCGCGCTCTACCATGCAGTAAATGACCCGGCTTCGACGGAAGCATGGCTTAAATCTTGGGCAACGACTCTTGGCGACCCAAACATTGGCAAGATTGCCCTTCGGAGCGAAATGCTTGTGATTGGCGAAAGCCTGCACCGCCAGCGATTCAAATTTCTCTGGGATCTACTGTTTGAACGCCATCCACATGGCACGTACATCAAGGGTAAATGGGAGGGGATGGGTGCTGCTAAAACAGACATTCCATCAGACACACTAATTTTGGAATTGCTTCAGCACAGCCCCACGATGCTGCTGCTTGATGAATTTCAAACTTGGTACGACGGTCTGACCAACACCAAGCAGTACCCATGGAAGAATTGGGCTTTCAATTTTATTCAAATTTTGTCTGAGATCGCTAAGGAGCACCCAGAGTTATTGGTGCTGGTTATTTCGGTTCGAAATGGCGGCAGCGACGCTTATCAACAGGTTCATCGCGTCAACCCAGTCGCTATTGACTTCAAGGCTGGTGGTAACGCTGAACGTATCCAGCAAGACCGTCGGCGAATGTTGCTGCACCGCCTCTTCGATAACCGTTTGCAAATCGCCCCCACCAGTATCGAGGCCTTGGTCGCTAAGCATGTGTCTGAATATTTCAGACTCATTGATGTCCCTCCTCCTGAGCAAGATAGAAAACGCAAAGAGTTTGCGGAATCCTGGCCATTTGCGCCGCACTTGCTGCGACTGCTTGAAGAGCAAGTTCTTATAGCAACGGATGCCCAGGAAACACGAGACATGATCCGCATCCTGGCCAACTTGTTCAAAAGCCATGGCGAAATTGCGCCTGTTCTGACCGCAGCAGATTTCAGGCTAGATGACGAGTCCTCAGGTATTGGGGCTTTGCTTGATTCGGTATCCAATGAGCACCACCGTACTCTTCGAGCTAAAGCACAGCAGAACATCATCTCGGTTACCGAAGCAGTGCCAGACCATGCCAAATTGGCTCCGCACTTGCAAGAAATCGTAGGCGCGTTATGGCTACGCTCTATTGCCGTTGGCAATCAAGCAGGTGCAGAGCCTGGAACACTTCAGACAGATGTCACCCGTGATAAAGCCATTGATGACAATGCTTTTCAGGTTGAAATGGCCACGATCGTTGAAAACAGTTTCAACATTCATCAAGACGGCAATCGACTTGTCTTTAAAGAGGAAGAAAACCCCCAAGCCAAACTGATGGCTTGTGCACGCAACGACAAGTTATTTTCTGACGGCTCTGACATGGCTCACCTTGCCAAGGAAGTTCGATACGTCATTGGCGGGACCGAGGAGGTTGCGAAAACATTCAGAGTAATTGCTTTACCTCAATCTTGGCTGTCTTCACCATGGGCATCGCTTGATGAGGCCGAACAACCTGAGCGCTGGGATGACAGACTTCCGATTCTCGTTCTGCCCGAAGAACCAGACAGCCTGGATCAGCGTCTTGGACGTTGGATTAAGGACCATCTGCAAAAACGTCGCAACACCATCCGTTTTTTGCTTCCACGTTCCGGCTCACTGAATGCATTCCAGGATCGTGATCTATTGATCCTTGCCCGTGCATCGATGAAGGCACAGGAATGGAGTGGCCAAAGCCCAGAATACAAAAAACTGCAAACCAAATACCAGAATGATTTGCGCGAAATTCTGAAGAAACGATTTGATCGCTTTGCAGTTCTTCATCGCTGGAATTTCTCCGATCTGAATCAATGCGTATTCAATGTAGAAAGCCTAAAAAAACAAGGTCCCCTGATACCAGAAGGAATCGAAGAGGCAATGCTCAACGACTTATTTGTTCCAGAGGATTTCGAAGCTCTCGTTCTTGCTGCAGCGGGTGAGAACACATCAGTTGGAAAACTGCTGAAAGAATTGCAAGAGCCTCGCCCAGCTGGGCAGGATTGCATACCCTGGCTTGGGGAAACACTGATGAAAGAGCGCATTATTCGGCTGTGCTCACGTGGCAAGGTGGTCATCAACTTGCGCGGAATGGAAACCTTGCAGGCTCAACCTGGCGAGGATGAAGATACGGCTTGGAGGCGCTTGCGGCCTAAGCTCTCCTTTACCGGACGCCAGCTTGATGAAGTTACTTTATTGGAGCCATCTGCAGTTCCAACAACTGGCGGATCTACTCCAACATCACCCGCCCCAACTGGAATACCGACTAACGGTGGACTTTTTGGAGTCCCCACCCCACCGACTGTCAACGATCCAACTCCAGGCGGATTCACGACAGTACCACCAAGTGGAGGCGGTATTTTTGGAGGCGGTGGCACAACGGCTGGAGCTAGGCCACGTGTTGCACTAGGTAATCCGGCAACTTCACCGTTAAACCTAATTGGCAAACTCGAGGGTTGGGGCATTGGGCCAGCAACACAAGTTACAGAGGTGTCGATCAAAGTTTCAGCCGCCACCGGCGCACAACTTAAAGAGCTTCTCAAGAAGTTGCCAGATGGCATGACTTTCGAACTAAACCTTGAAAAAGAGGACAGCTGATGACGATCGATGCTGGTGTTCTACATCGCCTAACCAAGGGTTCCCCTGAGGATGCTTGGCGCGTCATCATCAACAAAGCGCTTGAGATCAGCAGCAAGCCGCTCACCCAAAGCAATGCGGCCAGCGAGGTACTTAAGCGAGACCGAGAGATCGGGGCCTTTGACTATTTTTTGTCTTCCAGCGGATGGGATCTTTGGCAATCATTCGGCAACACGGTTGAAAGAACATCCGACCGCCTTGTTCGATGGTGGGGCGAACCCTACAGCGCAAAAGCTGTGTTGATTCTTGATGGGTTGTCTCTTCGTGAATTACCTTGGCTATTGCAGGGTGCAAAAGAGCGAGGTTTTACTCTGCACGGGGCTACGGCACATGCATCTGAACTGCCCGGAGAAACCAACGAATTTGCAAGAGCGCTTGGATTCGGTAGCCGCAGTCAACTTCAAAATAACGGTGGTGGGCTTTCGCATCGCTTGCAATCAACGCAAACCGAATGTCTTGACATGCCTTGGGCTGACTGTACGAGCTTAATTAACGCATCTCCAAATTGGGTTTTTTGGCATCATTGGCCTGACAGCAAACTTCATGACGGCGCGGTCGCTGGCCAAGGGCTTGACACGTTGACACCAGACGCGGCATCACAACTGAGCAGCGACGACTTTTGGTCATTCGTTGAACGATTAGCCATAGGCAGAAGATTGGTAATTACATCAGACCACGGCTATGCCGCAAGCGGCTACTTTCCAGATGCGGAGGGTGAAGTTGGCCAGTTTCTGAAGATGACGTTTTCCAGCGGGCGTAGCAAGTCTGGGAGCGGCGATACAGGCCCTTTCGTACCGCCTGTAGCCCTGCAGGTCGACAGTCCTCATGGGGAATATCTCTTGGCAGTTGGCCGCTGGAAATGGAAAAGCCAGGGAGGCTACCCGACACTGACGCACGGCGGACTCTCAATTCTTGAGGTTTTGTCGCCTTTCGTTGAACTAACAAAATAAAGATTTATCAAATCATGGCAACCAAAAAAGAACAATTAGCAGAAGAAGTTGCAAAGGCCGTTGGCGCTGGCAAGACAGTTGCAATGGAAACCGTTGATTTCAACGATCCGAACCGTCCAAAAACCTGCCTAGAGGTCGATTTTCCAATACTACCTGTCAATCAGGTTGCGGTCATCGAAGGCAACGCTGGAAAACCTATTTATCAAATGTCGAAGTGGTGGGCACGTCGCCGCTCCAGCGTTTTCCGTTCGATGCTGATATCAGCCGCAACGAAAGCACCCGAGGATAAGTCTCACGCGGCCAAACTGGTGTGGGACAACTACTACGGCAATCACCAGAAGAAGGGCGCGTTCAAACACCTCAAGGTGGCCGATATTTTCATGGGCGGCGGAACTACCCTGGTAGAGGGTTCGCGCCTTGGTATGCAGATGATGGGCAACGATCTGAATCCAGTGGCGTGGTTTGTTGTGAAGCAGGAGCTGGCGAACGTCGATATGGAGGAAGTGAAACGCCTGCTCGCCGAAATCGAAGCTGAAGTTAAGCCGCTGATCATGCCGTACTACTACTGCGATGGACCAGACGGCGAAAAAGGCAAATGGACGCACATTGCAACCAAGCGTGTGATGGGCGCGGATTTTGATCCTCTGACCCTCAACCAAGAGCAACGTAAAGAATATAGCTACGCAGGCCCGGAGATTATCTACACCTTTTGGGACAAGCACGGCCCCTGTCAGGTCACCGGTTGTGGCCATCGGACGCCAATCATGACCAGCCCGGTTATGGCGTTAAAGACCATTAGCGTCAAACATTGGGAACACACTTGCGACAAGTGTGGCAGTGAATTTCACGTTGAAGAAGATGAAGCCCGCATGGCGCCTGATGTACCGCTATATGTGGCACCTTCCGAATACCCCTTCACCGTGCTTGATCGCAAGAAGGGGGTCATTTGCCCAAGTTGCGGCCATACTGCGATGGTCAACCTAGGTAAAGGCAAGAGCAAGAAGATAGAACTGACTCTACTTGTGCATCCGGATTGGCTGGCCGGTTCGCCTAAGCAGGACAAAAGCGGCCAGCCTTACGGTGGGTCGGCTCAGGATGATGTAGCTGCTACAGCAAGATGGAACCAAGAGCGCGCTGCAAGAATTCGACTTTTAGAGGTGCGAGGCGTGTTACCGGAGGAGGTAACTTGCCCGGCAACGAAAACCACTTTCAAACCTGAAGTTGGAACTGTGCCAAAGAAGTCGCGCTATACATGCGCAGCCTGCGGAACGGTTCAGGACGTCTTAGCGACCATCAAAACTACTGGCAAAACTGGGCCAATGGCAGCCTACGCGATTCTTGCCTATTCACCAAAGCGAAGTAATGATGGTAAGCCGTATAACGGACGATTTTTCGCAAGCTTCGGTAGTGATCTTGCCAGACAACACGATGTTGCAAGCAAGGAATGGGACGATCGCAAAAATGGAGATCTAAAAGATTTTTGGCCGCGCTCTGAGGTTCCGTTTGGCTTCATGACGCATATGAACAATGGAGGAATCCCTAATCATGGATATACCCATTGGTGGACAATGTTCAACTCTAAACAACTGCTCATTGTTGCCCAGATATTGAAGGCAATTGTCACTTCTGGAACATTCGATTGGGAGGTTCGAGAATACGTTCTTGCGGTTTTTCAGAATTACGTTCGATATCAGAATAGCTTTTGTTTCTGGCATGTTGGAAAAGATCATATTGTTCCGCATATGAGCAATAACAACTACCACCCAAAAACAACAATAGTTGAGAATTCAGTTTTCCCACCAACAGGGATGGGCAATTGGCATTCGTGTACTGCTCCGCTTTTTGAGGCTGCGAAATGGCGCACCAATCCGTGGGACACAGTTAGCGTTGCAAATTTGGAAAGAGGCTTCCCAAGTCTCGCGAAAGAGTTAGCAGGCAAAGGCGATAAAGCATTTCCTGGTGACAGCGTCAAACCTGCAGACATTTCGTGTGGATCATCAACCGACTTAAGCAGATTGGGAGATAGCAGCGTAGATCTAGTTATCACCGATCCTCCATTCGGTGGTTTATTGCATTATTCTGAACTCGCTGATTTCTTTTATGTTTGGATGCGGCTAGCGTTAAAGTCTAAGTATCCCGAATACTTTAGCGCTGATTACACGCCCAAATCGCTGGAAGCAGTTGCCAATCGAGCACGTGAACCAGATGATCCTGATGCCTTTTACCAGCGCCTTCTCACGCAGTGCTGGCTGGAGGCCCATCGTGTCCTAAAGCCAGGTGGCATTCTCGCATTCACTTTTCACCATAGTGAGGACGAACCTTGGGTAGCGGTGCTAGAGTCATTATTCGACGCGGGCTATTACCTAGAAGCAACCTACCCTATTCGATCAGATGAAACTAAGGGTGAGGGATCTAAGCCGGGAACATTCGGATCGCAGACCATCGAATACGACATCATTCACGTTTGCCGGAAGCGAACGGAGGAACCAACCCCGGTGAGCTGGGGCCGGATGCGACGTGAGGTAATGGCTGATGTGCGCCAATTGCAAGCAATGTTAGAGAACCACGTCAAGGAAGGCCTACCCGCCGCCGACATCCAGGTGATTCGACGTGGCAAGGCGTTGGAGTACTTCTCACGCCACTATGGAAAAGTCTATGTTGATGAAGGCAAGCCGATCTCCGTCAAGGAAGCACTTGTCGGTATCAACCAGCTTATCGACGAAGATGGCAAAGGTGGCAATGAGCCGCCGCCAGTTACTGCGGAACCTCTTTCTCGCCAATTTCTGCGAATTTTTGACGGGTTATCCGAGGTTGCTCGTGACCAGATGCAGAAATTTATGAAGGGTTCGGGCAGTGCGCCGGATGAGTTTGTGCAACGCGGGTGGTGTACAGAAAAGAATAAAGTTTTCACCTTGGTAGACCCGCTCGACTTTGCTCGCGACTGGCAAGGCAAGCACAAACGCAAACTCACATCTGATCTAGACCAGGCGCTAGTCTTGATTGGCGCCTGTATTGACGGCAGCGGAATCAATGCTGCCGATACATTAAAAAACGACAACTTCAAGCCGCATGCTGCCTTGAAACCACTTCTCGATTGGATGAGCAGACGTGCTGCCACGTCCCACTCACGGAATGCGGCGATTCGAGCTATCTCGATTTATAACAACTGGGCTGCGCAAAATCAAAAGCAAGTCCAGCAGATGGCTCTATTTTTCGACGAGGCGTAACCATGAAAATCCTGCAGGGTGATGTCTGGAAGCGAAGGGGTGTTAGCCTCCTATGGGGGGCCAACTCTCTGTCGGCTTTGGTCGAGCCTAAAGATGTTGTTTCAATACGGCAGTTTTTCGCACTCGTGGGAAATTGGCCAAATGATTTACCTTGCAACGATGGGAACACATTGGTCGTCGCGGGGCTTGAAGGTTGCGTTGATTTGATGGAGCCTGAAGAAGCGGAAGGCTGGTTGAAATCAGAATTCCTGCCCGCTGTTCTTGCATTTCAAGATGAATATAGTCTTGAGGCTGCACTAGTCTTTTGGTTACCCACTGGCAAGAGCCGGGTCCGCATGAACCGTGCAACAGAGGCCTATACGTGGATTTGCTCCGCCCCACATAGTAATCAGCACCTCGACATTGGCCGAATACTTTGGGCTGGAGCTGAGGCTGATGTTGGCCGAATCATTGATTCTGACAATACCAACCCAGATCCAGATGGGGCGGCTTGGATCGGACTTCATCATCCGAGGTTGTCTTGATAATGGCCGAAGAAGTCTTTACCCCTGGCGAGCGAATAACCCATCAGGAGTATGGCCCAGGCGTTGCACTTGAAGTTGCACGTGACGGGTATTTGCGGGCATTTTTTGGGGTTGGTGAACGCAAAGTTCCTCTTGGGTCTATACGCCGGGAACTATCGCGGACAGAGCGTATTTTGCGAGCTGTAGATGGAACAACCGAAAGATCCCGCAAGGCTTGGCTGTCTTATGAAGCCCACGCTCTGCCAGTTATGGAAAGTGCATCGGCATTAACCTCAGCAAAAATTGATCTGCTCCCTCACCAAGTAGTGCTGACGCACCGCATTGCGACAGCATCCCCACGCCGCTATCTTATTGCTGACGAAGTGGGTCTCGGTAAGACTATTGAGACCGCTCTGATCTTGCGGGAACTCGCAAGCCGTGGGGAACTGAGTCGAGCACTTATGGTGGTACCTGCTGGTTTAGTAAACAACTGGCATCGTGAGTTGAATGACGTCTTTAACCTTGATTTCGAGGTTTTCGGCTCTGAGGGTGACATTACCGATCGAAAAACGAACGCATTCGCTAAGCACGATCGCTTGATTGCAAGTATCGACACACTTAAAAGACCGGCACGTATCAAACGTCTATTGGACGCACCACGTTGGGATTTAGTAGTTTTCGACGAAGCTCACCACTTAACGGCTTACCGCACCGGTGGAAAAGTTAGAAAGACAGAGAACTACAAACTGGCAGAGGCCTTAAAAGACCACTCACGTGACCTTCTTCTGCTTTCGGCCACGCCGCACCAAGGTAATCATTTTCAATTTTGGATGTTGGCACAGCTTCTAAATCCGACATTGTTTGGTAGTCCTGAGGAAATGCTTGAGCATAGGCACCGTCTAAACACTGTGATGTACCGACGAACTAAGGCAGACGCATGCCAGCCAGATGGATCGCCTTTATTTGCGCGACGTTGGGTACATACCGAGTCTTTCCTCATGGGCGTAGAGGAAAGGCTCTTTTACGAAAAGTTACGCGAATACTTAGAAGACGGCTTCAATTTAGCAAGACGGCAAGGCGGCAAGGGGCAGGCACTTGGCTTTTTGATGGCAATTTTCCAAAAAATTGCTGCATCCAGTTTTGCTGCAGTTCGACGAACACTCAAACGTCGTCTTCTGATGTTGACACTTCATGAAGCCTTTTTAAGAGACAAAGAACTCGACATCGAAGGCCGTGAATTGTTGACCAATGAAGCCAGGGAATTGGTTCATGAAGAATTTAACCTGTCTCGCGACAGCATTGGTCGCAGTGAGGTTGATCGTGTCATTGCCGATTTGAAATTCCGATTAGTGAAGAAGCTAGATGCCGAAGCCCTGGAACTTGCTTCAGATCCCTACGGAAGTGAGTACTCCGCAGCGCATGCTGAGGAGGCGGCATCAGCCGTAGTCGAAATGCATTTGCCGGAGGAGCGCTTACGCATCGGAGACTTGCTCAGCGTTTTCCCTCAGCAGCGGGAAACCAAAGCCCAGAAATTGTTAGATGGATTGGGAATCTTGTGGCGACAGAATCCCAATGAAAAAATCGTAATTTTTGCGACTTACCTTGGTACTGTAGATTTAATTGCACGCGAGATTGACCAGACATTTCCTGGGCAAGGCGTAGTAGTTTTGCGCGGTGGCGATCACGGTGCAAAAGTCGCCGCTGAACGTCGTTTTCGGCAAAAAGATGGACCAAGAGTATTGGTATGCACGGCTGCAGGTCGAGAAGGTATCAACCTTCAATTCGCTCGTATTCTGTTTAACTTTGACCTGCCGTGGAACCCAATGGATATTGAACAGCGAATCGGGCGAATCCATCGCTATGGGCAAAACCATACGGCTCAGGTTTACAACTTAGTAATGTCTGACACGATTGAGGGCAGGATATTTTTGCTGTTGGATGAGAAGCTTACCGAGATTGCTCGCACCGTTGGAAAGGTGGACGACGAGGGCAACGTTGCTGAAGACCTTCGCGCGCAGATTCTCGGTCAACTTTCCGAGCGCTTGAACTATGACCGTCTCTATCAAGAGGCTCTGTCTGATCCGGAATTGAAACGTACGAAGGTTGAACTTGAAGCTGCCATGTCAAATTCGCAGGAAGCGAGACAAGTAGTTTTTGATCTGTTTCAAGACCTCAATGGATTCAGTCTTGATGACTACAAACCGTTTTCTGACGTTTCGTCTGGGCTTGGTCGCTTGGTTAGATTTATGTCAGCTGCTGTTGAGGATCGACAGCAAAAGCTAATCAAAATCGACGAAGAGACATATGACCTCTTGACTGTCGACGGGACTCGACGCGCTAGATTTACGTTGAACCGAGAAACTGCAACTGGGAGTGACACTATTGAATTGATGGGCTTAGATCACTCTTTGGTGCAAGAAGAATTAGGCAGGTGGCGAAGTATGCCCCCTGAAGAAATTGGCGTGTCTGTTAAGGGCGATTTGGCCGAGCCCGTAATGCTTTCTTTATGGATGGTTGAAGCCTCAGGAAAAAATGGTGAACGACGCGTGGTTGTTCAAGCTATTGCTGTCAAACAAGACGGTAGCCGTGTGCCGTCCGTGGAGCGGCAAAGTGAGCACTACATGCAATCTTCACCATCAAGGCCAGCATTTTCACCAGAGCAACGAATAGAGCTATTTTCAACTTCGGTTGAACCGACCTTGCAACGTGAACTTAAGCATAAGGGCGCTGCAAATGGCGATGGCAGCTACTCGGCTGAATTGATCGGATATTTTGAAATTGTTAACGCATGACAACTAGGTTGACCAGTTGCGACAACAATAAAACAGAATTTTTAGGCCTTAGACCAGCTCTACAGCTGCTTTTAACTGACTTGGGCTGCTATACAAATATGCAGCAGTGGTGCTGATACTGCGATGGCCTGCCAGCGTTTTTAAAATGTGTATCGCAGTGCCCTTATTGGCCAGTGTTGTTAAAAACGTTCTCCGACCGCTGTGGCTGCTAGCGCCCTCAAGTCCAGCGCCCTCGTAGAGTAGAGCGAATGTTTGAGCCAAACTGTTTGCACTGAAACCTGACTTGACGCTTTTTTGACTTGCAAAAAACGGATAGCTGCGATCCACGCATTTGGCTTGCGCTGCGTAGGCCTGCAATTCCTCGCGCAGCCGGATGTTGATGAAAACTGTACGAGCGTGCCTGCCCTTGGTCATGTCAGGCAGCAGGCGGATCTCGTCCTTCACTGTTCCGTCTAAGTTCATCACATCGCTCCAGCGCAGGCAAGCTACTTCGCCTATTCTTAAACCAGCTAGGTGTGTGAGCAACATCATTGCTCTGTTACGTTGCGCGAATCGGCGTGTGTTGATGTAGTCCAGTACACGCGTTATCTCTTCTTTTGTCAGTGTTTTTGCTTGTGCCATTCAAGTTCTCCTAAATCATGTGTTTGCGTTAATTGCATTGTGTTTTCACATATTTATCAGAGCAACCTGAGTCCGTCCAAAGTGGCGGGTTACCGAGCTAGAGCAGCGCGAATTGGACTGGCTGTGGATAACTTTTTCACTGAAAAAATCTTCAATGATTTCAACAGCCGTTGTGCGAAATCTGTAGAAATGTTGATTTTCATAGATTTCCGCCGTGTTTTCGCACTCATTTAGTGCCCAGCAAGTGTGCGCTTCAAATCAGCCCTACAAGCTCTGATCAGGGCTTCCAGCAGTCAGAGTATTCGAGACACGCAAACGATGCGCTGTAGGGCTTTTTAGCGCGTCAGTTTTTGTGTTGTGCCGGTGAAATTTGTAAAAGCAATGCTTTCTTCAAGGACTGCCCGAATGGGTCCTACAGATCTAAAAAAATTGGGCTGCGAAAAATTATGTTGGAGTACTTATCAAATCACCATGGTGATCTTTACTCGGTACCCGTCCAAGTTATCGGGTTACCAAATGTCGGTTGTCCATTTGACTGTCTGAAACAAAACTGTAGTCATTCAATCAAAGAAGGACGCAGAGATGAATAAATTCGACTCAACGCAACTCAGCTATTTCACTGGCACTGAGAAGTACTACCGAATCAGCCGAAGGCACCTGCTGACTGATGGCACCAAGTATTTGGCTGAAGAGGCTGAGTGCTTTTGGATGATGGATGCGATTGCCAGTCACCTAAGCGAGATTGGTACTGAGGACTGGTTTGTTCAAGTGCGCGTGACTGTCACTGGCAACAGGGTAACGATGATCTACGAGGACGGCAGTGGCAGTGAACACGCCCGTCAAGAGATCCCTTACACGGACTTTCCAATGCACGCCATATCTTTATATGCTTGTTGGGACGGTGAGCACTGGGTGATCATGTTGCCTTGCGAGTATTGAGCGAGTCTGCAGCCAAACAATTGACAATTGACTTGACTTACATCAATATGAAGCTCTCTTATTGAGCTTTTCGAGTCGTAAGATGATCATTCTGATTTAGTTAATGATCTGGCTCCTGTTGCAAAAGGTAATCGATATGAATGAAGAATTACCTGCCTACACTGGGTCACTTGCATTTTTCAAAAAGCACTACAACGGCGATTATTCTTTAGCGCGTTCCTACTGGGTAAACAACACACTTGTTTCATGGTTTGCCCCCTTGCTCGGCTTTCTGCTCCTTCCTTGGCTTTCAGAAAACTTCGCAGCTCGCTACGCATCAATAGGTGTTTTGCTCATAACGTCATTTGGAGTATTAGCTTGGTTCTGGGCTGTAGCAGGCACATGGGCATCTGCTACTAAGCATGTGTCTCGCGGTGGCATTGGATTTTGGGCAAGTGCTGCAAAGGTAATGATTGTTCTGGGCTGCATAAAAACCTTTGGTGATGTGGCAACGATTAGTCCCATATTGATGGAACATGCTCAAGTTGCTACAGGGCACCAACTAGGACCAACCGTAGCGCTTGAAGTGTTGGCTGATGGAAAGTCAATCCGTTTGAGTGGTGGAATAAATGACGGCGCTGCCAAACAACTTAGCCAAGCGCTTGAGCTTGCACCTGCAGTTCAAACTGTTTTACTCTCTTCATCGGGTGGATGGGTGCGAGAGGGCGCGATGCTGGCCAAGGTCATTGATAGCCGTGGTTTAAATACATACGTTGAGAGTCACTGTGCTTCAGCTTGCACAATTGCATTTTTAGCAGGTGTGAGTCGTGCGGCTGACCCGACTGCAAAGATAGGCTTTCACTCGTTGTCCTTTATTGGTGGCAGCAAAGGCGTCATGACCAAGGATGAAGGCGATGCGACCATGGCTGCATACGCAAAGGCTGGTTTGCCTCAAGCGTTCATCAAGAAAATTGTTGATACATCTGCTGACCAGATGTGGTACCCAACGCATGACGAAATGTTGCGAGCTGGGGTCTTTACAAGAAAAAGTCTGGGTGGTGAAAGCGCAGCTTTGGCTAGTCTTGTCAAAACATACCCAGCGCTGGATGCTGAGTTCAGAAAAGTTCCTCTTTTTGCCTTGATAGCAGATAAGCAACCTGAAAGCTATAAACGCATAGTTGACTCTGCTTGGGCCATGATGGAGCAGGGTAAGTCAGATGCCGCTGTAATGACAGCTGCAAGATCTGAAGTAACGCAAATGGCAGTCAAGTTGATTCCATTAGCCTCCAACGAGACATTGGTCGCATACACGAGCTTGCTTCATGAGCAGATTAGGTACATCAGCAAAGTTGATTCAAATGCATGTGTCGAAATGCTTTTTCCGTCTGGTGTTGGCATCAATACAGCGTCTTTTTTATCAAAAGATTTACAAAAGAGAGAACTTGATTTGATGTATCACGTGGTTAATGAGGCAGACTCAGCTCGTGCGATCAAGGTCAATGACAGGCAAGTAGAAGCAGCTGTTAGTCCTTTGCTACAAGATTTGTCTGAAGGAGAGTTAGCTGCCATTGCATCAAAAGAAGCTAGAGTTAAAGATCTTGACGTTGCTTGTTCTGCGGCAATCAAGTACTTGGGAGCATTAAATCGACTACCAGCAGAAACCAAGGCTAGGACTTTGCGAATCATTTATTCGAGCGATTAAATCTGTTTGTGAGATTTGGCTCCCATAGACCCAGCCTGAATGCTATGAATTCCGTACTGAGCCCATAGCAACCAATGAGCGTCCTGCGCGATCATGGCCCGAACTTCGGTCTTGATCACTTGGCTGCGGCCTTTGACTTATGCCCGAACAGATGCTTGATAGGTGTGTATCAAGTACTTATCTAAAAAAACTTGTTCATTTTTTCCTCCGAATTCATTCGTCTTGTGAACACAGGAGCTGCCTGCCTTCGGCGTGTGGTGGCTATTCCACTCCGATATCCCACTTATCCAATAAATTTCAACAAATGAGGCTTATAAATTACTATATGTCTGTGACTTTTTTTGTGGTCGTGAAATCTGTAAAAAGGTGCTAAATACACTGGAAATCCTAGATTTCATTTGCAAGGAGCGTGTATCCAGTGATCAAGCTTACAGTCCATGAATCGGTAGAAGCAGCCCTACAGAAGGCTTTTCCTAAGCCAGCTGCGGCTGCTAAACGGGCGCTGGCTAAATACCTCAGCGTTGTCGAATCGATGCTGTTTGATGCCCTACAGCGTGGTCAAACACCCGAGCAACGCAAACTAGGACTTTACGCAATTTCACTAGACCAACTGGCAAATAAAGGCGGTCAGATCGGCCCTAAAAAGATCCGTGTGCACAAATGGCTCACGGACAACGGCTGGGACATCGTTCAGACGGTGGTCAAGGGCACCAAGTTCTCTGGCCAGAATTCACAGGTCAAACTCACGCCACTGGTCACGGTACAAAACAACTTGCAGGTTCCTGCTGCATCTCTGTCTGCCGCCACAACTGACGAAGAGATCGATGCGTACCTGAGCGGTGATGACTTAAGCAATATTGCATTGTTTGATCACCTCTATCCAGAGTACAACTTGGAATGGCGTGAGGACAAGCTGCGGCAACTTTTCGATTGGGTGCCTGTTGATGTTGAGTCTGTCAAAGCCTACGTTTATTGGCTTGAGTTGGAATCAAAGTTGATCCAAGGGCCCAAGAAAGATTTGGCGCTACGCCAAGCTTTGACAATTCTTGGCATAGCTGCTGTCACAAAGGGCTACTACCTCCAACGCAAAAGACTCAGTCCGTTTGGGCGTACCTATTACGAAGGAACCAGCGTTCAAAACGTCAACAAGGAGCTGCGCCGCGCCATGCTGGGCAACTGCTGGGAGTACGACATCCGCAGCAGCGTAGTCGCTTGGAAAATGGGCTACGCCCGTAGCTACTTAGCAGCTAGTGGACTTGATCAAGATTTAAAGAAATCATTTCCCGCCACGCTCCTGTACTTGGAAGACAAGGCGGACTTTATGGCAACAGTTCGTTATTTCGTCTTTCCAGAAAGCAGCCCTGTACCCAAAGAGTTTAGGCCAAAGCTTCTGAAGCAAGCCTTTACTGCAATTAGCTTCGGCGCACGCCAAACGGCAAAAGGGTGGTTGGATGCGTCTGGCAATTGGACTAACCCAGCGCTGGTAGAGATTTTGCAAAACACAGAAGACAGAGACAGATTCCTTGCCGACGATACGGTCAAGCTGTTCATCAAAGAGCAATACGCTTTGGACAGCTACCTCTACGATTTATTTAAGAAGTTCCGTCCTGATTTGCTGCTTGAGCGATACCTTCAAACGGAAAGCGGCAGACCGAGCAAAGCCAAGGTACTGGCTTACTTGTATCAGCACGGCGAAACGCACGTAATGGACATAGTTCGAAAAGCAGCAATGGCTAAGGGGCATATACCCATTGCCAATGTGCATGATGCCCTTTTCTTTAAGCGTCGCTTGGGCGGGGAATTCAAGAACGAAATTGAGTGGCAGATGCGCGAGCAAACAGGCAACCCATACTGGCACCTCACGCCCAAGCAGGTCGAACGCTACACAGCACGATCATTGGACGCTCAGCGTGCGGAGCAGGCGCACAAAAACCACATCATCCAAGAAGAGCTGGACGCCAAGGCCCATTTCGCCAAGCGCAAGCCAAGTTGGACTGCATAACCCCGCCAACCTGAGTCCTTCCAATTTGGCGGGTCACCAAAAAAATAGGTTGTCCTGAACCGTGGTCTGAAAATAAAGTTTGTATTCCTGTAACAAACCAAAGGAGTACGCCATGTCAGGTCTTAGCAATTTGAAGTTCGTTCAAACCATGCGGCAAAAGGGCAATAGCCCCCAACAAGCGCGCCGTAGTAAGCTCAGTAACAAACTGTATGAACAAATCCAGATGGCCAAAGCTATCCAAGCGGGTACGGAGTTTGTGCCCATGAAGATCCGTACCATCAAAGACAGTGTGAGCGGTATATCCCGAAGAGTTGAAACCCCGAAGCGACTCAAACCTTGGTGGTGGGTTGGCGAGCAGGGAAAGATGTGTATAACGGTGCGGTACGGTGCGCGCGTCTTGGAAGTCATCGAGGGCCGGAACGCTATCGAGGCCGACAACATCGCGGGCGTGATCAGCACGCTAGAGGTGTTACGCACGGCAGTGGAGGCGGGAGAGCTAGACGCCCGCATCGACAGCGTGAGCAGCTTGGTGATGAAGGGCTTTGGCAAGGATGCCACTAGCAAGCGAGCGACCCTAAAGCTACCCACCCGGCCGAATTAGCCGCCAGCTCCCTAATTAGCATCCACTCAAGCCGGCACATGTGTCGGCTTTTTTCTTAATAAATACATGCATCAAGAAGGAGTGTGATCATGAGAATTACAGAAATTGCCAGCCCAGAAGATCAGCTGGCTCTTTGGAAGATGGTGTCGGACAGCATGTGGGCTGCGTTTTCGCAGCAAGTGCCGCAGGGTGCGGCAGGGCAGGGCGCAAGAACGCCTTTAGCGTCGACTGCTACACCAAGCCGTGCCAAGCCAACTGACCGACCCATCATCAAAGCGGCGCGCAAGCTAAAAGAAAAGCCCAAGCCTAGGGCTGCAAGGCCAAGGACGGTGCCCGCGCCTCCGCCACCTAAACCCCCAGCGCCAAAGGCTCCGGCTCCACCAAGGCAGGGTACTCAGGCGGAGACCAAAAAATCGCAGATGACGGCCAACAGCGTCCTCGATCAACCAAGTCAAAACGCAGCGCCGCTGACCTCAACGCAGAAAAGTAGGCAAGAGGCGCTACAGCATCAACAACTGGTCAAGTACCTACAAAGAGCAATCGCGCAGCCTCAGAAGCCGCAAAGGATTCAGCCACAGCCTCCCAGCCTTGCAGCACCCATCAACGCCGGATACGACGAAAGAGACAAGGACGAACTGGTTCTGCACTCACGGGCCCAGAATCCATTTAAGAACGTAGCCCAGGAAAAAAATGCGCTATCGGGTCAAAAGCGCGGTTTTTAGACGGAAAACATAGTGCGGTTTTGAGCCGTATTTGCGGTCACGACAGGCATAGCGCGGATACTGAATCGTGATTTCTGCGCTTGGGATGCATGGGCGCGGTAGGGGTGAAAATTCTCGCCATTGACCCGAACATGATTTCGCTGAAGCGGGTCAGGATTGCAGCGCAAGCCGCCAGTAGCGAGCGGCAGCTTGCCTGCCGCCCCCGATGCCAACCTCAAAATTTCTTCACACAGCTGCTTTTTTGAAAGGCTAGCACTCTATTTACGCCCTGCTTGGCAGCATATACACCATCGGTTTTTTATGACATCCTTGAAGCATCGGCAAACTACCAGTATTAATCTAGCTGTAAATTGATCTTGTCGGCGACTTTGCCCCACTTCAGCGCATCGCTGCGAATTCGTTGCTGCGCTTGCGTTGAGCTATTGGCCACAGGGTCTAGTTCAGCGGCAAGCAATTTGATACGTGTTTCATTCTGGTTGATAGCTACTGCGACGGATTTTTGTAGTCGTTCTATCACTTCCGGTGGAGTTCCTTTAGGAGCCGCCAGTATTTCAAAAAAGCTGGCATCAAAGCCTGCCACTCCCCCCTCTGCCATGGTCGGGACATTTGGTGATCCAGGAGATCGTTTTGAGCCAGACACACCCAGAGCAGTCAATCGGTTGTCCTTCACATGCGGGCCAACAACCGGAGCAGCCAAAAATCCGCATGGCACCTGTCCCCCAAGTACATCCTGCGCGGCAGGCGCTGGACCCTTGTATGGAATGTGGTCCATATGCGTACCGGTGGCGGCCAAAAACATTTCCATCGCCATATGGCCTGGCACGCCCGACCCTCCGGATGCGTAATTCATGGTGCCGGCCTTGGCCTTGGCGACAAGGTCCGCGATGCTACGGATGCCCGTCGATGGATGGCACACCAGCATCTGGTTGAAGCTGGCAAGCAGCGTGACCGGAATAAGATCTTCCGTCGGCTTAAAACTGAGCTTTTTGTAGAGATGGGGGTTAATGCTCAACATCGTGTCTGGGCCCACCAGAAAAGTATGACCGTCGGTTGCACGTGACACTTCCTGAGCACCAATATTTCCGCCTGCTCCAGGCTTGTTATCAACAAAGATTGGCTGCCCTAAGGCCTTTTGGAGATCTGGTTGGATCAGGCGCACAATGAGGTCTCCAGGTGCCCCAGGTGGAAAGGAAACCACTATTCTGATGGGCTTGGCGGGCCATGCCTGTGCCATTGCACTTGACGCCAGTACCGTCGCAGCGATTAGTGCTCCGCTCAAGCGGGTGATCATATTTATGGGTTTCATACTGTTTCCTTTATAGATTTATCCAATTTTTAAGGTTTCTACCACGCACCGATTTCTATGCCGACGTCAATTTCCTTGCGATTCCAAGCCTCGATGGCCGAGTAGCTGAGCCCAGTGACTTGCTTTCGAGATATCAGCCATGCGAGTAAATGATGTTGCATCTCTTCACGGACGGCGGCGTGCGCGGGTGAATGGCCAAGATCGTGAAACTCCTGTGGATCGTTCTGCAGGTCATACAGCAGAGGTGGCAATCCATCGATATAAACAAACTTCCATAGCTGATCACGAACCATCACCATGTTGCAATGATCCACACTTGCACCCACTGGCAGTCGTACCTGATCGCGAAATGCAAACGTGTTTTCGCAGTACACGCGGTCTCGGCCCTTGGCGCCTGGCAAACCTTCGACGATCGGCAATAGAGAGGTGCCTTCTAGCCATTCACGGGGTTGTGGCAGGTCCAGAGCGTCCAGAAAGGTGGGCACTAGGTCAATAGCCTCTACGAGGTCGGCGCAAACAGTGCCACGCGTGTTGTCCGCGCTGGCCCTTGGATCCACCACTATGAGTGGAACTCGCGTTATGCAGTCGTGGAAAAGCTCTTTTTCCCCAAGCCAGTGGTCGCCAAGATAGTCGCCATGATCGCTGGTGAAGACGATCATCGTGTCTTTGTCGCGTCCACTCGTTCGCATGAAGTCCATGAGTACGCCAATTTGGTCGTCGATCTGGCTAATGAGCCCCATATAGGTCGGAATAACTGTTTCGCGGACTTCATCGCTTTGAAAGCTCTGACTTGGCCCGTAACTTTGGAATCCGCGCAGTACCGGACTTGCGTTCTCGCGCTCTGTGGGATGCCGTTGCACAGGCAACACTTCGGCGGCCCCGTACATCTGGTGGTATGGGGCAGGAGCAACATAGGGCCAGTGGGGCTTGATGTAAGAGAGGTGCAGCACCCAGGGCTGGTCGCCTTGCTCCCGTATGAAGTCCATGGCGCGTCGCGTCATGTAGGGTGTTTCGCTGTGTTCCTCGCTGACGCGCGCAGGTTCTCGCGCCCAGCGCATGCGCCAGCCAGAAAGTATGGAGCCGTCCTGGCCGATCCCCGAATTGGCAAAGTCGTGCCAAGGGTTGTCAGACACGTAGCCTGTTGCGCGCAAGTAATCGCAGTAGCTATTTCCTTCAACTTTAAACCCAGGGGGCCATATGCCATCATCACGCTCATAGGGCTCAAAGCCGCCTTGCAGTGCCAACGATGTGGCTGCATCACCTACTGGCAACCCCATACGCGCAGCTCCAGAGTTATCCGCTTCAACATGCGTTTTCCCCACCACCGCGCAGCGAATACCGAACGGTCGCACATGGTCGCCCAGCGTCTTTTGTGTAACCGAAAGTGGCACAAAGTTCCAGGCCGATCCGTGGCTGCGAACGTAGCGTCCTGTGTATGTAGACATGCGAGAAGCACCGCACACCGACCCTTGGACAAATGCGTTGGAAAAACGCAGGCCACCGGCCGCCAATGCATCAATGTGCGGTGTGGAGATATACGGATGCCCTGCGCAGCCCAGGTAGTCCCAGCGCAACTGGTCTGCCATGATGAAGAGCACATTTTTAATCGGGTTCGCCACAAGGTACCTTTTTGAATGCTTACGATTTATTTCGCAAGGCTAATACGTCGAAGGTCCTAAATCAATGAAAATACCACGGCGTTCCGCCAGGCGGAACAAAAGGAATCAGACTTATGTCAGAAAACGTGCGGAGTATCGAGCGTGCTATCGAAGTGATGCGCGAGCTGCAGACTTTGGAGTCCGCCTCGCTTGCTCAGTTGCAGGCGCGTACGGGTTTGCCGAAGGCTACGCTGTCGCGCATACTGCAAACACTTGAAAAGACTCGCACTGTTTGGCGCGCCAAAGGGGATGGCCTTTGGCGCCCAGCATTTGAGTTCAAGCCGAGCCGAATTCATACCGCACAACACCAGGCCCTTGTCGAGGCTGCAGTGCCAGTGATGGAAAACCTACGTCGTTTGGTCATTTGGCCATCTGACCTTGCTGTCCGGGATGGTGCGCACATGCGACTGCTTGAAACGACGCGGCGTAGCAGCGGATTGGCATTAAAGCGAGACACGATCGGACACCGTATTGACATGTTGCAATCGGCCGTTGGGCGCGCACATATATCAAACTGCGCGGAACGGGAAATCGAGTCCCTCAAAAACTTGATAGTTCGACGTAAAAAATCTGCTTTAGACCTAGACGAGTTCGCGTTTAACAATGCCATAAATGACGCCCAACAGGCGTTCCATCGTCACGGATATTCCACTCGGTCTCGTGAATATGGCGGGCATGATGCACCGATCCAGGAGTTTGACGATCAGCTTTCCGCAATCGCTGTGCCGGTATTGAAGGGGGGGCGAATACTGGGATGTATCAATATCGTTTGGCTTCGGCGATTTGAAACAACGACGGCTTTGGCACGACGCAATCTGGGTCACCTGAAGTTCGCGGCCAACGCCATTGCCGAAAAACTTTCAGAATAAGTTGTCGGCATCGAATTCACAATGGCGTATTTACGGCCTATTTACTACTTCCAGAGAGACCACTTTTAGATAAGACGGCTCAGACTTCTAAAATGAATTTTTCAGACAAAAACTGATGGACTTGCTTCAAAATATCGAGACCTTTGTCCGCGTCGCGCAAACCCAAAGTTTCGCTGAGGCGGCAAGACAGTTCCGCATCGCTAGATCTGTCGTCACCACGCGCATCAAACAACTGGAAGAGCATGTGGGTGCGCCGCTTTTCCATAGAAGTACAAGAGTGGTGCGTCTGAGCGAAGTAGGTCAGGCCTATTTGAATGATTGCACAGACCTGGTCGCGCGAGCGGGCGACATCGTGGATCAAATGCGCGATGTTCGAGGCAAGCCTGCAGGAACGCTCAGGGTACATGCGCTCACGGGATTAGTCCTAGGGCATTTCGCATCCATGTTGCACCAGTTTCAGCTTCTATACCCCGATATTCGTTTAGATTTGATCGTAAGTGACTCGGTAGTGGATCCAGTTAAAGCCGGGGTGGATTGCGCATTGCAAATTTTTCCGGCGCAGTCCACCGAGCTAGTCAGCAAGCCACTGTTCCCCGTGCGACGGGTTTTTTGTGCCACGCCCCAGTACCTTGAAAAGCACGGACGCCCCACGGATCCCCGCGATTTGCACCGCCACAAATTGGGTTTGTATTCCGGCTATCCGACCCGCGACCGCTGGACCTTTCACCACCAGGGTGACCAGGCCACTCTGTATCTGCGTGCGGCGCTGCTCACCAACAGCGTGCACTTGCTGCGGGAATATGCGCTTGAGCATGCGGGCATTGTGTGTGTACCGACCTTGGTCGCTTCTGAGGCCTTGCAGCGCGGCGACCTTGAGGTGGTGATGCCCGAGCACCAGCTGACGTCCTTTCAGCTGAGTGCGGTATTTGCAGCCACGTCGCGCCATGAATACAAACTACGGCTGCTGATCGAGCACATCACCAAGGCGTTTACGGATACGCCGCCGTGGGACCAGGTCCTGATCGAGCGTTCGCTTTTCCCTGCCAATCTCATTCGAGCCTAGTGATTTCCTGGTTAAATTTTACTGATTTTTAGGGTTTACCCTGACTATTGTTCGATTTATTCGAACAGATCTTTCCAAATTTAACCCCTAGCGCAGGGCTCAAAGCGCGTCTACAGTCTGCGCATTCCTAGCCAACATTGTGCAGTGGTTGGGTCTTTCAACCCAGGAGCGAGATCCATGAGCGTGACCTACGAGACCAAATTCGGTTCCCTGAATCATTTTGAAAAGGGGCGCGTCGAACCCATCGACGACGATGTGCGCCACTACGCGTTTTCCAATTGTTTCGAGACCGCCAGCAAGTCCAAGCCGTACGAAAAGGTGGTGTTTGGGCAGAACCAAATTTACGTCCTCGAGGTGCTGCGTGCTGAAGGCGCATCGCCTTGGTACACCTGTGCGCACGATGAATTTGCGCTGAGTATGGACGGGGAGGTTGAAATTCACCTCATCAAGCTCGATGCACACCAGGCCGTCGCGGACACCGAAAAGAACGGCGCGGTATTGGTGCAGGGCGAGCCCCAGGGTCAAAAAATGGGTTGGATGAAGATCAAACGCGGGCACCAGGGCATGTTGCCCAAAAACACAGCCTACCAATTCCGCAGCGCGCTCCCATCGGTCGTCGTGCTGCAAACCTGCAAAGGCGACCTGTCTGTAGAAAAGTGGTCAGAAATTTGCCAAATGGCCTGACCCTGAGCGACGCAATAAACTTTTGAATATTAGGAGATCGTTATGAACGCACCTGTAGAAATGGCCAAGATCATTGCCTCCGCACCCCACGCCGTGATGGGATACCGAGATTTCAAACTAGCCTCATTCGGCTTCCGCCGGGACGAGTACTTTGCCCATATTGAGTGGACCACGCGTGATGGCCGCCCTATGTCGCACAGCATGGACATTGGCAACTTTTTACGCGCACTCATGCGCGACGTCGCCTGGGGATTCTTTTATGGCGGCGTCAATTTCGACGAAGTGATTGGCACCGTCAACCATTACCAATCGGTCGACTTGCAGGCCGGCGCGTTCAACGAAACTCTGAAGGCCGCGGGTGTGGATCTTTTGGAAAACTTTCCGACCGATCAAATCGCCGCCACCTTCTTTGAAATCTTGGACGACTGGACCAACGCAAGTTTTGATCCCTTCTCCGCACCCCAAGAAACCGGTACGCCCTATGGCCGAAAAACTGGCAATAACAAGGCCGCCATTACCCGCGCACGTGAACTGGCCACCCGCTGCGTGGGCTTGCAGGGCGATTTGCCTATGCGCACCGATGCGCGTGGAGCCCCGGTCAACCGTGCTTTTGCTGATGTGCCGCAGGACCAGCCTGAGTTGCATCCAGAGCCCGGTTTCGAAAACGAAGTCCATGCCTTCAACTTGTTTGCATTCTTGAGCCGCTCACAAGTGACCTGGAACCCTTCCTTCACCAGCGTGGTGAAGTACAGCTTCATGTGCCCCACGACCGAAGAGCACATCTTGCCCATCATGCACTCCAACGACCGCGTGGAATGGTTCTTCCAAATGAGCGATGAGATTAGCTGGGACTGTGCGCACCGAGATACCGGAAAGCCGCTGGCGCGCGTGGTCATGAAAGCGGGTGATATGGCGGCCATGCCAGCGTACTGCCGCCATCAGGGCTTTAGCCCCAAACGCTCCATGTTGCTGGTCTGGGAGAACGGATCGCCCAAGCTAGTGTATGAAATCCAAAACGGCGAAGCACCGCAAGTGCCTGTCCAGTTTTAAGACTTAACGCGGCTTTTTTAGCCGGCGTACTTCACACTTTTTCAATCAATGCGTCCTTCGCGGGCGCTAGGGGTTTACATGAATCTTGCTGATATCGCGCAAGCGGCAGGGCTTCGCACGCCGATACGCCACCAGTTGTTCATCAATGGACAGTTTGTTGATGCGCAATCGGGCGAGACACTGCCCACTTTGAACCCGCATGACAACTCCACGATAGCCAACGTTGCTATGGCTGGTGCAGCTGATGTTGAGATGGCAGTGCAGGCCGCCGAAGCAGCCTTGCCCAAATGGAGCCGCATGGCGGCCATGGACCGCGGGCGCATTTTGCTTAAGCTGGCGGACTTGATTGAAAGCAATGCCGAAGAATTGGCGCGGTTGGAGTCGTTGGACACCGGACACCCGATTCGTGACTCGCGCATGCTCGACGTGCCGCGCACGGCCGTCACCTACCGCTACTTCGGTGGCATGGCCGACAAATTTCAGGGCGAACAAATCCCGGTGGAGGTGGGTTTTCTGAACTACACCTTGCGCGAACCCGTGGGCGTGGTAGGGCAGGTGGTACCTTGGAATTTCCCACTGATGTTCACCAGCTGGAAGATGGCACCGGCGTTGGCGGCAGGCAACTGCGTCGTCATGAAGCCGGCCGAAATCACGCCGCTCTCCTCGCTCAAGATTGCGGAACTCATGGCTGAAGCCGGCATGCCTGACGGTGTCGTCAACATCCTCCCGGGCCTTGGAACCGTAGCAGGCCAGGCAATCGCGGAGCACGACCGTATTTCCAAAATCGCATTCACGGGTAGCACCGCCACGGGACGCCGCATTGTCCAAGCCAGTGCAGGCAACCTCAAAAAGGTCCAACTGGAGCTAGGCGGCAAGGGTGCCAATATTGTGTTTGAAGACGCCAACTTGATTGCTGCTGTGAACGGTGCGGCATGGGCGATTTTCCACAACCAAGGTCAAGCATGTATTGCGGGTTCCCGCTTGGTGCTGCATGAAAAAATTGCAGATGCGTTCCTGGAGAAATTCATTCCTTTGGCTCGCAGCATCCGGCTGGGCAACCCGTTGGATCCAAACACCGAGATGGGACCGTTGACCAGCTTGCAGCACCGCGATCGGGTGTTGAGCTACGTCGAGGTTGCACGCAGCCAGGGCGGTGAAGTGCTGTCGGGCGGCAAAGCGCCTACAGGCGATCTGGCGTCTGGCTGCTATGTGGAACCCACCATTGTTCGGGCATCCGGCTGGCGCGATCGCATTGCCCAGGAAGAAGTTTTTGGTCCTTTTGTCACGGTTCTCACTTTCAAAGATGATCAAGAAGCCTTGCAAATCGCCAACAGCACGGAGTACGGGCTCGGTGGTGGTCTGTGGACCAATAATTTGCAGCGTGCGCACAAGTTTGCGCGCGATATGAAAAGCGGCATGGTGTGGATCAACTGCTACAAGCGGGTGAATCCGGGCTCACCATTTGGTGGTTCGGGCATGTCGGGCTACGGCCGTGAAATGGGTTTTGACGCCATGCGCGAATACACCCAAGTCAAGAGCATTTGGGTCAATGTCGACGCGCAGATCGCGCCGCATTACTCCCGGCCCTGAGATTTTTATGCGCGCATTTGTTCATTCCCCTTTGCCTGGTCGTGTCGTCTTTGGAGCAGGCAGTCTTCAGCAGTTAAGCGCTGAAATTGTCGCCATGGGCTGCACCCGTGCCTTGGTTCTATGCACGCCGGAGCAATATGCGCTGGCCCAGCGGGTGAGTGAACTGCTGGGCGACAAGTCGGTGGGAATTTTCGACCGTGCGGTGATGCACGTACCCATTGAGACTGCGCAGCAAGCGCGCGCGGTCGCGCAGGAATTGGGTGCTGACTGCGCGGTTGCAGTCGGTGGCGGCAGTACCACCGGCTTGGGAAAGGCGATTGCCTTGGATTCGGGCTTGCCGATTTTGGCAATTCCCACCACTTACGCAGGCTCGGAAATGACGCCGATTTACGGCATCACCCAAGACGGCTTGAAAAAGACTGGACGTGATGCGCGTGTGTTGCCACGCACCGTGATTTACGACCCCGAGCTCAGCTACAGCCTGCCGGTGGGCTTGAGTGTCACCAGCGCCATGAACGCCATTGCCCATGCCGCAGAAGGCCTGTACGCGGTGGATGGAAGCCCCATGATTGACTTGATGGCAACCGAAGGCATCGCTGCCCTGGGGCGTGCCATTCCACGCTTGAAACGGCAGACGCATACCCCCGAGGCGCGGCACGATGCGCTCTACGGCGCGTGGTTGTGCGGCAGTGTGCTGGGCCACGTAGGCATGGCCTTGCACCACAAGCTCTGCCATACCTTGGGTGGTAGCTTCAACTTGCCGCACGCACAAACCCACACCGTCGTACTGCCCCATGCGCTGGCCTACAACGCCGGTGCTGCGCCGCAGGCGATGAAGCGCATTCAAACCGCCTTGGGTGTGCAGGGCACCACTTCGGCCGCACAGGCGGTGTACGACCTGGCACACGACAACGGCGCGCCGACCTCTTTGAAGGAATTGGGCTTGCAGGAACAAGACCTGAACAAAGTGCTTGAGATTGCGCTTCAAAACCAATACCCCAATCCCCGACCCTTGATGCGTGAACCCTTGCTTACTTTGCTGCAAGACGCATTTGAGGGGCGCCGACCGCCTTGATTTCCCCCTGCGTTTTACACACCAACCACTAGGAGACTGCTATGAACTTTTCCCGTAGAACATTTACCCAAGGTATGGCTATTGCGGCCGTGTCCAGCGTCAGCCCATTGGTTTGGGCTGCGGACGTGGTCAAGATTGGCTACGTATCCCCCCAAACCGGCCCGCTCGCGCCTTTCGGTGAAGCCGACAAATGGGTCATTGAACAAATGACCGCCGCCTTCAAGGACGGCATTGACATCGGTGGCAAAAAGCACGCTGTGCAGATCATTTTGAAAGACAGCCAGTCCAACCCCAATCGCGCAGGCGAAGTGGCCAGTGACCTGGTACTCAAAGACAAAGTGGCGCTCGTGTTGACCGCAGGCACGCCTGAAACCGCCAATCCCGTCAGCGACGTGTGCGAACTCAATGAAGTGCCCTGCATTTCCAGCGTGGTGCCATGGCAGCCTTGGTTCTTTGGCCGCAAAGGCAATCCAGCCACCGGCTTTAACTTCACGTACCACATCTTCTGGGGACTGGAAGACGTGATTGCCAACTTCACCAACGGATGGAAGTCGGTCAAGACCAACAAGAAAGTGGGCGGTCTGTTCCCCAACGACGGTGACGGCAATGCCTGGGGCGACAAAGAGCTCGGCTTCCCCAAACCCCTGTCCTCCATGGGATACTCACTGACCGATTCAGGCCGCTTCCAAAACGGGACGCAAGATTTCTCGGCCCAAATTGCAGCGTTCAAAAAAGACGGCGTGGAAATCGTCACTGGCGTGGTTATTCCCCCGGATGCAAAAACCTTTCTCACGCAAGCAAAGCAACAGGGCTTCAAACCCAAAGTCATTACTTTGGGCAAGGCCTTGCTGTTCCCAGGCGCTATCGAAGCCTTGGGCGATTTGGGCGAAGGCCTGTCTACCGAAGTGTGGTGGAGCCCCTCGCACCCCTTCGCTTCGAGCCTGACCAAGCAAAGCGCCAAAGCTTTGGCTGAACAGTACGAGACCAGCACCAAGAAGCAGTGGACGCAGCCCATTGGTTTTGCCCATGCCTTGTTCGAAGTCGCTAGTGACGCTTTGAAGCGCAGCAAGTCTCTGAAGGCGACTGATGTGCGCGATGCTGTGGCTGGAACCAAAATGAAAACTGTGGTGGGTGATGTGGCCTGGGGTGGTCAAGGACCTTTCAAAAATGTCAGCAAAACACCGCTGGTGCTCGGCCAATGGAACAAAGGCCAGAAACACCGCTACGAGCTGACCATCGTCAACAATGAAACCGCCAAGTCGATTCCCGTCGGCGGCACATTGAAGCTGATGTAAGGAAGACAATGTGTCCGCTCCTTTGCTGGCTTTGGAACAGGTAAGCAAGTCCTATGGGGCTTTGCAAGTCACCCAGAATATTTCGCTCTATGTCAACGCAGGCGAAACCTTGGGGATCCTGGGCCCCAATGGAGCGGGCAAAACCACCTTGTTCAACCTGATCTCCGGCGACGTCGCCGTGGATCAAGGTCGTGTGCTGTTCCAGGGTGAAAGCATCACCGCCTTGGCGCCGCACCAGCGCTGCCGATTGGGTATTGGTCGCAGCTATCAGGTGCCGCAACCTTTTGGTGGCATGTCGGTATTTGAAAACTTGGTGACGGCCGCCTGCTTTGGCGCGCAACAAACTGAGAAGCAGGCCTGGAACACGGCTGTGGAAGTGCTAGGGCAAACAGGCCTGGAAAAATTTGCCAACCAACCGGCCGGCTCGCTGACATTGCTCAACCGCAAGCGGCTCGAGTTGGCGCGCGCTTTGGCGACGCGCCCCCGTGTGCTTTTGCTTGATGAAATCGCCGGTGGTCTCACCGAGCACGAAGCCCAAGAGCTTGTGGCTGAGTTGCAACGCATCAAAGCGAGCGGCGTGAGTATGGTCTGGATTGAGCACGTGGTACACGCTTTGTTGTCGGTGGCGGATCGTTTGCTGGTGATTAACTTCGGGCAGCAGTTGGCCCATGGGTTGCCGCAACAGGTCATGGATGACCCCGAAGTTCAGCGTGTGTACATGGGTCTGGAGGTTTGAATGGCGTCCGGCAATAAAGACCTCCTACTTCAAACCCGTGATCTGCAAGCGTTTTATGGCGATGCGCAGGCCTTATTTGGCATCGACTTGGAGGTCGGCAAGGGTGAAGCCGTAGCCATTATTGGCGCCAACGGTGCAGGCAAGTCCACCTTGTTGAAGGCCTTGAGCGGACTTGTCAGAGTGCCACCCGATCAAATTCATTGGAGAGGCCTGCCGTTAGGTGGGCGTGCACCCAGCGAAATTGTCCGCATGGGTTTGGCGCTGGTGCCCGAAGGGCGGCGCTTATTCCCTTCTTTGTCGGTGCAAGAAAACCTTTTGATGGGCCAGGAGTCTGGCCGCACTGGGCCATGGAATCTGGAACGCTTGTTCAAGATGTTTCCCATCTTGCAGGAGAAGCGCAACCAACCCAGCACATCCTTGTCGGGCGGCCAGCAGCAAATGGTGGCTATCGGCCGCGCCTTGATGAGCAACCCGGAGCTGCTGCTGTGTGACGAGCTGTCGCTCGGTTTGGCGCCTATCGTGGTTCGCGAAATTTACAACGCACTGCCAGAAATTACGTCCGAGGGCATGGCAGTGGTGCTGGTCGAGCAGGACGTGAGCTTGGCGCAGCGCATGACTCAACGCCTGTATTGCCTGCAAGAAGGCCGTGTTTCCTTGCAAGGCAACTCGTCAGACCTGACACGCGAGCAAATTCGACAAGCCTATTTTGGCCTTTAACTCCTAGAACCCCGCATGTTTGAATTGCTACTACAAGGCGTGCTACTCGGTGGGCTCTACACCTTGTTTGCGCTAGGCCTGTCCTTGATGTTTGGCGTCATGCGCTTGACCAACACTGCTCATGGCGACTTCATTATTTTGGGCGCCTTTGGCGCGCTAGCCCTTAACGGCTGGGGCCTCAACCCTTGGGTGGCGGATGTTGTGGTGCTGCCTATTGCCGCCTTGCTCGGCTATGCCATCCAGCGCTACGTTTTGAACCAAACCCTCGGAAAGGACCCCGTACCCTCGCTGGTAGTGACCTTTGGCCTGTCCATCGTGATTCAAAACGCTTTGCTGGAAACCTTTTCAGCGGACCCCCGCTCCATTGAATCCAACGGCCTCAATATCCAAAGTCTTGTCCTGAGCGACTCGCTGGCGGTGGGCGTGTTGCCGGCTCTGATTTTGTTCATTGCGCTCATTGCAACCGTGGGTTTGCAGTGGCTGTTTGCCAATACGCGCTTGGGCCGTGCATTCCGCGCTGTGTCAGATGACCCCGAAATTGCTGAGCTTATGGGCCTGCGCTCCAAGAAGGTTTACGCCCTAGCGACCGCATTGGCCTTTATGCTGATCGCGATGGCCGGTGTGTTGCAAGGCTTGCGAACCACAGTTGCACCCTCGGACGGCCCCATGTTGCTGCTGTTTGCGTTTGAGGCCGTCATCATGGGAGGCATGGGCAGTTTTTGGGGCACGCTGGCTGGCAGCATGCTGTTGGGCGTGACGCAGCAAGTGGGTTTTCGACTGGATCCGGGCTGGGGTGTTTGGGCAGGGCACTTGATGTTTTTGTTTGTGCTGCTGGTCAAGCCGCAAGGTCTGTTCCCTAAAACGCGTTAAGGCTGGCTATGAATCCCATCATTGAAAAACAGTTTGCGGTGGAGCGTGGTCACGCCTACACACGGATTTTGCTGGTTGTGGCACTCGTAGCGATCATCGCCGCTGCGAGCTTGCCTCTTTGGGCGGAGTCCAGTTGGATGCATGAGTTTGTGGAAATTGCATGCCACTTCATTTTTGCCCTCATGTGGAATTTGCTTGCGGGGTACGGCGGCATGGTGTCTATCGGTCAGCAAGCCTTTTTTGGCCTGGGTGCTTACACCATGTTGGTCTTGGGCAACTTTTGGGGCGTCAACCCCTTTGTTGCAATTGCGATTGGCGGCGTGGTGGCAGGCTTGGTGGCAATTCCGGTCTCGCGCATTGCATTTCGCTTGCAGGGCGGCTACTTTGCCATTGGCACTTGGGTGATTGCAGAAGTGTTTCGTTTGAGCTTTGCCAACCTGAGCGCCGTAGGCGGAGGCGCGGGTACCACGCTCACGGCGCTGCGCGGCATTCCCAAGGCAAGCCGCGAATCTTGGACCTATTGGATTGCCTTGCTGTGTGTCGTGGCCAGTATCTCTTTGGTGTACCTGTTCATGCGCAGCAAACGCGGTCTGGCGCTGCTGGCGATTCGCGACAACCCCGTAGCTGCCGAGTCGCAAGGCATCGACGTCGGTTCTATGAAGTTGGCGGTTTACACGGTGGCTGCCTTTGGAGCAGGGCTGGCCGGCGCGCTGTACTTTGTCGGTAATCTGCGCATCAGCCCAGATGCGGCGTTCAGCGTCAATTGGACCGCCTTCGCCATTTTCATGGTTGTGATTGGGGGCATGGGCCGCATCGAAGGGCCCTTGGTCGGAACGCTGGTGTTTTGGTTGCTTAGCAAGTTTTTCAGTGACTTCGGCTCTTGGTACTTGATGGGTCTAGGCTTGCTAGCGATCCTGACTACGATTTACTTCAAGCAAGGCCTGTGGGGCTACGTACAGCAGCGCTGGGGCTGGTCCTTGTTCCCAACGCAAAGGCGCGTGGTTCTCACAACGGAGCGGTCAGCGTGAGTCGACAGATCGTACACATCGTCATGTGGCGCATGAATGGCGCCACGGCCGAAGAACGACTGTTGCAAGCGCATACCGCAGTCGCCGCGTTTGAGGCAACACGTGGCACCATCTCGGGTGTGTTGGACATGCAGGTTGGCGTGAACGTTGTCGATGCGCCCGAAGCGTGGGACCTAGCCTTATCCATGCGCTTTAAAAACCGGGCCGCGCTGGAGGCCTATTCCGATCATCCCGCCCATTTGGAAATCAAGAGACTGGTCGGCCCCATGAGAATGGAGCGAAAGCAAGTCGACTTTGAACTCAACACCGCCCCCAATTTATGAAAAATGTAGACCAAAACACCATTACCCAAGCCGTATTGGCGCGTATGGGCGACATGCCCGATGCGCGTCTCAAAACCATTCTGACCAGCCTGGTGCACCATCTGCATGACTTTGCGCGCGATGTAAAGTTGAGCGAGGATGAGTGGATGCACGCGATTCAATTCCTCACCCGCACCGGGCAGAAATGCGACGACAAGCGCCAGGAATTTATTTTGCTAAGCGACGTGTTGGGCCTGTCCATGTTGACCGTGGCCATGAACAACCAAAAACCACCAGGCTGCACCGAGGCCACGGTGTTTGGTCCTTTTTTTGTTGAGGATGCTCCAGAGGTGCCATTGGGCGGCGATGTGGCACAGGGTGCACCTGGCCAGCCGTGTACGGTGTCAGGTAGGGTTATGGGAAGCCACGGGCAAGCGGTTGCCCATGCGCAGTTGGAAGTCTGGCAAGCCGATGAAGAAGGTTTTTATGACGTGCAACGGCCCGAGTTGCATGCCCCCCAGGCGCGCGCGCGGTTGCAGACGGATAGCGAGGGCCACTTTCACTTCAAAACCATTGTTGCCGAGGCCTACCCCATTCCAACCGACGGACCGGTAGGGGAGCTTTTGCGTGCGACGGGGCGCCATCCATGGCGGCCTGCGCATTTGCACTTCATGATCAAGGCACCTGGATTCGAGACCTTGATCACCCACGTATTTCGCAACGGCGATCAATACCTGGAGTCAGACGCTGTCTTCGGTGTTCGCGAATCCCTGATTGCAGACTGGGTCAAGCAGCCCAATGGCCATACCCAACTTCATTTTGATTTTGTACTGAACGAAAGCCATGATTAACAAGATCGCGAATTCCATCGCCCAGGCGCTTCACGGAGTCAAGGATGGCGATACCGTCCTAATCGGTGGCTTTGGCACTGCGGGTATACCAAACGAGCTTATTGATGGTTTGATCGACCAGGGTGCCCGAGACCTCACCGTAGTCAACAACAACGCAGGCAATGGAGATACCGGCCTAGCCGCCTTGCTCAAGACCGGGCGGGTGCGCAAGATTATTTGCAGTTTTCCCCGACAGGTGGACTCGTATGTTTTCGACGATTTGTACCGGGCGGGCAAGATCGAATTGGAGCTTGTTCCTCAAGGTAATCTCGCAGAAAGACTGCGCGCTGCGGGCGCAGGTGTCGGCGCTTTTTTCACGCCCACAGGCTTCGGCACCCAACTCGCGCTAAATCCTGACGGCAGCGCAAAGGAGACGCGCCTCATCAACGGAAAGTCCTACGTTTTGGAGTTTCCCATTTATGGCGACGTGGCGCTGATCAAGGCCGAGACAGGAGACCGCTGGGGAAATTTGATATTCCGCAAAGCGGCTCGGAACTTTGGCCCCGTCATGGCAACCGCCGCCAAATTTACCGTAGCCACTGTCCACGAGATTGAGGAGCTTGGATCCTTGGACCCTGAACACATAGTGACGCCAGGCATCTTCGTTTCCAAAATAGTGCAAGTCGCGCGCATCGCAACACAAGCAGGCGGCTTCAAAAAGTCCGCATAAGGAGATGGTTGAAATGGGCAATTACACAAAACGAAGCAAGCAGGCACTGGCGCAGCGGGTAGCACAAGATATTTTTGACGGTGCGTATGTCAACCTTGGGATTGGCCAGCCCACATTGGTCGCCAACTACCTGCCAGAAGGCCTTGAAGTCGTACTCCATAGTGAAAACGGCATTCTTGGAATGGGTCCTGCCCCGGCGGCTGGCGATGAGGATTACGACCTGATCAACGCTGGTAAGCAGCCAGTTACTTTATTGCCAGGCGGCGCCTATTTCCACCACGCCGACAGCTTTGCGATGATGCGCGGTGGCCATATTGACATTAGCGTTCTAGGCGCATTTCAGGTATCAGCGACCGGGGATCTTGCAAACTGGAGCACTGGTGAGGCCGGAGCGATTCCTGCGGTTGGCGGGGCGATGGATCTCGCGGTGGGCGCCAAGCAGACCTGGGTCATGATGGATCTGTTGACCAAGCAAGGTGAAAGCAAGGTTGTGACCGCTTGCAACTACCCGCTAACCGGAATTGCCTGTGTCACCCGTATTTATTCTGACTTGGCCACGCTGGAATGTACGCCGCAAGGCCTGAAGCTCATCGACAAGGTCGAAGGCCTCACACACACCGAACTTGAGGGATTGCTTGGGTTGTCCGTTCAAGCCTGTGATTCCTAACTTTAATTAATTTTCATGACCAACGCTTTTATCTGCGACGCGATTCGCACGCCTTTCGGCCGCTACGGAGGCGCATTGAGCTCCGTACGCACAGACGATTTGGGTGCCATTCCCATTAAAGCGCTGATGACCCGCAATCCGCAGGTGGATTGGTCTGCCGTGTCCGATGTGATTTACGGATGTGCCAACCAAGCTGGCGAGGACAACCGCAATGTTGCACGCATGAGTGCGCTGCTCGCAGGGTTGCCAATCGAGGTTTCAGGGTCTACCGTCAACCGCTTGTGCGGTTCTGGTCTTGATGCGATTGGCACTGCCGCCAGGGCAATCAAGTCCGGTGAGGCCGGATTGATGATTGCTGGAGGTGTCGAGAGCATGAGCCGTGCGCCCTTTGTCATGCCTAAGGCAGAAAGCGCCTTTAGCCGACACAACGCGGTTTACGACACAACAATCGGCTGGCGCTTTGTCAACAAGCTGATGAAGGAAATGTATGGCGTGGACTCTATGCCGGAGACTGCTGAGAACGTAGCGGTGGAGTTCAAGATCGAGCGCGAAGCACAGGACTTAATGGCCATGAACAGCCAGCTTCGGGCAGTCGCAGCGCAAAAGGCAGGGCATTTCGCCCGTGAGATCGTGCCCGTCGTGATTCCCCAGAAAAAGGGCGACCCGGTCCTTGTTGATACAGATGAACACCCCCGTGCAACGAGTCTAGAAGCTCTGGCAAAACTCAAAGGGGTAGTGCGCCCCGACGGAAGCGTGACTGCGGGTAATGCCTCGGGCGTAAACGATGGTTCATGTGCGGTGTTGCTTGCAGGTGAGCTAGAACTTACGAAATATGGTTTAACTCCAAAGGCACGCATTGTCGCTATGGCTGCGGCTGGAGTTGCGCCGCGTGTGATGGGGATCGGTCCAGCCCCGGCCACGCAACGGGTACTTGCCTTGGCGGGTCTAAAACTGGACCAGATCGACGTGATTGAGCTCAATGAGGCCTTTGCAGCACAAGGCTTGGCTGTACTGCGCTTACTGGGCCTGAAGGATGACGACGCACGCGTCAACGCGTGGGGCGGCGCGATTGCACTAGGCCACCCCTTGGGTGCGTCGGGTGCGCGGCTTGTGACTACCGCGATTAACCGCTTGCAAGTGACGGGTGGGCGCTACGCCTTGTGCACCATGTGCATAGGCGTCGGCCAAGGAATCGCATTGGTGATTGAGCGTGCGTAAATCGCGATTGGGTTAAGGCCGGGGCGCAAGCCTTAGCGCTTTGGATCTGGTTTTTAGTTGCTACCATGTGTTTGGGTTGCACGATTCATGATTTCCGCTATTTACCTAGCATCGCGAATTTCGGCCCACAGTTCCATTTCTGCGCTCCTCCCTCACGGTGGGATCCGGCAGATGCAACCGGGTAATACGTCTTTGCCGATGGCTGCTTTGGAGCGGGCATCTTGCCACCATCCAGGACCGCTGCCAGCCTACATCTGACTTAAGGAAGCGATGCACAGCAGCCCTCCGGCCATCGACTAGCCTCATAAAGCGAGTCAAAAGCTACCCAAATTTGATATGGTCTAGTGCGTTTAACCCGGTGCAATCGGCTTCAAGGGCCGCACCGGGTTCAACACCTTCAATGCGTTGGTGCGCCGTTGCCGTTCACGTTCGGCCTGTAGCGCTGTGGCCGCACGGTCCTTGGTGGCCTTGAGCGTGGCCACCCTCATTTGATCCGGGTGTTCGTTTGGATGCTTGCAGACTCTGGTGCACGCAAGAGTGAATTGCTTGAAAGAAGTTGGAACGATCTGGACATCGCAAATGCAAAAATGCTCGTGCCAATGACAAAGAATGGCGACTCAAGAAC
>Ga0209768_10000231_pt1 | contig 37987 bp, 39 predicted proteins | sample LauGreSBDMM110SD_3_FD_187564 | JGI IMG/M metagenome (GOLD analysis project Ga0209768, IMG submission 187564) | Freshwater lake microbial communities from Lake Michigan, USA - Sp13.BD.MM110.SD (SPAdes) (version 2) | ecosystem: Environmental > Aquatic > Freshwater > Lake | place: Lake Michigan... | reverse complement strand
CTCGCGTTAGCGCGGTTCGGGCTAGCGCTCTTCGCGCACCGAGCGGATTGCGGCGGCGGTGCCGCTCGCGATCCGCTCAATCTCATTGACACCAATGACGAACGGTGGGCCGATCACGAGCTGATCGCCATCTGTTCCATTCGCCTGCCCTGTTGCGCTATAGAGCAAGAGTCCATCGTCCGCGCCGCTCTTTGCAGCGGCCAGGATGTGCTCTGTGATGCGCGCAGTGCGCGGGTGCGGGAGCTTGCTCGCACGATCCGCCACCAGCTCAATCCCGATCATGAGCCCACGTCCACGAATCTCGCCGACCCACGGTTCGTCCTTGAGTGCTGACTCAAGCGCGCTGCGCAGCTGCACGCCGCGCTGCGCCGACGCCTGGATCAACTCCTCCTCCTGGAGGATCTTCAGCACAACGCGCGCCACGGCGGCGCCAGGGATGGAGTGGCTGTAGGTGAAGCCGTGAACGAAACCTGAGCTGATCAGCGGCTCTGCCACGCGCCCCGCAGCGGCGACAAAGCCGAACGGCCAGTAGCCGCTCGTTGCCCCCTTGGCGGCAAGGAGTAGATCTGGTCGAATCCCCCAGTGGTTCACGCCGAACCAGGTGCCAGTACGGCCGAAGCCAGTCATCACCTCATCGGCAACGAACAGCACCTTATTGCGTTCACACCAGGCGCTCACCGCTGGCCAGTAGTCATCTGGTGGCACGGCGGCGGCGAGCGTAGCGCCAACGATCGGCTCTGCAACGAACGCGGCGATGCGGCCCGGCCCAACGCGGTGCAACAGCGCGTCAAGCTCTGCAACCGCCTCTGCGCCGCTGCCGATCGCATCGGCCCCTTCGAGTCCTGCGCGATACGGATACGCCGCAGAGACGTGCTCAAATCTTCCGAGCCACGGTTCATACGGTTTGCGCAGTCCACGCCGCCCGGAGAGATCAAGTGCGCCGAGCGTGTTGCCGTGGTAACTCCCCCACCTGCTGACGACGATCGTCCGATCCGGCTCGCCCTGCGCCAACCAGTAGGCGCGAACCATTTTTAGCGCCGTCTCGGCCGCCTCGGATCCGCCAGAGACCGGATAGAGCGATGCGTTTTCCATTGGAAGCAGCGGCCCCATCTCTGCCGCCCAACTCTCCAGCGCATCTGCGGTGAATGCGCTCCCGTGCGCATAGGCGATCTTCGACGCCTGTTCCGCCGCCGCCTGCGCCACCGCGGTGCGCCCGTGACCGATGCCAACCACAATGGCGCCGCTCGCCGCATCTAAATATCGTCGGCCTGTTTCGTCCGTAATCCAGGCGCCATCACCGCGCACCACGCGCGGGAGTGATGCGCCGCCACGGCTGAAGATCTTGGCGTTAGCCACGAACACCTCTAAACATATGCGCCAGTCGGATCCAACTCTTCGCGAATCAGGCGCAACTCTTCTGCCGTTGGCGCGGGCGTCTCAGGAACGTTCGCCGGAACGCGGAGCTCCCAGCCAATTGAGCCCTTCACTTCGTCAAGCGCTGCGCCAGGATGGATGCTGCGCAGCTCCATCTCGCCGTCACTGTTGAATCCGTAGACGGCAAGGTCGGTGACAACAACAGACGGCCCGTTGCCACCCCAGCCCTGCTCCTTACGTAGCGTTGCGGAGGCGGCGGCACCGCCGAGGTGGCCGGGCGAGGTGTGGAAGTCGAGCTTCTGGACGAAGCTGCGCGTGCTCTGGCGCATGATCACCATGATCTCCTTCGCATTGATCGCAATCTCACAGGCGCCGCCAGATCCAGGGAGGCGCGTCTTCGGGGCGGTGTAGTCGCCAATGACCGTGGTGTTGAGATTGCCGTACTTATCGATCTGCGCGCCGCCGAGGAAGCCCACATCAATGCGGCCACCCTGTAAGTACAGGCCGAAGAGGTCGTGCATGGAGACGGTCGCCGTGGAGCCGGTGACGATGGTTGGGTCACCAATAGAGAGCGGGAGGCGTGCAGGGCTTGCGCCAAAGACGCCCGCCTCGTAGACGAGCTCCATCTGCGGCGCCACGGTGCGCTTCGCCAAGTTCACGGCGATGTTCGGCAGGCCAACGCCAACGAAGCAGACGCGCTTCCCCTTCAGCGCGCGCGCCGCCGCCACCACCATCAACTCGTTGCGGCTCGCCGGCTTCTGTTCACTCATCGATAATCCCCGTAATCAACTGCGCCTGATGGCGCGCTCGTTGGGGTGAGGTTTTTAAAGTAGGCGGCGCCGAACTTTGCAACGTAGGCGGCGCGATCTGGAAGGTCGTAGACCCACTCCTTCAGCCAGGCGTCGGTGGCGGCGGCATCACGGCTGATCGCGTCCCACTCGCGGTAGAAGGCGTTGTCACGGTCATACGCCCCTTGAACATATGAAGGGTGTGCGCCGTACGGCTCGTGCACCACGGCGTCCACAATCAGCCCCGGGATAATCGTGCGATTCGGATCGGCGCGCACCACGCTGGTTGGGACGATCTCCTCCACCACGGCGATGACGCGCTTCGCCGCGAAGGCCGCCTCCTTCTGGCAGCCGAGGAGCCCCCACATCTGCACGTTCCCCTCTTCATCGGCGCGCTGCGCGTGAATGATGGCAACGTCTGGATTTAGCGGCGGCACCGCCCAAATCTTCCCGTCGCCGTAGGGGCTCTCCACCTGGCGAATCAGCGGATTGACGTTCGGGAGGTCGCTCTCTGAATAGGAGCGGAGCGGATAAAACGGGAGTCGATGCGCACCAGCAACATAGCGCCCGACCATGCCGTGGTGGCTGTACTCCTCAACCTCGAGGAGCGTTTCGCCTGCGGCGAGCGCGGCGGGCTCGGTGCGGCGACGAATCGCATGGAGCGAGCCAACACCAGGGTTACCGAGCCAGCTGAAGATCAACTTCTTGGCGCATCCAGCGGCGACCATCTGGTCGTAGACGAGATCTGGTGTCATGCGCGCAAGGGTGAGGTTGCGGCGCTTCTGGCGGATGATCTCGTGCCCAGCGGCGAATGAGATGCAGTGGGTGAAGCCTTCAATCGCAACGGTGTCGCCGTCGTGGACATGCGCGGCGATCGCGTCGCGCATGCTGCGAAGTTTGGATCCGGTCGCTCCGGACACGCCAGGTTCCGCGGTGCTACTAGCGCCGCGCGGCGACGGCCGCTGCAGCCTCGGCGAAGATACGGACCGCCGTCTTGATCTCTTCTGCGTTAACCACAAGTGGCGGGCTCATGCGCACGCCGCGATCACCGCAGGTGAGCACCAGCAGGCCGCGCTTAAAGGCCTCAACCTCAACATCGGCCGCTGTGTCTGCATCAGTAAAGTCCACGCCGATCATCAGGCCGATGCCACGAATATCCGTGACGATGCTGCTCCCCTTCAGTGCGGCTCGAAGTCCATCAACCGCCTCCTTGCCGCGAGCGAGCGCATTCTCCATCAACTTCTCGTCGCGAATCACTTCGAGCGTTGCGATCGCGGCGGCGGCGGCAACTGGGTTACCACCGAACGTTGAGCCGTGGGAGCCAGGCTTCCAGCGCATCCAGTGCTCCTTGGCGATCACGGCGCCGATCGGCATGCCGGAGCCGAGCCCCTTCGCCGTAGCGATGATGTCTGGCTCAATGCCAAAGTTCTCAATCGCCCACATCTTGCCAGTGCGACCAACGCCCGACTGTACTTCGTCAACAACGATGGCGATGCAGTACTTGTCGGCAATCTGCTTCAGGCGTGGGAAGAAGTCCTTATCAGGAACGACGTAGCCGCCCTCGCCCTGCACTGGCTCCACAACGAACGCGGCGATCTCGTCACCTGGAATTGTTCGCGCAATGATGCGCTCCTCAAGTTCGTCCAGCCCCTCACTGCCGAACGGCACGTGAAGGAATCCTGGAGCGAGCGGCCCGAAGTGGGCGTGATACTTCGCCTTGGAGTTAGTGAGCGTCAGCGCGCCGAGCGTGCGCCCGTGGAAGCCGCCAACGAATCCAACGATCCACTGACGACCGGACATGTAGCGCGCCAACTTAATCGAGGCTTCAACCGCCTCGGTGCCAGAGTTCTGCAGTAGCACCTTTGATGGGCCGCTCCACGGCGCCGTTGCGGCGAGTGCGCTGGCAAGCTCCTGGTAGCGCTCTTCGTAGAAGTCGGAGGCGCTGTAATGGATGAGTCGCTGCGCCTGCTGCACGATCGCATCGACCACGCGTGGGTGGCAGTGACCTGTGGAGTTCACCGCGATGCCAGCGCAGAAGTCCAAGAAGACATTCCCGTCCTGATCTTCAACACCCATCCCGAAGCCGCGCACTGGCGCGAACGGATAGGCGCGCGGGAGGCTCCCGGAGACGACCGCCTGGTCGGCGGCAACCTGGGCGAGCGCCTTCGGCCCTGGCACCTCGGTGACGAGGTGCGGAAGGGTTACTGGCCACGTGCCTGGCTTCTCGATCACGGTCATTTCAGCCTCCTAATGAATAGGTCGTATGCGGAGTGTATACGAGGGGGTACGCCCCTCGTAACCCCTCCCGCGTGCGTGAAGGGCGCCCCTGCAGGGCTAGCGGACGACCGTCTGGCTCTGCTCGCGCAAGTACTGCTGCACGTAATAGAGACCGCCCCCCGACTTCCCAGTGGTGCCCGACTTCTTCCAGCCGCCGAACGGCTGGACCATCGGCCACGCGCCAGTGGTTGAGCCGGCGCGACGATTCACGTAGATCACGCCGCCGTGGATGGTGTCCAGGAAGGTGCGGATCTCCTTTTCGTCTTCGGTGAAGCAGCCCGCCGTGAGGGCGTAATCACTCTCATTGGCGAGTGCGATCCCCTCTTCGAACGAGCTGATCTTCGCCACCACAACGAAGGGGACGAAGAGCTCATCCTTGAAGAGTCGGTGCGTTGCGGGAAGTCCGGTGACCACCGTTGGCGCAACGTAGAAGCCCTTCGCAAGGTCACCCTCTGTGATGCGATTGCCACCGATCTCCACCTTTCCGTCGCGCTTCGCCTCACTGGAGGCGGCGAGGAAGGTGTCAACGGAGCGCTGATTGATGATTGGCCCAAGGAAGACGCCGCGCAGCGTTGGGTCGCCAACCTTCAACGCCTTCGTCTTCTCTACGAGTAGCTTCACGAACTCATCGTGCACGGAGCCCTCAACGTAGACGCGGCTGTTCGCCGAGCACTTCTGCCCACCGAGTCCAAACGCGGAACGCAACACTCCCTCTGCCGCCTTCTCGAGATCGGCGTGCTTGGAGATGATTGTTGGGTTCTTTCCACCCATCTCCACGATGACTGGCTTCGGATAGCTCTTCGCAAATGAGTGGAAAACCTGCATGCCAACTTCAGACGAACCGGTGAAGGTGATGCCAGCAACATCTGGATTCTCTTGTAGCTCGGCACCAACGCTGTCGCCGGGCCCCATCACCATGTTGAAGACCCCGTCAGGAATCCCCGCGTCCTTGATCGCGCGTGCAAGAAGCACCGCAGAGAGTGGAGCGTCAGATGATGGCTTCAACACCACGGTGTTGCCAGCAACGAGTGCGCCGCCAACTGGGCCGCCCATCAGGGCGAACGGGAAGTTGAAGGGGCTGATCACCGCCCAGACGCCGTACGGCTTCAGCACGGTGAGCGTCTCCACCTTGGCATCGCCAAGATTCCCCATCGTGTGACGGTAGCCCTTGTTGCGTTCAACTTCGCCTGCGTAGATGCGGAAGAAGTCGGCCGTCTCCTCAACGTCGCCGAGTGCCTCCAAGCGATTCTTCCCCACCTCAATGGAGAGGAGCGCCGAATAAAGGAACTGTCGATCGCTGATCAGCTCTGCCGCGGCGCGGATCAGCTTGACGCGCTCTTCCCACGGTCGCGCCGACCATGCTGGGTAAGCGGCCTTTGCGGCGGCAATTGCGCTCTTCGCTGTGCTGCGATCGCCCTTAGTAAAGGTTCCAACAAGTGAGCCGTCAATCGGCGTGCGCTTCTCAAAGGTTGCACCGTCGGTGATCCACTTCCCGTTGATGAAGTTGCCGTAGCTCGCACCAAGAAGGGTGCGCGCCTCAGCGAGCCCCGCCTCATACCCCTTATGGATCTCCTCGTTGGAGTCGGAGAGGGTGGCGTACGTGATCTTCAACTTTTCAGCCATGGGACCATCCTTATCTACTTGTGGCGCGAGAGGCGCGCCGCTCCAGGCGAGTCTACTCTCCTTGGGCTGCGCGGCAGGCGGCGCAGAGCCCATGCAGTGAAAGGTGGTCCAGGTCGGTGGTGAATCCGGTCGCCCCCGTGATCGCCGCAAGAATCGGCGCGGCGGCGGCGGCATCCAACTCTTGCTCGGCCCCGCAGCCGCGACAGTGAAGGTGCCCGTGCTCCGATGTCTCCTTGAGGTGGTATGTCTCACGCCCGTCAGGGCCGTGGTGATGGCGCGCCAGGCCGAGATCTTCAAGAAGGTCGAGGGTGCGGTAGACCGTTGACGGGGTCGTGCTCGGATCGTCCACGCGCACGCGCTCCACGAGTTCGGCACCAGTGGCATGTCCGTCTGATGCGGCGAGCACGTCCACGATGATCTGGCGCTGATCAGTCCAGCGCTGTCCGCGCTGCTTCAGGGCGGCCTGTAGCCGCTCGGTAAGTCCCTGGTTCTCCGTCACCTTCGCCATGGGGAGAGGATAGGCGATGCTTATTGCAACCTGTTGCGATAGACTCAGTTTCTGATGCGACCCCTCCTCCATATCCCCGACGGCTTCCTCGCCCCCCAGGTGGCGCTCGGCCTCTGGGTCGCCACCGCGGTGGTGATCGGCATCGCGCTGCGCAGGATCGGCCAGCGCGGACCGGCCGCTGCGTCGCAGACGATCCTGATGGGTCTCTCGGGCGCCTTCATCTTCGCCGCGCAGATGTTCAACTTCCCCGTTGCCGCAGGAACGAGCGGTCACCTGCTTGGCGGCGTCCTCGCCGGCTTCCTCCTTGGCCCATGGGCTGGGAGTGTGGTGATGGCAACAGTGATTGGGATCCAGGCGCTCCTCTTTCAAGACGGCGGGCTACTCGCCCTCGGCGCAAACATCTTCAATATGGGCGTAATTGGCACGCTCGGCGGCACACTCGTTGCGCGCGGGATCGCCGCAACGCTCGGTAACGCGCGCCGCGCCACCCTGATTGGCGTTGGCGTAGCCGCATGGCTCTCTGTGATGGCGGCCGCAGGATTCACCACGCTGCAGCTCGGCCTTTCAGGGACAACTGATATCAGCATCGGACTCCCCGCCATGCTTGGGACGCATGCACTCATCGGACTTGGTGAGGCGCTGATCAGCGTGTCGGCAATCAGCTTCATCGCCGTCAGCGCACCAGAGATCTTTGCGAAGAGCGTTCCTGCTGCGCCAACCTCGCCACGTCGACGCATTGCCGCCGGACTCCTCATCGCTGGAACAACGGTTGGCCTCGCGAGCCTCTTCGCATCAACCAGCCCCGACGGCTTAGAGAAAGTTGCAACGGATCTTGGCTTCATTAATACGAGTCAGGCGGCGCCGTTTGAACTCTTTGCCAGCTACAGCGTTCCTGGCTTCAGTGGTGCGGCAGGGACTGCGCTCGCAGGTGTCATCGGCGCCCTCGTTGTTCTTCTACTCATCGTGTTCCTCAACCGCCTCGCCAGCGCGCGAAAGAGTTCGTAACGTGTTGCAACGCTCAAGCCAGCGTGATGCGCGCGGCGCGATCGTTGCGGCGCTCCTCACGATCCTCGGCATCGCACTCCTCCCTGCAGGGAGCTACGTCGTCTATGCACTTGTCTGGCTCGCTGTTGCCACCGCTGGCGCTGCGAGCGGGTATGCGCCGTTCACACTTGCGCGGCGCGGTCTGATCGCCCTCCCCTTCACCCTCGCCGCACTCCCGCTCATCTTCATCAGGGGCGACGAGCTGATCTGGAGCGGCGCGCTCGGATCGGCGCAGCTCTCCATCAGTGGCGCGGGCCTGCGCATCTTCCTCACCGCCGCGGTGAAGTCGTGGATCTCCGTGCAGGTTGGGACGATCCTGGTGCGTCGATATCCGATTGAAAGCATCGTTGGCTCGCTCCGCGCACTGAAGCTCCCCGACGCGATCGCCACGGGCGCCGGACTCACCGTGCGCTACGTAGAGCTGCTCCGTGGCGAAGCGTCGCGCATGCTGCGCGCACGCTCTGCACGTTCGGCGAGTCCCGTTGGCGAAACGCGTGAACGTATCGGCGGCACGATCCCTTGGCGCGCCAAGGTGACGGGAAACCTCGCTGGCGCCCTCTTCTTGCGCGCCTATGCCCGCGCCGGACGCGTTGAAGAGGCGGCAACGGCGCGTGGCGCAGCTGGCTCGCTCTCGCTCGGCTCGCTGATTCAGCCCGACGCGCGACTGCTCCTTAAGGTTCTCCTCGCGCTCCTCGCCTTCACCGCGATCACTGCAGCAGGCGCGCTGCTGCCGAGGGTGTAACGATGAGCAGCGAACGCGACCCACTCCAGCACAGCCACCCGCATACGCACGGCGACCTCCCCGCCGCGCACGCACATCCGCACCAGCACAACGGTGAGCCAACGGGTGACGATCACTGGATTCACATTGAGCACCTCCACTTCCGCTATCCGGACGGGACCGAAGCGATTCGTGGGATGGACCTGCACATTGCGCGCGGCGAGAAGGTGGCGCTCCTCGGACCAAACGGCGCGGGGAAGAGCACGCTGATGCTGCACCTCAACGGCATCCACCGACCAACACACGGCAGCGTGCGTGTGGCGGGGATGGAGGTGAGTGAGAAGACGATCGGCCGAGTCCGCGCCGAAGTGGGCCTCGTCTTCCAGGATCCAGACGATCAGCTCTTCAGTCCAACCGTGTGGGAAGACGTCGCCTTCGGGCCAATCCATATGGGCCTTAGTGCCGCTACGGTGCACGACCGCGTGGAGGCGGCACTCGCCGCCGTTGGCGCACTCGAGCTTGCGAGCCGCCCGCCGATGCGCCTCTCCATTGGCCAGCGCAAGCGCGTCGCGCTCGCCACCGTCCTCTCCATGGAGCCGAGCGTCTTGGTCTTTGATGAGCCGTCCGCAGGGCTCGATCCGCGCGGCCGCCGAGAGTTGATTGAGCTACTCAACACGCTGAGCCAAACGCTGATCGTCAGCACGCACGACCTTGAACTCGCCCGCGCCGCCTTCCCGCGCAGCATTGTTATTGACGGCGGCCGCATCGTTGCCGATGCACCAACCAGCGAACTACTGAACGACCACGCCCTCCTCCTGAAGCACGGTCTCGCGTAGCGAGGGGACTACTCGCCTGGCTTTCGAGCAGCGCGCGTGGCGCGAAGTTCAGTGATGCGATCGCGAAGCTGGGCCTCGGCACCACTACCTGACGGATCGTAGAAGCGCTTCGCCGCGATCTCTTTTGGCAGGTACTCCTGGGCAAGATCAAACGGCTCACCCACCGCGTGTGGCGACTGATACGTTTTCGCCGCAGCACGAAGGTGTCCAGGGACTGGGAGTTGTCCGGCATGCGCGATCTGTTCACGCGCGGCGGCCAGTGCTTCACCAGCGCGCGGCGACTTCGGCGCCGAGGCGAGATACGTCACCGCCTGAGCCAGCGCGTAGTCGCACTCAGGCGAACCGGCGAGTTCTACCACCTGTGCCGCTGCAACGGCGAGCGACAGCGCCGAAGGATCTGCGTTCCCAACATCTTCAGAGGCAGAGACGAGCAGCCGCCGCGCGATGATGCGCGGATCTTCGCCGCCTTCGAGTGCTGTGGCGAGCCACCAGATCGCAGCGTCAGGATCGTTGCCGCGAATGCTCTTGATCAGCGCCGAGGTGACGCCAGACTGGTCGTACGGGAGGCTGCGATCCTGCGCGGCGAGCAGCACCTCGTTCGGCGTCACAGGCTTCCCGGCTGGCGTCATCAGTACGGCGAGCTCCAGGAGCGTCAACATGCGGCGGGCATCGCCGCCGGCGTAGCCGATCAACTGGCGTCGCGCGTCGTCATCAACAGCAATCTTTCCGCCAAATCCGCGCGCGTCATCCAGCGCGCGCTGCAGCAGCGTGGCGAGATCGTCTGGTGAGAGCGCCGTGAGGCGGAAGGTGCGCATGCGGGAAAGGAGCGCGGGTGAGATCGCGCGCGGTGGCGGCTCTGTGGTGGCCCCGACTAAAATAATCGTGCCAGCCTCAACATGCGGAAGGAGCGCATCTTGCTGCGTGCGGCTGAATCGATGCAACTCATCAATAAACAAGAGTGTCTGTTCGCCGTGCGCGCGACGCTCCGCCGCGGCGGCAACCGCCTTGCGCACTTCGGCCACGCCGTCGCTCGTTGCCGAGAGGCTGGTGGGGACGGCGCGAACTGCGGCGGCAATCACCGCCGCAAGCGTTGACTTGCCGGATCCAGGCGGCCCCCAGAGGAGGAGCGATGGTGTCTCGCCGCGCTCAAGAAGTCGGCGTAGCGGCGCGCCAGAACCAACGAGCGCCTCCTGGCCCACCACCTCGTCCAGCGTTGCAGGGCGCATCCGCGCGGCGAGAGGGGCGGCGGGGGCGAGGGCGCCGAGAAGCGTTGAATCGTTGCTCATTCCCCGATCATCGCACCTCATCCCTCTTAGTCGGGTACGCTGTTCGCAGATGCCCACATTTGCCGATTTGAACCTTGCCCCTGAACTCTTGCGCGCGGTTGCTGCTGAGGGATACACCGAGCCCACCCCAATTCAAGAGCAGGCGATCCCGCACGTCCTTCAGGGACGCGATCTCCTCGGCGCAGCGCAGACCGGGACCGGGAAGACCGCCGCCTTCGTCCTCCCAATCATGCACCTGCTGAAGCCGTTCGCCACACCGTCGCCGAGCCCTGCGCGTCACCCCGTGCGCGCGCTCGTCTTGACCCCAACACGCGAGCTCGCCGTGCAGATCTCCGAGAGCTGCACCACGTACGGCAAATACCTGCCGCTCCGTAGCGGCGTGGTGTACGGCGGCGTGCCGATGCCGCCACAACAGAAGATGCTCCTTGCCGGCGTGGAGATTCTCATTGCGACGCCGGGCAGACTCCTTGATCACGCCGGCTCTAAGACCGTGAACCTCTCGCAGGTCTCTATCTTGATCCTGGATGAAGCGGACCGCATGCTCGACATGGGTTTCATGCCTGATCTAAAGCGCATCCTCGCTCTCATCCCGAAGAAGCGACAGAGCCTCCTCTTCTCCGCCACCTTCTCCGAGCCGATTCGCGCGCTCGCCCACGACTTCCTTCACGACCCAGTGACAGTGGAAGTTGCCCGACGCAACCAGACCGCCGAGAACGTGCGTCAGGTGATCATGCCAGTGGATGATCGCCGCCGCCGCGCGCTACTGAGCGACCTGCTCAAGACGCGCAACTGGGATCAGACGCTCGTCTTCGTGAACAGAAAAGTAGAAGCGAATCGCTTGGGTGACTTCCTACACCGCGACGGACACAACGTGGTGGAGATTCATGGTGACAAGGATCAGAAGCAGCGCAACAGGGCGCTCGCCGCATTCAAGGCGGGCGAGGCGCGCGTAATGGTGGCAACCGATGTTGCCGCACGCGGCCTTGACATTGAAGCGCTCCCCGCCGTGATCAATTACGAGCTCCCGTTTGACCCCGAAGACTACGTGCACCGCATCGGTCGAACCGGTCGCGCTGGCGCACTCGGTGAGGCGATCAGCTTCGTTGCACCAAACGAGATGGAGAAGCTGACACTCGTCCGCAAGTTGACCAAGGCGGCACTCGCGATTGAGATCCCGGTTGGCTACGAGCCGATTCTGCTCGACTTCCCACGCGACCTGATCGCCAAGGCACAGATGGTGCGCCTGCAGCGAGGCCGCCGCTAAGCGCTACTTCTCGCCGGCGCGTTACGCCAGGTTCGGCTCCATTCGCCGCAGCAGTTCCATAATGCGCAGCTCCAGATCGTCGCGCACTCCGCGATACACCTCCAGCTGCTGCTCTTCACTCCCGGTCGCCTTTGACGGATCTGGGAGCGACCAGTGCTCGCGGGCGCCAGCGTTGGGGAAGGTTGGGCAGGCGTCGTTCGCCGCGTCGCAGACGGTGATCACGTAATCAAACTGCTCGTCAATGAAGCGCTCCATCGTCTTGCTCGTCTGCGCCGACCCGTCAATCCCGATCTCTTCAAGCGCCTTCAGCGCGAGGGGTCGCACCAGTGTCTTCTCCGTGCCAGCGCTCTCCACCTCCACGCGCCCGCGGGAGCGTGAACGGAGTAGCGCCTCGGCCATCTGTGAGCGGGCCGAGTTATGCGTGCAGAGGAAGAGGACGCGTGGTGCTGTCATGGCCTCAGGATAGCGCCGCACGTTAACCGTGGATGAACGGGCGCGGATGAACGACCGCGGCGGATCAGGGATACTGGGCGGATGAAGCGCGTATTGAAGAGGCTCCTGCAGGCGCTACTCATCCTCGCCCTCCTCCCCTTCCTGATCGATCTCCCAGCGGGCGCGGAGGCGCGACCAGAGGAGCTGCTCGCCACTGGCGCCGCACCGAACGCCACGGTGGTCACCGTTGAAGGACGCGGCACCGTAGTTGCAACCGCGGGCCGCAGTAGCGATCCAGCGCTCATCCTGGTCCACGGATTCGGCGGGAGCACGTTTGGCTGGCGCCACGTCGTTGAGCCGCTCGCCGCGAGTGGCTGGTTCGTGGTTGCGCTCGATCTGCCAGGCTTCGGCCTCGCGGAGAAGGGCTGGAGTGGTTCGTATGATCACGCGTCTCACGCGAGATTTGTCCTTGCCGTGATGGACCAAATGCAGATCAACCAGGCGGTGCTAGCAGGGCACAGCATGGGCGGCAACGTGGTCTCATGGGTCGCCGCACTCGCGCCAGAGCGCGTGCGCGGGCTCGCACTCATTGATGCTGCGATCGGCGCATCTTTCGGCGACAGCCCCGCTACTTCGGCCTTGCAAGCCTCGCCTCTCCGACGCGCCGTTCGCATCCTGATTCGCAGTGCCTTTACAGAGGCCACGTTCGGTGAACTGCTCAGCTCTGCGTTCGCTGTGAAGTCCGCCGCGACTCCAGAGATGATCCGCGGATACGCCGCCGCGTCACGACTCCCAGAGTGGGACGCGGCACTGCTCGGTGTGCTGCGGGACGGTAGCAAGAACGCACTCACTCGACCAATCGCGGAGATTGTGTCGCGCGCTGGCGCGCCGATCCCCACGCTGATTCTCTGGGGGGCTGACGACAGTTGGGTGCCACTATCCGCGGGTGAGTCGCTGCGCGATGCGCTCCCCGCTGCCACGTACGTGGTGCTGCCGGGGCTCGGCCATGTGCCATTTGAAGAGGACCCAGAGGCCTTCACCCAAGTGATGCAGGAGTGGCTCGCCGCACTGAAATAGCGTGCAGCAATCGATCAGGTGAGTTGGCTGGCGCGCTAGGATTCGAACCTAGGATCCCCTGCTCCAGAGGCAGGTGCCTTACCGCTTGGCCACGCGCCAACGGCTGTGATCGTAGCGCAGCAGGCGCCACACGTCAGCCATACGAGCGCGAACACGGCAAGATAGGCGCTATGAGCAAGGTGAAGCGGACCCCAAAGGATCAGGAGGTCCTGACCACAGCCGAACGGCGCACCCTCGCCGCTCTTGCCGAAGGCTTCGTTCCTGGCGGCGGTGCGGCACGCGCACAGGCGGCCGAGCGCGCCTTCGCAACGGTCGTTGATCCGGAGCTCGTGAGCCAACTGCGACTTGTGTTGCGACTCATTGAGACGCGCGCTGGGAGCCTCCTCATTGGCGGCCGCGCGGTGAAGTACAGCAGCCTGCGCGGTGATGAGCGAGACGCCTACCTGCAACACTGGGTACAGCACCGCCTCCCGCTGATGCGCAGTGCTGCATCCGCACTGCGGAAGCTGCTCTGCTTCTTGGCGTATGCGGATGCCGATGAGCCGGGGGATCCAAAGCTCCGTGCGCGACTGAAGTCAATCGGCTACAACCCAAAGCCAAACGCCGCCACACGCGACTACTCCAAGCTCATCGCGTTTAACCCGCAGCAGGCGCAGCGCATTGCGGTGGATGTGCTGGTGATCGGCTCCGGCGCTGGTGGCGGCTCAGTGGCGCGCGACCTCGCTCGCGCCGGCAAGCGGGTCATGGTGATTGAGTCGGGTGCGCTCTATGACGAGCGGAGCTTCCCGACCAGGGAGCGCGACGCCTATGAACGCCTCTACCTTGACTCAGGGTTCACCGCCACAGACGACGCGCACATCGCCATCCTCGCGGGGGGCACCGTTGGTGGTGGCACCACTGTCAACTGGATGACCTCCATCCCTGTCCCTGATCGCGTGCGCGCTGAGTGGGAGGAGCAACACGGTGTTACCGGGATCGCATCGCCACGCTTTAAGCAGGACCTCAACGAGGTGCTGCGCGAAGTCGGCGCGCAACCATCAGAGAAGATGCCGCCAAAGGATGCGGCGCTCATCCGCGGCGCTGAAGGACGCGACTGGCGTGGTGAAAAGATTCAGATGAACCGTGCTGAGTGCGGCGACTGCGGCACCTGCCCGTTCGGGTGCAAGCGCGGCTCGAAGCAGTCCACACTTCGGCTGCACCTCCCCCAGGCGCTCGAAGCTGGCGCGCACCTCATCCCAGACTGCAAGGCTGAGCGCCTGATCATCACTAACGGCACCGTCCGCGGCGCAGTCACAACGTACGGAACGCGCGCAGGGGCACCCCGCACGCTGGAGATCATCGCCCCGCAGGTGGTGGTGAGTGGCGGTGCGCTGCGCACACCGCTCCTCTTGCGTCGCAGTGGACTCACCCACCCCGCCATTGGCCAAAACCTGCGACTGCATCCAGTGACGCTGGCCGCGGGCATCTTCCCCGAGAAGATTGAGATGTGGCGCGGCACCATGCAGGCGGCAAAAAGCGAAGAGTTCATTGAGCCGATGGAAGACCGCAACGGCTACATCATTGAGAGTGCGCCAGGGCACCCTGGCCTGCTTTCGCTCGGCATCCCGTGGACGAGTCGTGACGAACACCAACGCCTGATGAAACTCGCGCCGTATATCGCGCCGTTCTTAGCGATCGCTAAAGATGATGGTGGCGGTCGCATCAGCGAGACGCGCAGCGGCTTCGCAAAAATTGAGTACCGCACCACGCCGCGTGATGAGCGTACTCTGCGCGCTGCACTCGGCTCACTCGTCCGTATGGCGGAGGCAGCCGGAGCGAGCGAGGTGATCGCTGCGGGCTCACCGCCAATCGCCTGGCGCCGCCGTGATGGCGTTGAGGCGTTCCAGGTGCTGCAGCGCCGACTCACGCGCTTCGACTTCTCACCAAATCGCGGCACCGTCTTCTCTGCGCACCAGATGGGCACCGCGCGGATGGGTAGCGACCCTGTGGATCACGCCTGCGACCCATATGGTCGCGTACGATCCAGCAGCCGCCCGCGCGCAACCGATCCGAATGGCGGGCTGATCAAAGGCCTCTACGTTGCCGATGGCTCGCTCTTCCCTACCGCCATCGGGGTCAACCCCATGATCACCATCCTCGCGCTGGCTAAGCGCGTGGCGCGCACCGTGCTTTCAGACGCATAGGAGATCAGGCCCTAAGGGAGTTGGAGCGGGAGACGAGGCTCGAACTCGCGACATCTTGCTTGGAAGGCAAGTGCTCTACCAACTGAGCTACTCCCGCGCGCGATCCTCCGATGCTAGCAGGGGCTGGGCGCCGCGCAAGGTGCGCAGGCGGTTGATGCGATCGGTGAGCGGAGGATGGGTGGCCATGAACCCCGCGGCGCGGGTCTCAAAGTGCTTCACCGGGTTCACGATATAGAAGTGCGCCGTGGCCTTGGTGGCAACCTCAAGGACCTCCTTGTCGCCGGCCAGTTTGGCCAGGGCGCGCTCAAGCCCCTGCGGGTTACGCGTCAGTTCAACGCCCGAAGCGTCTGCCAGGTATTCGCGTTGACGCGAGACGGCGAGCTGCACCATGCGCGCCGCGATCGGCGCAAGAATCGCGAGGATGATCGTCAGGAAGAAGACGATGATCTGGAGGCCGCCGCCTCCTTTGTCGTTGTCACGGCGACGCCCGCCACCAAACATGGCGAATCGAAGGAGCATGTCGCTGAGAAGTGCGAGCGAGCCAACGAGTGCCGCCACGAGCAGGCTGTAGCGAATATCAAAGTTGCGCACGTGTGAGAGCTCGTGCGCAATCACGCCACTCATCTCCTCGCGATCAAGCTTCACCATGAGACCCTTGGTGACGGCGATGCTCGCATGCTGAGGATCGCGCCCTGTGGCGAAAGCGTTCAGCGCCGTGTCATCAATGACGTAGATCTTCGGCTTCGGGATGTTCGCCGCAATGGAGAGTTCGGCGGTGATGTTGTCCAACTGCAACTCCTCAGCGCCAGCGCTCGGGTCGAGCGGCTTCGCCCCTGATGCGGCCAACACGGCGCGATCGCCGCCGAACCAGGCGCCGAGCGTCAGGACAAAGCCAAGGCCAAAGGCGACGAGCGAATACGGGAGCGCCCCTTCAATGCCGCCAGTGAACGCCACGCCCGCCGCGGTGGCAAGCGCGGCAAAGATGCCGAGCACGAGCAGGACGAGCAACGCCGACTTGCGCCGGTTCGCCGCCGCGAGATCGTAAAAGGTGGCCATGCCGCTCTATGACGCCGAGACGATCAGGAGAGGCTGACCTTGGGGACGGCCTCCTCGGAGTCCGGCGCGTCAAAGAAGTCGCGCTTCGCAAATCTGAATGCTCCAGCGAAGAGGAGCCCTGGGAAGCTCTGCACCGAGTTGTTATAGGAGAGGACCGACGTGTTGTAGTGCTGGCGGCTGAAGCCGATCTGGTTCTCCGTGGAGGTGAGCTGCTCCTGCAACTGAATCACATTCTCGTTCGACTTCAGCGTGGGGTAGGCCTCCACATTGGCGAAGAGGGTGCGCAGCGAGCTGCTGAGCATGTTCTCGGCCTTTGCCTGTGCAGCGGTGTTGCCGGTGGAGCCGGCGCTCACGGCGGCGGCGCGTGCGGCGGTGACACTCTCAAGGACGCCCTTCTCAAATCCCATCTGCCCCTTCACCGCCTCAACGAGGTTCGGAATGAGGTCGTAGCGGCGCTTTAACTGCACCTGGATCTGGCCGAGCGCTTCGTCCACGCGATTTCGACCGCTCACCAGTCCGTTAAATGCAGAGACAACGAGTAGTACGAGTGCGCCAACGATGATGAGAGGGAGTAGAAGATCCACGCGTCCTCCTTATATGTGTCACTGCACGAAGCCGTGCGCTGCACTCATTCTACTCCCCTTGCTTCGGGGGGAAGTATTAAGAATCCCGCACGAATCCTCTCCGTTTGACGACCCCCCAGGGGGGAGGCGTAGGCTGGGGTAAGTAACTGGGTTGAGGCCTCTGCGGTCTCCCCTGGTGCAGGTGCAGCCCGGCAAACTGGGCCCCTGCGGGAAAGGTCTGGACGTTTATGAACGTTTTGTTGGTTGGTACTGGCACGGTCGGAGAGGCAATCGCCCACCTCGTCAAAGGGCGCAAATGGCTCACCAAGATGACCCTCGCCGACTATTCGTTGGATCGCGCACGGACCGTGGCAGACGCCGTGGGCGTCGGGTATGACGTGGCGCAAGTTGACGCGGGGAATGCGCAGCAGCTCAAGGAGCTGATCGTTTCATCCAAAGCGGACCTCGTGCTGAACGCTGTTGACCCGCGCTTCGTGCCAGCGATCTTTGACGCGGCGCTGGAAGCGGGCGTCCACTACATCGACATGGCGACCAGCCTCTCAGTCCCTGACAAGGAGAATCCGAACACGGTGCCAGGCGAGATGCTCGGCGCCTATCAGGTGGCGAAGAACGGCCTCTGGGAGGCGAAGGGGAAGGTCGCGCTGATCGGCATGGGGATGGACCCTGGCCTCTCCAACATCTTCGCGGCGTACGCAAAGAAGTGGACCGTTGATGAGATTAGCGCCGTCCATATTCGTGACGGCGGCGACCTGCGCATTGAGGGCTACCCGTTCGCCACGGTCTTCAGCCTGTGGACCGTCATTGAGGAGTGCTTGAACCCACCGATCATCTGGCGCAACGGAAAGATTGAGGCGCGCGCACCATTCAGCGAGCCAGAGGACTTCGTCTTCCCTGAAGGCGTTGGTCCGGTCATGTGCGTCAACGTGGAGCACGAAGAGATCGTGCAGCTGCCACGCAACATGAAGGCCGACCTGATCACCTTCAAGTACGCGCTCGGTGCCGACTTCATTGAGACGCTGCAGCTGCTGCACCGACTCGGTCTTGACGGCAAGGAGCCGATCAACGTGAAGGGGACGAAGGTTGCACCACGCGACGTGATCGGCGCACTCTCGCCAGATCCGTCAACGCTCGGCAAGAACATGGTGGGGCGCGCAATCGTTGGCGCGCTCGTCAGCGGCACCAAAGATGGTCGCCCACGCGAGACCTTCCACTACCAGGTCTGCGATGCGGCAGAAACGATGGGCCGCTACAACCTGCAGCCAGTCGCCTGGCAGACCGGCGTGATGCCGATCATGGCGATGGAGCTCATCGCGGAAGGTGTCTGGGGTGGCGCTGGCGTGAAGTCGCCGGATGCGTTCGATCCAGATCCGTTCCTCGATCTCTGTGAGGACTACGACGTGACGGTGAAGCTTGAGCATCGCCTCCCTGGCCGCTCAATCCTCCCGGCAACGGAGCAGCCACCTGTCGGCGCAAAGTCGGTCACGGTGAAGGGCTCTTCAACGCCAACCGATTCGGCCTACTCGGCGGCGGCCACCGCGGCGCTCTCAGCACCTGGTGCTGCTCCAGAGCCAGACGGCCGACCAGCACGACCGCCGCGCTGACGCGAGCGCCGCTGACGCGGCGTTACTCTGCCGCGCGGATCAGGCGTTCAAGAAGTGGAATTGGCGGCGTACCGTGCTGCAGCATGGCGCGCAGATGCGCCGGTCGACTGAAGCCTTCGGTTGCTGGTCGGTTCCCCGGTAAGCCTGCGTGCTGAGCCGGCGCGCCACTCACGGCGGCGCGCGCGCGATCCTCCAACTCCCAGCAGCCAACGGAACCGATGAAATACGTTGGGAGCTGCGTTGCGGTGAGCCGCGCGCGCAAATACTTCGCCTTCGCCTCCGACTCCTCCTGCCATGTCTCCCCCACCATCAGGTGCATCGCCCACGCTTCGTCGCGACCCTCGGCGTGAATCCCCACATCAAGCAACGCGTTAGCGATGCAGCGCAGATAGAACTTCCAGTGAACCAGCTCAAGCGCCTTGTCACCGTCACCGAACCCTTCGTCCAACATCACCTGCGTGACGTAGACCGCCCACCCTTCGGCGAAGACGCCGGAGCCAAACGCGGCGCGAAGCGGTCGCTTCGTCTCATTCGCGGCGGCAAGTTGCAAGTAATGCCCTGGGATCGCTTCGTGAATCGCGAGCAGGGCCAACATGCGGTCATTATCTTCACGTAGCATCGACTCCACCTGCTCCGGCGTGGCGTCATCTGGCGGTGGTGTCACATAGAAGAAGCTCGTCTCTCCTTTATCTAGCGGGCCTGGTGAATCTAGGAAGGCGCCGCCGTAGGCGCGCAAGAAGCGTGGCGTCCAGGTGATCTGCAGCGGCTCCTTTGGCAGGTCGATCAGTCCCGTGCGCTTCACAAACGCCTCGCAGCGCGCCGTCTCCTCACGGCAGCGATCGAGCAGATCCGCGGCGGCGCTGTGTTCGCCACCGATCGCATGTAGGACGCGTGCCACAAGCTGATGTGGCTTCTCTGCCAGTACAGCAGCCTCGTCGCCAATCCATTGCGGAGCGATCTCGCGCGCAATGCCGATCATCCGCTCACGCACCGCGGTGAACTCCACCTTAGCGGCGGCACGCACCGCGGCACGGTCGTGCGACCCGAAGAAGGTGTGTCGCAGCGCGCGGTCATATAGATCTGTGCCGTAACGTCCTTCACCTTCGCTGCGCGGCAGGACTTCCGTGCGGAGTCGTTCGGTGAATCGGTCTGCCGCGGCACGCGCCACATCCGCCGCCGCGCGAAGCGACGGGCCGTAGACCTCAACGCTCATCTCGGCGAGTTCGGCGATCCCCGCCGCCTGCGCAATCGCCGTCTCAGTGTGGAGTCGACTCACCGGACGCGCCGGGAGCTGCAGCGTGCCGCTCGGCGCGGTGCTGTCGGACGCGCTTCCAGCCACACGCGGCGCGCCGTCATCTGCGGAGACGCTCATTGAAGGAACGCCAACGAGTGCATCTATAGAAGCATCGAGGAACTCCGGCAGCGAGGTCATTCGCGCTGCGAGATCCTTCGCGCGCTGCTCGCTGCTACCGAAGGTGCGCGCGATCAGCGGAAAGAGGCCGCCACCCACGGTGCTCACCGTGTTCAACGGATCCCATGCGGTTGATCGCACCTCAACGCGCTCAAGGCGGATCGCCGCAAGGGTGGCGAGTGCCAGATCGCGATCCGCCGCATCATCACGGCTCAGATCTGCCGCTGGGATCGCCGTGAGCCGCGCCGACTCGCCGTCAACCCAGGAGAGAACCGCCGCGTCCGCCGCCGCGCCAACCTCCCCCCACGCGCCGTCGTGCGCGTGAATCCCCGTTGCCGTAGCAGCAACCGGGTGGAGCGCGGCGAAGCGGGCGAGGAGGCCGAGCGCGTCGAGCCGATCACTATTCACTGAGGCAGGGTACCATCGGCGCATGGGTGCACAAGACACAACTGACGCCTTCTTCGAGCTGCTGAACGCGGACGACCGCGATGGCGCGCTGAAGATGATGGAAGAGCGCGTGGAGATGCGCATTCACGTTGGCGAAGGGGTCCAAATGTTGAAGGGACTCGAGCGCGTCGGTGGCTGGTTCCTCCGCGCCGACAAGGGGCTGCGCATGATCCCTGGCGAGATCAAAGACACTGGTCACCAGGTGGAGTGCGACATCCTCGTCGTTCGCCCCGGCGCGAAGAGCCACAAGTTGGACGCCACCTTCAAGGTGGAGGCCGGGAAGATCACCAGCATCAATCTCTCCCCAGCGAAGGGCTAGCCTTCGCCCGTTACGGGCTCGGCGAGATCACCACATCTGGGATGACGGACGGGATAATCAGTTGCTGCCCAATCTTTAGGTTCCCCGGATCTGTCACTTCTGGATTTGCGCCAAGGATCGCATCCACGCTGATCTTGAACTCCTGGCTGATGTCAAAGAGAGTGTCGCCGCTCTTGATTGTGTAGACGACTTGTTCAGGGATTGGCTCTGGTGTTGGCGACGCTTCAGGTGTAGCCGTGGCACTCGCCACAGGCGTTGGCTCACTGCCCAGGCCGCTCACAAGCGCACCAACCCCCTTGAAGATTGATGGTGCCGCAAAGAGGGCCACGCCAAGCAGCAGGATGAAGGCGGCGAAACTACGCAAGCTGCTCAGCCGTCGCGGCAGCCGAATCATCGCGCGCGGAACTTCATCTTCTAACGCACGACGCTGATGCAGCGGCACCACGCGAACGCGCTCCTCCTCTTCAGGGCTTAGCGGCTGCTGCGACGCTGCGGCGAGCGACCAGATGGTGCCGTCGTTGCTGGAGTCAAACGGCTGCTCCCCATCGCCGCGCGACGCCGCAGCGAGCGCGTCAACGCTCACCTCTTGGGACGTAGACCACGCGTCGCTCCCCACCGCAGGCGGCGTTGCAGTGCTGATCGCCTGTGCCGCTTCACGCGCCGCCCACGCTACAAAGAGCGGGCAGCTGCTGAACGTTGCGGTCAGACAGAGTCGCTCCTGGTGGTCTAGCTCGATCGGTTGTGAAGGACGCTGGGCAAAGCAAGCGTGCGCAGCATTCGCTCCTGAGAGACGCTTGCCAGAATCGGTGGCAATCGCAATGAATGGGCAGGTTGTAGCACTCATGCCGCCGATCCTACCCCTTCGCGCCAGACCGTCTCCATCCGCTCGGAGAGGGCACGACTCCACTCGGCGGCAAGCGTCAGCTCTTCGCGCGAGCCTGGTGTTGGTGGCGTATCGCCAGGCTGGACGACCCAAGTGTCTGCGAGTCCGATGATCTCAATGCGCGGAAGACCGATGCGGCGATTGCGGAAGCGGAAGACGACAGGAACAATCGGGACGCCAGTACGGATGCCGATCACCGCCGCCCCTGGTCGAAACTCGGCGAAGCGATCTACTGGGCCGCTTGTGCCGCCCTCCGGCATCACCGCATAGTGCGCCCCCGCGGCGAAGACCGCCGTGGCGGCGTTGAGGTGCGTCTCAATGCCGCTGCTGCCGCGCCAGACGGGGAGGAGTCCGCCAAGTCGACGCAACATACCGGCGCGAATGCGACCGCGCCCAACGATGAAGGGACCAAGGCCGAGCCACCAGACGCGCGGCTGCGCAGGCATCGCAATGCCTAGGGCAAACGCTTCGTAGTAGCGACGGTGCGGCGCACCAATCAGGATGCGCGGACCAGAACTAGCGAGGCGATCCAGCCCGTAACCGCGCACACGCAAGCCGAAGATCCAGCCGACGGATTTGAGCGAGAAGCGGAGGAGGCGATACGGGGGGCTCGCCTTCGCCCACGGCGCTCGACCGAGCCAGGCGACCCCCTCCCCCGCTGCAGGCGGGATCAGCGCGTCGCGGCTATAGCTGCTGTACGCCCGTACCTTCCGTTCATCCATCACGTAAACCCTACACGCCTCAGGCGCACGAGGAGGCGCCTGTCGCACCACAGTCCGCTACCGTAGAGGAAGGCGCACTGTGCGCCAGAAACTGGAGGCCAAATGGACGCAGCACAGCTCGCACTCGTCTTCATCCACCTTCTCGGCATGGCGGCAGTCGTCGGTGGCTATTTTGCGGGGATCAGGAGCGTCCCGAAGCGTCTCTCAGCCGGCATAGTGCACGGCTCACTGTTGCAGCTCGTAAGCGGCGTCTTGTTGCTCGGCCTCGCCGAGATGGGGACGGAGCCGGTGAGCCACGCAAAGTTCGGCATCAAGATCGCACTCACGATCGTCCTGCTCCTCATCTCGTGGCCGCGCCGACGCGACCAGGAGATTCCATCTGGCACGTATCATGCTGTCGGAATTTTGGCGATCACGAATGTCGCGATCGCCGTATTCGTAAAGTAGGAGGAAACATGAACAGCATCATCAAGAAGCTCACGGAAGAGTTCGCTCCAGTCACGGTGCACGCGCACTGCGACATCCCGTGTGGAATCTACGATCCAGCGGGCGCAGTGACCGCCGCCAAGACGGTTGCGCGCATGGTGGAGCTTATCGGCCAGATCGACGTGACCGACCACGCCAGCCGCAACAAGCTGGTGCGTTGCATCACCGCCAAGGAGGAGCACGCCGAACTGGTGAAGCACGAGGTCCAGGTGATCTGGTCCGACTACTTCAAGCCAGAGCACCTGGCGAAGGTGCCCGACCTGCACGACCAGGTCTGGAAGCTGCTGAAGCTCGCCTCAAAAAACAAGCAGAACGTTGACCCAGCGGCGGCCGCAGAGTTGGTTGCTGCAACCGAAGCGTTCGCGAAGTCCTTCGCCGCCTCTAAGGCGTAACGCGACGAGACTGGTCGCAAGTAGATCATGGTGATGACCGCGCGCCGCATCTGGCGCGCGGTTGTTGCCGAAAGTTCCATGACGCCCACACTTGAGCCGGGCGACGCGCTCCTGCTCCTCCCCGCCGGACCCCACGGCCTCCCCTGGTTGCGCGGCGCACCCCGCGTGGGGAGCATCGTGATCACTGAGCGCGAAGGGCGACTCGATGTGAAGCGCGTCGCGGCCTTTCCAGACGGCACGCCACATACGCCTGATGCGCTCTGGTTGCTTGGCGACAACGCCGCCGCCTCGAGCGACTCGCGTCAAGGCGGACCTGTGCCACTCAGCGCACTTCGCGGGATTCTGCTCTTCCGAACTGGGCCTTCTGGACGACGCGGTCTCGTCCGCTAGCTAACGTGCGCTAGAGCGCGTCGCGAATCTCGGCGAGGAGGTCGAGTGGCTCAAGCTCCAGCGGGAGGAAGTGCTGCATCAAGAGTCGCTGCGCACCAGCATCACGGAAGGCGCGGATCTGGGTGGCGGCTTCATCTGGCGCTCCTGAAACCCAGCGTGGCCGACGCGGCGCAAGGTACTCCTCAGGATCACCACTCCCACCGATCCGCTCCATGAAGCGGGCAACACCAGCGAGATAGTCGGCGCGACTTCGGCCGATAAGGAGACCGGTCATCGCTGATCGCACCAGCGTCCCAGGCTCGCGTCCAGCGACGGTGCAGGCCGCGTCCAGTGCGGCGAACTTCTCGCGCGCGACCTGTGGCGTAGATGAGGTGAGGTTGAACTCGTCGGCATGTGCCGCGGCAATGCGCATGCCGCGCGGCGAACCTTCACCACCCGTGATGATCCATGGCGCTGGGTCTGGTTTCGGGCGGAAGAGCGCGTCGCTCACCTGGTAGTGCTTCCCGCTAAACGACCAGCCGTCTTGGCCAGACCAGAGACCGCGCACAATGCTGAGCTGCTCCTCCAGCATCTCCGCACGCAGCGGCATCTCTGGAAATGGGAAGCCGTAGCGGCGATGCTCCGACTCGTGCCATCCGGCACCGAGCCCCGCATGCATGCGGCGTCCCGCCATCTCCTGAACCGTAGCGACCACCTTCGCGTACTCGCCTGGATAACGGAAGGTGACTGGACTCACCAGTGTCCCGAGCGCAATCGTTTTGGTCTCACGGGCGAGTCCCGCCAGCACACTCCACGCGTCGCTCGTTGCCTGATCTGCGGGGCCTGGGAAGGATTCATAGTGATCGGTGCGATAGAAGGCGTCGAAGCCGAGTGACTCGGCTCGCTGTGCAAGGGCGCACTGCTGCGCATAGGTAAGCCCCATCTGTCCCTCAACCACGATGCCGATCTTCATGCGGCAACCCTAGCGCGTGGGGACAGCCTATGAAGCGAGGGGTATGATGATTGCAACGTGAACTACCGCAGCATGTAGCAGAGGCGTAAATCAGGAGGTCCCCATGGCAACCGCACGACGTAGTACTTCACGCCCAAGCACGGCGAAGCGGCCGAGCAAGGCGAGCCCAGCCCCTGGCCACCACGCTGGCGCGGATCTCTCCAAGCGCGCGAAGCAGGGCATCGTCCTTGCGATCATGCTCGCCCTCTTCCTTGGCGCGCTTGACCAGACCATCGTGGGAACCGCGCTTCCGCAGATCATCACCGAACTCAACGGCGCAAATCTCTATACGTGGGTCGTAACGATTTACCTTCTTGCAAGCACCGTCACCGTGCCGATCTACGGCAAGCTCTCGGACATGTACGGCCGCAAGCCGCTCCTCCTCATCGGTGTCGGCCTCTTCCTCGTTGGTTCGGCGCTTGCTGGGCTCTCACAGAACATTGAGCAGCTGATCCTCTTCCGTGGCATCCAAGGGCTCGGCGCTGGTGCGCTCTTCCCGATTGCGCTCGCCACCATTGGCGACCTCTACAGCGCGAAGGAGCGCGGTCGCTATCAGGGACTCTTCGGCGCGGTCTTCGGCCTCTCGAGCCTGGTCGGTCCGGCGCTCGGTGGCTGGCTCACCGACACGTTCAGCTGGCACCTCATCTTCTACGTCAATCTTCCAATCGGCCTGTTGAGCATCGCCATCATCTTGCTCGAGCTCCCAACTATTAAGGGGCGACCGAACCAGAAGATCGACTTCCTCGGCGCGATCGTCTTCGCCGCCGGCATCATTCCAGTGCTCATCGGATTGACGAACGTGCAGAGCAACGCCTTCGCCACCCCAGAGGTGGCAGGGCTGATCGCAGCGGGCCTCGCCATCCTCTGCATCTTCCTCTTCATTGAGGCGAAGGCGGACGAGCCGATCATCCCGCTCGAACTCTTCAAGAACCGCACCTTCGCGGCGGCTGCGGCGGCAAGTTTCTTCGCCTCATTCGGCTTCTTCGCCGCCATCATCTTCTTGCCACGCTACTTCCAGACCGTGCTCGGCGAGACGGCAACCAACTCTGGCTATGCAACGCTCCCACTCCTCCTCGGCGTGATCATTAGCTCAGTCAGCGCAGGGCTGATGGTGGCGCGACGTGGTCGCTATAAGTCCCTCATCCTCGGCGCCATCGCGCTCGTCACGGTGGGGTCGCTCCTCTTGACCAACATCAAGGCGGATACCGATCCATGGGTACTACGTGGATGGATGTTCCTCGCCGGACTCGGTATTGGACCAACCCTCTCCGTCTTCACCATCGTGGTGCAGAACGCGGTGCCGTTTAAGTTCCTCGGTACCGCAACCTCCAATCTCACCTTCTTCCGCCAGGTTGGCGGCTCGGTGGGACTCGCCATCGTTGGCTCCTACTTCGGCGGCCAGCTGACGACCACAATCCCAACGAAACTCGCCGCGGCGGCGGTTCCAGCGGGAACGTTTGACGCATTCTCCGCAGCAACGGGCGGCAATCTGGATCAGTTAACAAACGTTGGCGGGCAGTTTGACCCCGCCCTCTTGGCGCTGATCCCAGCTGAATATCTAGGCGTCTTCTTTACGGCGATCCAAGCGGGAATCGCCGACGCGATCGGCTCGATCTTCTGGCTCACCGTAGTGGCAAGCCTTATTGCCCTTGTTGCCGCAACGCTGATTGAGGAGATCCCGTTGCGCGGCAAGCAGAGTGAGGGAGTCGTTGCGGAGCTGTAAACGCGCGGCCCTCGTTGCGCTGATCCTTTCGCTCGTCGCCATTCCGGCCTCGGGGCCGATCACTGGAGAGCGCGCAGCCACGGCTGCTGCGGCACCGTATCAGTGCACGCCGTGGACCTCCATGACGAAGCCGCCCGAGACAATCTGGGTGCATATCCCGATCAAGAAGGGGCGCCGCTTGAAGATGGGGACGCGCGTTCAGGTGGACTTCAAGACCTACGTGGAGCGCGTGGTGATCAACGAGTGGGGCCCAAACGAGACGCACCGCGCACAACTCCTCTCCGCGGCACAGATCGTCAAGCAGTACGCCTGGTGGTACATCACGCACCCGAACAAGAAGCTCAAAGATAAGAACGGTGACTGTTTTGATGTCGGCTCCACCACCACCTTCCAGCTCTACCGCGGCAACGCAACAACGAAGGCGGAAGAGTCGGATGCGGCCCGCATCAAGAAGGGACTCCCCGCTCGACTCCCACTGATCCGCTCTGCCATTGAAGCGATCTGGCCGCTCTCCATCTGGCGTACCGCTGGCGCACGCAAGGGCTTTGCGCATACCGGGTACCGCGGGGGCGCCTATCGCAAGGGTTGTGACAAGTATTACACCGGCTTCCACCTCTTTCAGCAGAATGCGCGACGCTGCGCCCGCGACGGTGAGTCATTTGAGGCGCTGATCCGCAGGTTCTACGGACCAAACGTTGCCATTTACGAGCCAGCGCCAAACGAGAGCGATGCGACGCTTGTTGACTTCGAAGTTGATCCGTTCGCCGACCCGTGGTCACTCCCAGACGGTTGGTCGAACGGCGGAGATCAGCTCAGCGAGTTCCGTGGCGACTTTGACGGCGACCTCTTCCCCGAGATCGCCACGCTCCGCGTCTGGAACACCACGGATCCCCTCACCGGACTTCCAGTGGTGAGTGCGGCGATGGGATCAATTGAGCGACGCAACGACGCCTACCTCTGGCGCGACGACATCTGGAGCGTGACGGACCTTGCCGCCTCCGGAATTGACGCAGCGCAGATGCGCGTCATTACCGCCGACGTGAATGGTGACGGGAGCGGTGACCTCGTCATCAGCGCGCCAACACCCGCCAGCGTGATTGCGACAGGTGGGGGGCAGAGCGGGATCTGGGTCGCCCTTTCTGAGAAGCGTAACTGGGTGAAGAAGCGCATCCAAGATCCAGTGCTCGGGGCGCCGCAGCTCGTGGGCACGTCTACGGCTGCACTCAACGAGATCAGCCTGACCGTTTGGGATCAAAACGCAGATGACCGAGATGAAGTTGCACTCTTTGCGCCAACGGTTGACGGACGACTTGAACTCTCGCTCCTCTCCGCGCCGCGCACTGGTGGTGCACCGTCAATCAGCAGCTGGTGGAGCTCCGATCCGCTACTCGGGAGCTACTCCGCGGGGAGCATAAACAGCACGGTGCAGCCACTCGGCCCACAGCGTGATCCAGCCGATGGTCGGCGCGCGCTACGCAGCGAACTGATCATTGAGGTGAACCTCGGTGGCCAGCAGCGCACGCTGGCGATCTCTGGAGCAGCGCCGAACAGCGCCGCCGCACGCTAGGATGCGTTCATGAGTCACTGGTTCACGATCCACCTGAAGCCCGCCGCAGGGAGCCTCGCCGCCGCAACGGCGGCACTCGCCGCGGCAAGCATCGCCGTGGAGGGGATCGTTGGAAGCCCCGAGAGCGAAGATGGTGTGGTGCACCTCGCTGTTGCTGAGTCGGCACTCGACCGCGCGCTCGCCGCACTGAAGAGCGCCGGCATCACGGTGAGCCTTGAGGCGGAGCCTGGTGCAGGTGCGAGCGCTACCGAAGGGATGATCGGCGCAATTCTCAACGGCCCGCGCACCTAAGGTTGCGCGTGAGCGCAGCGCATCTCTCCATCACCTCATGGAACGTCAACGGCATCCGCGCGCGCGCCGAACGACTCGCCGCGTTCTTGGATCGCACGCCGCCAGACGTCCTTCTTTTGCAGGAGACGAAGTGCAACCCAGAGCAGGTCCCCGCTGAACTCTTCACCTCACGCGGATACGCGTGGGAGGCGATCGGCGCTGGTGGACGTAACGGCGTCTTGATCGCATCGCGGATCGGCCTTGCCACGCCAACGCTCGGCCTCCCCGTAGCCGCCAGCGGCGCAGTTAGCCCTGCAGAGGGAGAGGATCCGGACCTGATGGACGAGCCACGCTTGATTGCGGCGCAATGCGGCGGGGTCACGATCGCCAGTGTTTATGTACCGAATGGCCGTGAAGTTGCGAGCGGCTACTGGCGGGCGAAGCTGCGCTGGATGGAGGCGCTCGCCCTCTGGTCGCAAGAGACACTGAAGTCTTCGCCGCTCATCCTTGGTGGCGACTTCAACGTTGCCCCAGCTGACGCCGATGTCTGGGATCCTGCGGCAATGGCTGGAGCAACGCATGTCTCGCCTGAGGAGCGCGCCGCACTCACCGCCATCCTGGATGCGGGCGTGGTCGACACTGCCTGCGCGCTCGCCCCCAACGGCGAGCCGCCCGCGTTCACCTGGTGGGACTATCGCGGTGGCGCATTTCACCGTGGTCACGGGATGCGCATTGATCACCTGCTCGCATCACCGAGCGCCGGATCGCTGATCTCGTACAGCGTGGATCGCGATGAACGGAAGGGGGCGCTCCCCTCAGATCACGCACCGATCACACTCACGGTCCAGCCGTCGCGATGATGCACGCATGAAGACAGAGCAGCTCCGCGCACGAACTGCAACCTCCGCCGCAGAGTCACTGCCGCGCGCCGCAGCGCTCCTACGTGCTGGTGGCCTTGTCGCCTTCCCCACCGAGACGGTCTACGGACTCGGCGCCAATGCGCTTGATCCAATCGCAATCGCGCGCATCTTCGAAGCGAAGGGGCGGCCCACCTTTGATCCGCTCATCGTGCACATTGCCGACCGCGCTGATCTCCCGCTCGTCCTCTCCCCCGCCGCACTCGAAGATCCGCGCATCACACTCCTCGCCGACGCGCTCTGGCCGGGGCCACTCACGATCGTCGCGCCCGCAGCAACGCGCATTCCAGGACTCGTCAGGTCTGGCCTCCCAACCGTTGGGGTGCGGCTCCCAGACCACGATCTTGCGCGCGCGCTGATTCGCGCCGCCGGAACGCCGATCGCCGCACCGAGCGCCAATCTCTTTGGTCAGCTCTCACCCACCACGGCGGAACATGTGTTGGAGCAGCTCGACGGACGCATTGATGCGGTGCTACTTGGTGGCGCAACGCGCGTCGGCGTGGAGTCGAGCGTCGTCTCACTCGTCCCTGGTGAGCCGGCGCGTCTGCTCCGTCCAGGCGGCGTCCCGCGCGAGACGATCGCTGGGCTCCTTGCGCCGTTCGGCCCGCTGCTCGACGCGCCACTCGGCGCCGCAAACTCGGCTGACGCTCCAGCCGCAGCGCCAGGGATGAGCGCATCGCACTACGCGCCGCGCGCGCCACTTCGCATCGTTGACGCTGCTGCGCCAGACCTTGCTGGCCTCACCCACGTCGCACTCCTGGCGCCGGATGCGGAGGCGCTGACTCACCTCCGCACAGCGGTCGCTGGATTGCAGATCGTTGCTGAGGTGGCGCTCAGTGAGTCGCTCGATCCCGTTGTGGCGGCGGCGAAACTCTTCGATGCCCTGCACAGACTGGATGCCGCCCTCCGTGATGTAACACCTGGAAAGGCGGCGATTCTGACCACCCCGTATCCTGAGCCAGGGCTCGGGCTGGCAATCGCCGACCGACTCCGCCGCGCCGCAGCGGCGAGCTGAGGAGAGAGATGGCCACACCGCGCAGCAACTGGCTCGCTGATGCAATCAGCGGCGACGCGCTGCGTCGCTTCCCGCAATCCATCCTCGGCCAGGCGATCTTCGCCGTTGGCCTCTCACTGATGGTGAACGGCGGGATCGGACTCCCATCGTGGGAGATCCTGCATCAGGGACTCGGCTACAAGCTCGGCATCACGATTGGACAGGCGGCGCAGCTAAGCGGCCTTTTCGTGATCCTGCTCTGGATTCCGATCCGCCAGACGCCAGGACTCGGCACCATCTCAAACATCGTCGTGATCGGCTTCGTCATGGACCTGACACTCAACGCCATGCGCCTGCTCGGCGTGCCGGCGAAAGAGGTGCTCAGCCAAGACCTCCCCGTTGCGGTTGCACTCACCGTCATCGGCACCGCGCTGGTGGGACTCGGCTCCGGGATTTATATCGGGAGCGGCAACGGCCCAGGTCCACGCGACGGACTGATGACCGGCTTTCACCGCCTCACTGGACGACCGATCTGGATCGTGCGCACGATCATTGAGATCGTCGTGGGCATCATCGGGATCCTGCTCGGCGGAACATTCGGGTTTGGCACGATCTGGTTCGCCTTCACCATTGGGCCACAGGTGCAGTTCTGGCTCGAACGCGTTGACCCTTCAGGGCGAGCGACGAAGCAGTCGGCGGCGAGTAGTCGCCGTTAACGCGGCAGGATCGCGTCAATCGCGATCGCCGCAAAGATCACCGTCAGATAGGTGATCGAGAATCGGTAGAGGCGCGATGCGCCGCGCAGTAGCCCTTCACCGAGCACCTCACTCCGCAAACGCCATGCGCGGAAGAGAAAAATCCCGCCGAAGATCAGCGCAACGACGAGGTAGACGCTCCCCATTCCCGCAACCGCCCAGAGGATGAGGCTCATCGTCACAAGCAGAATCGTGTAGAGCCAGATCTGTCGCGCCGTCTCCGGCGCGCCGGCGGTCACTGGGAGCATTGGCACGCCAGCAGCGGCGTAGTCAGGGCCGATCCGCAGGGCGAGCGCCCAGAAGTGTGGCGGCGTCCAGTAGAAGACGAGCGCGAAGAGGAGGATCGGCGCAAGGGTGAGGTCGCCCGTCACCGCCGCCCAGCCGATCACTGGCGGCAGTGCGCCAGCGGCACCGCCAATCACGATGTTCTGCGGCGTGGAGCGCTTCAAGATCAACGTGTAGATCAGCACGTAGAAGCCGAGGGCGAGAAGTGAGAGGAAGGCGGCCATCGCGGTGGTGGTGATCGCCAGGAAGAGGAAGCTCGCTAGACCAAGTAGCGCAGCGAAGCGCAGCGCCGAGCCGACACTGATCGTTCCCGCAACGAGTGGGCGACTCGCAGTGCGCGCCATGCGTGAGTCAATGTCAACGTCAATGATGCAGTTGAAAACGTTCGCGCTCGCCGCACTCAACGTGCCACCGATCAGCGTGCAGATCATCAGAGTGATTGAAGGGACACCGCGCGCGGCAAGGAACATCGCTGGGATGGTGGTGATTAGAAGTAACTCAACGATGCGTGGCTTGGTCAACGCAATGTAGGCGCCGATCTGCTCACGTCGCCCCACCTTGGCGCCACTCGTTCCATCGCCAGCCCCAACGTTTGACGCACGTGCCTCAAGCAAGGCGATAGCGGCCGCGCCAACGGTCAGCGCCCAGATCACCGTTGCAATGGCAACGTGGAGCGTCTGCGTCCACGGCGCAAGCTTGGTGAAGATCTGCAGCGCACCGATGACGCACTGCACCACGAAGAGGCCGAGCGCTGCGCCAAGAAGCTGGCGCGTCTGACGCGGGCTCCCCGCCTCACGACGCACGATCCAGTAGGCGGAGATCAAGATCAGCGCAACGATCGCCGCGGCGTAGCGGTGCACCACCTGCGGGCTTGATACGGCGGTAATCGGCGGGAAGGGCGTCCCGCCCATCAGCGGCCAATCTGGGTAGAGGAGCCCGGTATCCGTTGCAGTGACGTTTGATCCGAAGAGGAGCAGCGCATACATGGCGCCGGCGGCGATGATCGGCGCAACCACGGCGCCGCGCGCCTGTAGAATGCTACCGATCCGCTCTGGATATCCGCTCCGCGCCAGCACCCAAACCTGGAGCCCGAGGAAGGCCATCGCCGTTGAGAGATGTGCGGTGACGGAGGCGCCAGAGTTCGACTCGAGAACCGTCTGACGGCCGAGCCACGCCTGGAAGAGCACGAGGCCAAGGAGGGCAACTGACGCCCCTTGGAGCGAGCGACGCCCCTTGATCCATCTGAATGCGGCGGCGACCACACCGAGTGCAATAAGGCCGATCAGCGCCGCAACGGTGCGATGGATCCACTCAAGCCACGCCTTGTAGTCGTCGAGTGGCGGGATGATCTGTCCGTAGCAGAGTGGCCAATCGGGGCAGCCCATTCCTGAATCGGTGGCGCGTACGATGACGCCAATCACGACGAGCCCGATTGTGGCACCGAGGAGTGTCTTCAGAAGTCGTCGGAAACTCTGCATTGCCGTAATGATACGCGGCAATCGCCAAACCTGCGGTAGAGTCATTTTGATGAGAAGCGCCTCCTTCGCTGCCGCACTTCTGCTGGTCGCCGCATGTGGCGGTGGCACCCCCGCATCGCCGTCGCCCTTCGAAAGTGGCGCGCCACAGAGCACGCGAAACGGCTGCATCAGTGAGTGGCCAGTAGCAGGGAAGGCAACGAGCAGCGGACCGATCCCACTCCTCGTGAATAGTGATCTCGCCCCTGGCGAGAATCGGCTTCTCCTTAGCTTGGTCGATGCTGATGGCTTCCCGCTCGGTGGACCGGGCTGGAAACTGAGTACAGAGACATTCAACCTCACCGCTGATGGCTGCACACCGCTCGCCACAAACATTGAGATTCCATTCACCTGGTCAATTAAAGAGATTCGCGGCTTCTTCATTGGTCCAGCAGAGATCCCAGCCGGCGCAGAAGAGCTCGGCCTCTCCATCAACGGCACGGACGCAACCGGTGCCGCTGTCTCAATTCGCTTTGCCGCACCAGTCTGGCCAGAAGGGATCGCGCTCCGATCGGGTGATGCCGCACCAACAGGGGTAACACCAACAGCGGCAACAAGCGAGCATGGGCTGGCTGGCATCAGTACCGATCCATCACCACTTGCACGTCTCTACAAATACTCAGCAGCTGATCTACTCGCGGCAGGGACGCCGTTTGTCATGGTCTTCGCCTCGCCCGCCTTCTGTGTCTCACAGGCGTGCGGACCCACGATGGATGTGGTCAAGGCGGCGGCGGAGCGTCACCCAGGGGCGCTCATCATTCACGTTGAGCCGTACATCATGGAGTGGAACGGCGAGCGCATGATCCCAACCCTCGACGCCAACATGCGCCTTCAGGCGAATGGGGCGGCGAGTGCTTGGCGGCTCCCCGTTGAGCCGTGGATTTACACAGTGGACAGCAACGGGATCGTGATCCACTCGTTTGAAGGGGTGATCGGCGCCGCAGAGCTTGACGCGGCGATCAAGGAGATCGACGCCGACTAGCGGCCGCTACTCCCCGGCGCACCGATCGGCTCACCCGCCGCGCAGAGCGGACAGGCGCTCGCCTCATACGTTGGAAGGTTCAGCGTCAACGCCGCAATGAGCGGGATCGGCTCACGCCCAGGAACCTCAAGCGTGCGCAGCTCTGGTGAGCGACTCGCAACAACCGCCGCGGCAACTGGATGCGCCCCCGCCGCCAAGAGTGGCGGCAGCAGCGCCTGGAGCGAACCCCCCGTGGTCAGGATGTCGTCCACCATCAGCACGCGGGCACGAGGCGGAATCTGAAAGCCGCGGCGAAACTCTCGACGCACGGCGCCACCTTCGCCAGCAACCTCTTCGGCGAAGATGCCGCGAACGCCGAGGAGGCGACCGATCTCATAGGCGAGGAGGACGCCGCCAGTGGTTGGTCCGGCAACAAGATCAATCTCGATCGCAGCCGCGGTGGCAACGACGAGCGCGCGTTCAGCGAGGAGTCGGCAGACCTCTGCCGCAGCGTCTGGATGCTGCAGCAGTGCCCACTTCTCTAGGTAGCGATCACCGTGTCGGCCGCTCTTTAGCAGGAAGTGTCCACGCTGCAGTGCACCAGTTGCAAGGAGGAGACCTTCAACACGGCGCGCACTCAGCGTCTCATCATGCGAACTGACCGGCGCCTGCGGATAACCCTCTGGTGCCCGCAGTGGCTCGCGCAGTGGAAGGAGTGGCTCGCTCATGGTGAGAGCCTAGCGCGTGGTCGAACGATACAGCGCCGTGCCCACAAGATCCGCAACTCGGGACCCACCGCGTGATGCTGCGGCGCGGCGTGCCGACTCGATCACCGCGCGCGGAAGGTCGGCATCAGCCCAGAGGGCGCTCCCCAGACTGATGAGATGCGCCCCTGCGGCGAAGTAATCGAGCGCATCGGCGGGCGAGCCGATCCCGCCACCACCGATGATTGGGAGTGCCCCGCTCGTCGCAGCGTTCGCCACTGCAGCGAGTGCGCGTGGTCGAATCAGCGGGCCAGAGAGCTCCCCCTCACCCTCCGCGAGAGCGCTCGCCGCTCGCGTGCGGTTTGGCAGGAAGCCGACCGGTGATCCACTCACTGAGAGAAGGTCGGCACCCGCATCGGCTGCGGCCCCAGCAAACTGCGCTGGCCCCACCACATCTGGCGACACTTTGACAATCAGCGGCAGCTCGGTGCTATCACGGGCCGCATCAATGAAGCGTGTTGACTCTTCCAGCGAACTCTCCCAACGCCTGCCGCCGAGCGCATCGCTCGACACGGTGAGATCCAACTCATACGCATCTGCGCCAACAAGGTCGGCGCGTGACTCAAGGCGCGCGATCAACTTGCCAAGTGATGGGAGATCTGCGGCGACGAGTGAGATCGCAATTGCGCAGGGGGCGGTGCGCCATGCAGCACCATGGCGATCAATCACCTCATCAACGCCAGGATTCTCGCGCCCGATCGCGTGCATCATCCCGCCGGGGACTTCCACCATGCGCGGCAGGCCGGCGCCGCCACGCGCGGCGAGCGAAACGCCGCGCGTCACGAAGAGTCCAACGTCGCGCAGGTCAACAAGCTCCGCCACCTCAGCACCAAAGCCGAGCACGCCGCTCGCCGTTACGACCGGTCGCTCCAACTGCAGGGGGCGCTGGCCGCTCAGGCTGAACCGCGCCTCCACGCTGCTCGGACTCGTACGCTCTACGGTCACGAGTCCCTCCTGGTTCCGGCCGAGAGTCCCAGCGCGGAGACAGCGGGTCCTTCGCGGCAGAGTCGCACGCTCTCGTTTGCACTACTAAATGTGCAGCCGCCGCAGACACCACTGCCGCATCCGATCTCATGAGAGATGAGGAGCTGCAGCCGCGGTGACCCACCTGCGCGTCGCGTGCTTCGCCTCCCCTTTGCGGTGGTGCGATCAATCGCACTCGCTGCGCGCGCTGCGCTTGTCACAGCGTTGAGGAGGCCACGCTCACCAGAGGCGATCACCTGGTCGGCCCAGTCTGAATACGTTGAGATCAAATCTGCAGCACTCCCCTGATGGCCGAGGCTTCCGTCTGCCGTGGCGACCACGATCTCCACCTGCTCGGGGAGGAGCGAGGCGGCGGGGAGCTCCACCGCAGTACGCGCCTCAACGAGCAGCACCACGCTGCGACCAGCACTGATTAGTGACGCCGCGAGGAGTCGAACCCAGGCGAAGCCTTCACCATCACTGACGATCAAGAGCTGCTGCGATGCACTGTCAATCTCAATCGGTTGGCCGATCGGTCCCACCACAGCGATCTGAGCACCCGCTGTTAACTCTGCGAGTGAGTCGCGCCCGCCATCGGCGCGTGGCAGCAGCGCAACCTCAACGCTCCCTGCGAGGAGATCAATCTTGGTGACTGGCGCAACGCGACGGAGTCGATAGCCGCCCGCCTCAGCGTGAACGAGGTGAAGTGCATGGCCTGGTCGAAGGGTTGCAATCAGCTCAGGGACACGAAGCAGCAGTGTGTTGCGTCCGGGTGAGAGTTCGCCAACGGCGATCAGCTGTGCGGTGACGGGCGGCGCGCCCATCGCTCAGTTAAACCTTTGCGCCGTGGTCCCCGGCAACGCCGAGTCCAGCAATGATGGCGCCGGTCGGTCGCGACGAGAGTCCCGCCGCACGGCGCAGCGCCGCTTCGAGTCGATCGTAGAGATCGGCGGCGGCCCAGAGCTCAACAACCTCAGCGGTTGATGCGCGATCCATGCTGCTGCGCTTCCGCTCGTCAATGGAGCGAACGCGGAACGAAAGGTCGCTCTCAAGGGTGAGCTGCGGCGCCTTCTCGCTCCCAGCGAGCAGGAGTGGCGTGACGCTCTTGAACGTGTTGCGGTGCTCGCGAAGGTAGCGCCCGAGTCGATCCGCCGCGTGCTCAACGGCGGTGAGTCGCTCAGAGCCCGCCCCCTCGGCAGCCGCCGCCACCTTGCGTGCAAGATCCGGCGCCATCGCGCTGCGCTTTGCCGCCTTCTTGATCGGGCCCTTCTTCGCTGGCTTCTTCGCGGTTGCCATTAGCCGCGGTACTCAAGGTCGCGGGAGAGGCGCTCGCGCAGGAACATAGAGTGGTGTCGTTCAAACATCCACTCGCCGGCACGGTGACCAAGTGCGCGGGAGGACTCATCGCGCTCAAGGAGATCCAGGGTGCCGTAGTCAGGGAGATCAAAGAGGATCACGTTGTCAAAGTCCCAGCCGTGCGCAACGTTGTACCAGCCGAGGAACTTGATGCCGAACTTCTCTTCGTACGACTTCACCGTCTTCGGGAAGAGGGTGCGCATGAAGAACTTAAAGAAGGGGTCGCGACCCCGTCGAATCGAGAAGTACGTTGCTAGGACTGGCATCAGCGAGATTCTCCCACGCCGCCGTCTCCGCTGTCGCTCTTCGCACGCTTCGCCTCGTCCTCTAGCTCCCCCACCGTCTTACTCCCGCTCGCGAGTGGCGCACGACGGCCACGGCGGTCGGCCGCCACGAGGCGGAGTAGGAAGATCGCGGTCTGCCCAACCAAGAGGAGCAGGATCACCACGCCGATCAGGAGTGCGGTGGCGATTGCCGCCCCCCAGTTCAACACTGCGGAGAGCGGCGCCAGAATAATAAAAATGACGAGCGCAACCACCTGAATCCAGAAGCAGCCAAGGCCCGGCCCACGATCCGGACTGAGCGGCGCCCCCTTGTACTCGGGCATCTCTGGTGTCTCGTTGATGCTCATGAGGACATTGTCGCCTGCCAAGCGACTTCACCGTTAATGAGCGTGAGCAGCACCGTACCGTGGAGCTTTCGGCCGAGGAGTGGCGTATTGGCGCTGCGTCCAACCAGCGTGGCACGACTCACCGTCCAACTGGCGGCACGATCTACCACCACGAGATTCGCCGATCCACCAACGGTGAGCCCACGCGCGAGTTCTGGACGACCGAGCACCGCCGCCGGTCCTGTGGTGAGTGCGGCAACAAGGAGTGAGAGTGGAAGCTCACCGGCGGCATGCGCGGCGAGCGCCACGCTGAGTGAGGTTTCAATCCCAGCGATCCCGTTGGCGGCAAGGCCGAACTCGACCTCCTTCTTCTCGCGCGAGTGCGGCGCATGATCGGTGGCGATCGCCGACGCTGTCCCGTCGCGCAGTGCGGTCCGACACGCCGCCGCGTCGGCAGCGTTGCGGAGCGGCGGACAGACGCGCAGGTTCGTATCGAATGCGTCAGCGCTTGGATTGATCTCAGCGGGCCGCCGATCGTTAAACTCCCACGCCCAGCGACGATCGCCAGCGATCCAGGCGTCAGTAAGTGCAATGTGGTGCGGCGTCACGTCGC
>Ga0209768_10000230_pt1 | contig 38188 bp, 34 predicted proteins | sample LauGreSBDMM110SD_3_FD_187564 | JGI IMG/M metagenome (GOLD analysis project Ga0209768, IMG submission 187564) | Freshwater lake microbial communities from Lake Michigan, USA - Sp13.BD.MM110.SD (SPAdes) (version 2) | ecosystem: Environmental > Aquatic > Freshwater > Lake | place: Lake Michigan... | reverse complement strand
CTTATCGGTTGATAAATGTCGATTATAATCCTTTTTATTACTGCATACAAATGCGCATTTTTCACAAATAAATTTATCCGGGGTTTTTGGGGTTTTATTGTTCGTCATGGTTCGTATAAAATACGAACATAAAAAACCCCTAAATAGGTTTTTCGTCAAAGTATATATTTGTTTGTATTTTTGTGGTTGCAGTCAACCCAATTTTACCAAAATGTAAAACACTGCATTATGGTAACGACCCCAAAATCACCAAAATAATTATTTGATAAAAGCCTTGTAGTACCAATTTTGGAACTTTTTAAAAGTTCCAAAAAGGAAAAGTACCAACTATTTCAAAGATACATTTATACAATAGATCCCATGTGTGGGATTTTAACCAAATAAGATCTATTGGCTTCTAATTCCGCCCCGGCGTTTAGTGGAGGCATATGAAGCGGGGTGTCCACCGTTTCATCGACAGGAAGAGTGTGAATATTTTGGGATACGTTAACCGTGGTCGTAAGTTCCGGTTCATATGAGTATGCGTAAAACTCGTCACTCATGAAATCGATGGGCCATTCGGGCGAATATTCGGGCTGATTTTTGACTATAAATTCGCGCTCGTCATTTAACGTTTGAAATAAATCAAACATTTCATTCACAGTCATACCCATTTTGATTGCGAGTTGAACATCTTCTTCACAATATTCATATCGCATTTTTTGATCGAAATCCGAATTGATAAATTCATCTGACGATAGGTCAACTTCAACCATCTCTCCAAGATCGTCGGATTGATGCATATCTGATATTTCAATATTAAATAGTGGGGCAACTTCACTTGTATTCATTTTTTGATTGATGTATTTTATATATATTTGTAAAATATATCAATTTTATATGCCGCAACGATTAAGTCACAATTTTGTAACCACGACTCGTCTTTTTGCGCAATAAAACAGTCTTTCCGTCAGCCGCGTGATATTTATCGTGGCATGCTTCACATACAGACATTAGATTTGCGGGATGATTTTTATGCGCGACGCTTCCGTCAGATTGTTCGATAAATCCGTCTTCGTCGGCATCCATCTGTGCTAATAAATGATGTGTTTCCTCACCGACTTCTTGGTCACAGATTTCACACATTCCGCGAATTTTCGCATTATTGTATCGACTTGTTGGATGAGAAAGTTCCCCACGATTTTCGGGGAAATATTTTGTGCGAATATAATGCGCACGCTTCAAAAAGTCTTCCGATAAATGGAGAGATTTGCATACTTCTAAACCATACATGCGTGTTCCAGGACCGTCTCGAAGTTTGCGATCATAAATGAGCGCATCTAATTCGCGATCATAGTGAACAGCCATATGTTTCAGCGATAGACGATTAAGTTGTTTAATTTCGTCGTAATGAACAATTTCGTGAAAATGAGTTGCGAATATATGAGATGATTTGTTTGTATGCATATCCATGAGTCCCGCAACAAATATACTCAACGCTGACTCGGTCTCTGTTCCAGAACATAATTCATCACCAAGAATCAAACTATTCTCGTTGGCTAGACGAAGAATTACACGCAATTCAGACATTTCAACGGCAAAAGTAGATAAGCCCTTAAACATGTTATCGTTTCCGAGAATTCTTGAAAATATGGCTGTGTATGGTTTAAACAAAAAGCTGCTGCATGGGACAAATAGACCGGCTTGGGCCATTACGATGGCTATTCCAATCGCTCGTATAAAGCTCGTTTTTCCGACAGCATTCGTCCCATATAATAGAATACCATCTTGGACAGAGTTTCCTAGATAGATGTCGTTAGCAACATATAATTCGTTTGTTTGAATGTGTTCAATGAGAACATGTCTAAGTGCCTTTGCGTCTACAAATGATTTTGGCGCATTTTCAGATAAAACCGGACAGCAATATTTGTATTCTTTTGCGATAAAAGCCTTGGTCTGTAAAACGTCAATCTTGGATATGAACGACGCAATATTTTCCATAACTTCATAATATTCTGATTCCATAACGGCTAATAATTGCTGGAAGGCGGTCTGTATCCATTTACTAATACTATCTTTTTGATACAATAAATCGCGACAAATCTTGGTTAAAAATGGATGCTCGATCTCGTCGGTTGTTCCTGAAGCGGAGGAAAGCGTCATATCTGACCATTTTGCATCGGCAACCTGAGGTATCGTTTTATCTTCCATTGATCGAATGATTGTTTTTAAAAGTATACCTCTTTTTTTCGTAATTTGAAGACTAAGCCCCGATTTTTCAGTTGTATGGATTTTAACATATTCTACATCAGTTCCGATTGTTTTATCTTGTGCTCGAATCACATCATTCAACGTCCGATGAAGTTGCTTGAACATTTCCGTATTTACTTGATAGCTTTCAACCAAACTATCTAACTCGGCGCAAAACCCTGGTTTAATAAACGATTCTTCAAAAACAGTTGCCGACGAGAGACCCTTGCATTTTTCGATGTAAAATTGAGACTGCAAAAAGTCTAATATACGGGTGCACATTTTCAGCACATCGTTATTACCCCCCTCCAAATACTCGCAAATCCGAGAGTGTCCATTCAGCGATTCACGTATCGATTGAGCAGTTAAAACCGATTGATATAAATAATACAATGAAGATGGATATATTTTTCGCGCAACAATTTGCCTGCAAATTCGCTCAATATCTCGAACCTGTGTTAGAGACCGACGAAATTGGCCGATAAGATCACTGCATTCCGGTTTAAGCATTTCGGCAGTCATGTCGTATTCAATTCGCAACCAATTTGTGTCGGTTGTAGGGCTAACTAATTGAGAATAGAATTGACGTCGACCCATGGGCGTGTTACATTTGTTAAGAAATGAATTAACCGACGACAAATGTCCAAATTGCGACCCATCATTCGAGGCATCATCTAGAATATTTAGCTGTTTTAGTGTATGATTCGCCAACAGAACTTCGGTGCTTGTATGAAAACACGGCGGTGCTATATTTTTAACCAGATTCGGGTTGTGTTCTTGGACAAAATCTAATAAAAAACAAAAGGATTGTGTAGCAGTCGGGTAAATATTAAATTCGGCATACGTGTTTACGGCATCTTCCCCGTAAAACGTTCCGAGTATGTGCGAAATGTATTTTTGTTGTATACAGTTGGAAACCTTTTCCGATGTCCGGCTATCAATACGATGAACGACGCGAGTTTGAATTCCAGAATATTGTAAAATGGAGTTTATTTCCGTCTCTTCAAATGGCGAAATAAAAACTATTTCACTTGGCGAATGAGTCGCCATAACGCGCTCCAAATCATCAAATGTGGTCGGTTGTATCGAATATGGCTGTTGAAATTCGGCAATGTATGATTTACCGGTGAATATGTTCGCAATGGCTATTCCGCAAATGATGGTATCTCTCGTCTTAGACATGGGCGCGAACGATCTATTTTGTAAAACGGGTTTATGAACATCTAACCATATACATGCGATATTATTTGTAATTTGTTGCGAATTGTCTGTATCATATGATATAAATGTCCCGGCAGAATGAACACTATCTAAAACACGTGTAATAGTTGACCCCTGCTTAAGTTGAACATATACGACGGCCGTGAAACCGAACGCAGTAATCTTTTGTAGATATTTGTCTAGCGTATAATCGCGAAATCCGGCCATTAATACCTGCCGACCTTCATAGACAATCTTTTTTTCAGACACATTTAGATTACACATTTGGGAAAAATCCTGTATTTGACTGTCTTGAATATCTCCGGTAAGTGGACATTTAAATCCATAAACTTCAAAAAATGCACCGACTTGAAGAAGGACGATCGTATTTGTTCCGTAAGAGGTTTGATATTTCTTGGTTAGTTGTATATATTCATAATATATGGATACATTTTCAGACATGCTATACTATTATATTATACATATATTATTTATATCCATTGGATATAAACAATGCAGTGGTAAAATTGAAATTTATATCCATTAATATAAAAAGGAAGTATCAATGAACAACAACAGTGTGGAGACATCCGACTATGAATATTATGAAAATTATGGACAATTTTGTGTATTAGATACGGACGCGGACGGATTGGTATCATCATATATGCACAATTTTGAAAAAAAACACAAATACTCGGACGAAGATTTCGATACACATATTGATGATCGTGAACAAATATATCGCATATCTGAAAACGCGCTGATTCGAATACGACAAATGTTTGGACAATTTGTAGGAACTGTGGTTCTTATGACTATATATGTTGGCGGAGCCGCGTATTATATATACACTGCATATTGGTAACATATTATCATCAATATCGCTATGCGTTCGATTCGTTGGTATTATGTAAATAATTATATAATAAATTATCTGGGTTATGATTATCAATTTCACCGCACATCAAAGAGGCGGTTTCATACATTTTCCGCAAAACATCATTGGGTGCACTAGACCCCACACGAATAAACCCCTTTTTTACAAGAAACCGTTTGATTTCATCAATATGAACTTGTTTAAATGCCTGCGTCTTGGTCATAATATTGTTTCGTATGGTTCGGTTTGATATTAATACCGAAATCTTGGGTTGTGTTTTCGATTTACCTAATGCATATTTTCTGCGGACGGTGCGACGCTGTTTTAAATACCGGTTGGGTGGGTTATATGTATCGGATGATGCAGATACAGCCATAGCTAGTGCGCGCATTTCTTGTTTACGATCATCGATTGGCCGACTGGATGTGAAGCGATCCGTGGCCGAAGGCGATATCTGAAAGGGTTTGATCGGTTCATTGGTTATCGTGGGTCGGATAGAACCACTGGAACGAGAATCTACAGAAGGCATATGAATCATCGCCGAAGGAGTTTGATCGTATGAAGTTGGTTTTTTCTGAGTTACATTTTTCCAATTTCGATAAGTCGGGAGCGAGCCGTTTTTCATGCACCCCCATTTTGGAGGAAATGCATTTTCTTGACGTGGTGGGTATATAGTAACCGCACCATTCATTCGGTCATCAAATGACCCGGTATGGATAAATGGCGCCATTTCATCAGATTTTGGCGCAGATACATTTGGTTGTTTTAGTGTATAATTATGATTAACCGTCGGTGACCGATGTTTGGGTTCGGGGGTATCTGTAAGCGTCATCAAGTATTTTAATGATTCGTCAAAATCGCTACTAAATTTGTCGGGCGGCGCAGACGAAGCCAATTTATTTTCATCACGAATATTGGGGTCGCCCCCTAATATTTTTCGATAGTTGCGTTCTTGTTGATCGCGGATAAAGCGTAACACATGCTGTTTTCGAATTTTTCGTTGCTTATCCTTCTCTTTCACGGGTTCACGCACTTTAATTTCACTGGTTTGTTTGGACGGATTTCTTTTTCGACTTTTTCGATCACTAGAAAATTTAAATAAATCCTTATCGATGGATATTGTTTTATTATTCATGAATGAAAAATATTATTAGTTACATTTATTTTATTTTTTATTTATGCGATTTACACATATAACCCGTATATTTCCTTAGCCGGGTCGTCCTTCAGAGTAGCATGCTCTTTAAAACGCGCAAACCCGGTTTGAATATCGTGCATAGTTAGTTGTTTTTTGATCTCATTTGACTGTCCGTATATGCGCCGTCCATGAACGACCTTACAATAAGATAATAATAGTTCCATATCGCGTCCAAAATATTTAAATGTTTCGTGATTTTTTTGAAACCATTGTTTCAATGCAGGGTCTTCGATTAATAGGGTCCATTCATTGTCCTTGACCTTTTTTTGGAAGATCTTTAACATTTCTAAATAAGAATAATCATCTAAATGAAATCGCCATATAAATCGCGACTCCATTCCACGATTTGCCTTAAAAAATGTATTCTTTAATTCATCCTTATATCCCGCAACAATTACCATGAGCTCACCCTTATGTGCACTGAGCGCTTCACATAATGTATCAATGCATTCGCGAGAAAAACTATCACTACCGTAATCGTTCGCAAGTGCATATGCCTCGTCGATGAAGAGACAGCCGCCCAAACATTCATCAATCACCTTTCGTGTTTTGATCGCGGTTTGTCCCAAATAACCGGCGACTAGGTCGCTACGAGTCACCTTTTTAAATGTATTCTTCTCTAAAATACCAATCTTGGAATACATGCGTCCAAGTATCATCGCGATTTCGGTTTTGCCGGTGCCTGGCGGACCAGATAATACAGTATGCATAAAATCTGGATTAGTTCCGACGTGCAATCGTTGAACGAAATAAAGTAACTGGTTAACTATATCGTTTTTAAATTGAGTGAGACCGACCATAGCATTCAGTTCGGCGAGTTCAGGTTGTATTTGAGTAAGCACTTTGAGATCTATATTATATTCGGTCTCTTCGTTGTATTCATAATCGGTGAGCACCTTTAATATATCCCCGATTGAATTAATTGAGGCATCTATATTCACATGTTTGGTTTTAACAACGTCCTTTGTTTTGACTATATCCTTTGATATAGATTCCGCCAACGAATTGGGTGGAGGGAACATAAAAGGAGGGAATTTCGCAAACCCGTCAATTATCGATTTAATGTCTACAGTGGTTGGTTTGGGCGGGGTATATAGTGGAGCGATTAATTGTTCGCCAACAAAATTCGCAGCATAATATTGTTGATCAATGTAATGATGGTCAGAAAGCCTCAGTATATTCAATAAATCTCCATACCGAGCATCCTTACGTTTCTGTTCCTCGTCCAAAATTTCAACAAACTTTTTTGAAAACATTACAATTATTCAAAATACAGTGGGTGTGTTTATTATCTTTTGCATAATTTATTGTAAAACCCCCTTGACTATCGCCTACGGAGTTCACTCGGGAAACTTCGGCTAGCCCTACAATTTGGATAATACATCACTTCTTCAAACAACATAAAAAATTGATTCTAAGTCATAGGTAATAGTAAGTAGTAAATCTATATCGCAAAAATGTCTGCGTCAATATCATTCGATTCCCGTGCATCTAACATGAGTCATCATCAAATTACTACATCTATTCCGCCAGATGCGACTTTTATGCCTACTACGGTAAACAAAAGTGTTCGCATTAAGAAGCCGAAGAAGTTGGTTGTTTCAGATCCAGAGCCAGAGCCAGTTTCACCTGTGATAAGCGAATGTCCGATTGCATCCGCAATATGCGAAGACCAACTTCCACCCGCGGTGAGCGAAGCTGAAAGTAACGTATTATCGCATTTGGGATCCTACACAGAGGAACCATTTCAATTGATTGATACATATTTTCGTGGTCAACACTTGGATCGATTAGTTCGTCACCAGATTGAATCGTATAACCACTTTATTACGTATCAAATCCAGCGGACCATTCAAATGTTCAATTCGGTAACGGTGCACTCTGAAAACGATTTTGTGCCGGAACACAATAAATATTTATTGGACGTGGATATTTCGTTTACCAATTTCAAGCTCTACCCCCCGCAAATTCACGAAAACAATGGCGCTACCAAGGTAATGTTACCAGAGGAGGCAAAGTTGCGAAATTTCACATATGCCTCGACAATGGCGGTTGATGTAAATGTTACGTATACCATTCGCAATACCGAATCGATGGACACCCCCAAAGTAATTCAGCGAACATTGCCGAAAATCAATATTGGTAAAATGCCCATAATGTTGAAGTCGGCGATATGCGTATTGAATCAAAACAAACACATTCACCCATCGTTTACGGGCGAATGTTCGATGGACTGTGGCGGATATTTCATTGTGAAAGGCTCGGAAAAGACGGTTTTGGGTCAAGAGCGCGCCGCAGAGAATCGCGTATACTGTTTTGACGGAAAAAACACGACAAAATGGACGTGGTATGCCGAGATAAAATCTGTCCCAGACTTTAAGTGTATTTCACCAAAACAAATTGAAATGATGGTTTCGAGTAAAAACAACGGTTTCGGATATGGTCTTTATATACAAATACCGCGAATCAAGCAACCAATTGAATTATTCGTATTATTTCGCGCATTGGGTGTATTATCCGACAAGGAAATTTGCGAATATATACTGTTGGACGTAGAGGATGCGAAACACATAGAGCTCGCCGAATGTTTGCAAGCGTCGATAATCGATGCGAATAAATATATGACGCAAGAAAGTGCTCTTCAACACATTACCAGTTACGTCGCATATACGCCAATGAATATGGATCGTGATACGGGTATTCAGAAAAAGCGCGAATTTGCGGTAGAAGTATTGGCGAACGATCTGTTTCCTCACTGCACGACCAAACCGCAAAAACTGTTTATGATTGGCCACATGGCGAAGAAACTATTGCAAACTAGTTTGGGATGGATTCCTGTATCGGATCGCGACTCTTATTTGAACAAACGCGTTGAGTTGACCGGAACACTGTTGAATAATTTGTTTCGCAATTACTTTAACAAGTTGGTTAAGGAGATGCAGAAGCAGGTTGTGCGCGAAATCAACACCGGTTCATGGCGATCATCCGAAGATTACGAAAATATTATTAATATGACCAATATCTACAAGATAATGAAATCTATGACCATTGAAAACGGTATATCGCGTGCACTTTCCACCGGCGACTTCAGTATTAAACAGGCGAATAGTAGCAAGGTTGGTGTAGCACAGGTGTTGAATCGTTTGACGTATGTGTCTAGTTTGAGCCATCTTCGCCGAATCAACACACCTCTTGAAAAAAGTGGTGAATTGATCGCACCGCGCAAATTACATAACACCACGTGGGGATTTCTGTGTCCAGCAGAGACGCCAGAGGGCCAGTCGATTGGTGTAGTGAAGAATATTAGTTATATGGCGCATCTCACCATACCAACCAACAGTGTGTCTTTATATGAATATATACTACCAAATATTCTGCGCGTGGACGACACACCGCACAAAGACCTTCATGGAAAGGTGAAGGTGTTTATCAATGGCTGCTGGGTTGGCGTGACCGAAACTCCGATGGAATTTTATCAAGAAATTCGGGATAAAAAATGCAAGGGAATCATCAACATTTATACATCGATTGTATTTGATTTCAAAGCAATGGAGATTCGCATATGCAACGACGGTGGACGTTTGACTCGCCCCGTGTTGAGAGTTAAAAACAACCATGCGATTTTAACTCGCGATGTATTGAATCGATTAGAATCGAAGGAGTTATCGTGGAATGATCTTCTCACAAATTGTCGTATCCCGGATTCGGTGATTGAGTATATTGATCCAGAGGAACAAGAATATGCGACGATTGCGATGAAGACCAAGAATGAACTACTTCAAGGATCGCATCTCAATTATTCACACTGCGAAATTCACCCAAGCACAATATTTGGTGTTCTTGCGTCATGTATTCCCTACCCGGAACATAATCAGGCGCCGAGAAACACCTATCAGTGCGCGATGGGGAAACAGGCGATGGGAGTGTATGCTACAAACTTCGACAGTCGCATGGATAAGACGGCTTATGTGTTAGCGTATCCGTCGCGTCCATTGGTAGACACTCGGTTAATGAACTTAATCAAGTTGAATAAAATCCCATCTGGAACACAAATACACGTTGCGATCATGTCGCATACGGGATATAATCAAGAGGACTCTGTGTTGGTTAACAAGGGCTCAATTGATCGAGGTTTGTTTTCAACAACGATTTATCACACGGAAAAGGACGAGGATAAGAATATTATCCGCGATGAGATTATTCGTTGCAAACCAAATCCCGCGAAGACAAAAGGTGTGAAATTTGGTAATTACGACAAGCTAAATGCGCAGGGATTTATTCCTGAAAATACACTTGTCGAGAATCGAGATGTAATCATTGCGAAGATTGTTCCGATTAAGGAGAACCGAAATGATCCAACGAAGATTATTAAATATGAGGATCAGAGTAAGACGTTCAGGACGACGGAGGAAACGTATATCGATAAAAATTATACGGGTCGAAATGGAGACGGATACAATTTCGCCAAGGTCCGCATTCGCACATTTAGAAAGCCCGTATTAGGAGACAAGGTATCTTCTAGGCATGGACAAAAGGGCACGGTTGGAAATATTATTCCCGAGTGCGATATGCCGTTTACGAAGGACGGTCTTCGTCCGGATATTATTATCAACCCCCATGCGATTCCATCACGTATGACTATCGGACAATTGAAAGAGACGTTGTTAGGTAAAGTCTTGCTTGAATTGGGGATGTTTGGTGATGGTACGAGTTTCGGAAATTTGGACGTAAAGACAATTGCGGCGGAGTTGCAAAAGTTGGGTTACGAAAGTTATGGAAACGACGTATTATACGACGGCCTATCGGGCGAACAGATGGAAACGAATATATTCATCGGACCAGTGTTTTATCAAAGATTAAAGCACATGGTGAATGATAAGCAACACAGTCGTTCAATCGGGCCAATGGTAAATCTCACACGTCAACCCGCCGAGGGGAGGAGTCGCGATGGTGGGTTTAGAATAGGTGAAATGGAACGTGATGTAATGTTATCACACGGCATATCGAGATTTTGCAGAGAGCGATTATATGATGCGTCTGATAAATATTCGGCCTACGTATGTAAAAAGTGCGGCATGATCGCAGCATATAATGATGGATCGAAAAAGGCATACGCGCGCGACGATTTTACTGTTCATTTATGTAGAACTTGTAATAATACTACAGATTTCGCGAGAGTCGAGATCCCATATTCGTATAAATTAATGGCGCAAGAGTTGCAAACCATTAACGTGGTTCCTAGAATATTGACGGAGTAGATAATGTTATCACATGAATATTTGGGAGGGAAACTTATATTTCCCGAGTTTAAAAATACGTATATTTTTTTATCAAGATATAGTAACACTTTGATAAAAAAATGAACACCGGTCAAACAAGTTTGATAACATCGAATGCAGACTCGTCACCTCCGTCTGAAAATGCGCAGAATGTTACTGTGAAGGAATGTGAGAAAATATGTAATGAAATGTTAAAATGTATGGGCAAGAACGGTAAAACGTCAAATGAAAACAAAAAGAAGCCGTATGAACCATTGACTGGTGTAGTTGAATATTTTATATTTTGGAACTAAATAAAAATATACAGATTTTTATTTTATTTATTTTTTATTTATTTTTATCATTTTTATTAGAGATGACTGTTTTATACATTTTCGCCGACTGCGACCGCCGTTCGGTTGTTTAAAGTGAATAACGGATTTGTTCGAATAAATTCGAGGAATGTCTCGTTCCCTTCCGAACGAAGTTTTGCACACAACCATTTGCGCAAAGAGGAACCTTCGCCGTGTGTTTTTGTCCGCGCGATGATGATATTCGTAACCGCATCTTCAATGCTTAGAATATGTTGTCTGGATTCAAGTGCGAACCGAATTCCAAGAACAACTACCGGCGGAGATGGTCGAACAATTGTGCGCTCGACGGGCAATGTATCTGCTTCTTCTACGATTTGGACGTCGGCGACTTGCTCGATAATATCGTTCGCGTGTAGATTATCCAATTGAATCTGTGCAAAACCATTTTGGCCAGCTGCATCAACCGTTGGATTATCCTGATTTCCGTTGGTATTAATTCGAGCAGCATTTCCGACGGAACTTGCGACGCTGTTATCATCCGCATCCGATCCATTCGCAGTAGTCGAACGATCGATCTTATAATGATCCTTATACAATGTATTCATATAATCGGATGTAACGTGATTAATAAACTCGAGAATCGTAGGGGCAATTCTTTCTTTACGTAAATCGGATTTGTTCACCAAAACTCCAAATACATCATCAAGTTCACCATTGAACGATATTTCGTGACGTCCAGACTCCATGATTGGGCGACGTGCGTGATCACCACTAAGAACCTTTTCACTTTGAAAATGTTTGACCAGCTTGTTCTTTCGGTCGTGATATTGACCCCCATTTTTAATGAGCGCATTACAAGTCCACGACGGGTCGAACGTTGACGTTATGGTAAATCTACCGATTGGTTCATTGGCCACGGTGTCTACGTTGATATATTTTGCTTTTTTTTTACCATTTGAGCTCGCGGTCTGCGTAAAATAGACCTCTCTATCTACCCCACGAATTTCTTGAAATAAACATGCGCGTGGAATTCCATCAATGTTACGCACGGTAACATTGATTGTATTGGAATGTGCTGCAGTATTACGCTCCAAATAATCAATGGATGGAACCAGTTCATTGTTTAAATGGATTTTCGCACCATTTTCGATAGATTTGTGATACTGTTTCCCAATCAGATCGCGGAATACAGTCGACTCGTTGATTTTGTAGTTTAACTCACGCGATACACGCTCACTCAACTTGGCGTTCAATATGGTTCCCGAATGGTTTTGCGTAACCGATGTGTATTCGTTCCATACTTGAATGCTATTCGCGCTTCGATTATCCGTGCCGTCTTCATCGACTGTATTTACCGCCCGATTAAATACACCCGTCGAAATTGCTATGGGAAAATTCATAGTCATATCGCATGGATGGGTCATTTCGGCGGTTTTTGTAACAACGCTCATATTTCCTAGCAATTCGGTAAGAACAATTGCAAGAACATTCGCACCGATTCCAAAACGGCCATGTTTTTCGTTGGTATTATCTACATCATCCGATCGATTATTCATGATGTATGCCTCGGGTAATTTATCGGGAGTCATACCCGATCCATTATCTGCTATACAGAGCCCCTTTCGAATGTGGTCATATCGGATATCAATAACCGTGGCGTGAGCATCAATCGAATTGTCTATACCTTCACAAACTGCATCCGTGGTACTGAAACCTTGGTTCAGGACGTTTTGCATAGTTCCGCTTACACTTACTCCGCTTACTCCGTTCGACATTTTGAATATATAATTTCTAGGTAACTCAGAATTTGATACGATCAATTATGGTTGGTAACATAGAATCAATTTTATGCGATTGATATTTTAAAATATACTATAAAATATCAATATTTTGAGTGCTTTTGATGATAAACCGGCAAATTAACGACCAAGTGAGTAACTTGAAGCGATTTGTAGCCGAAGGCGAAGGTGGGCGACTGAACTTCAGAAGACGTCAGTCGAAGGAGTTAAGACATACTATCAGTGTCGTTTGTATCGTCATCGTCATCATCGTCTTCTAACGAATGGTCTGATGCGACTATATGAGGTAAAATCGCGTTTTCACTAACGCCCACATTATGATCATCGATTTGATCATCGTCGTCGAGATCATCGTTATCTTCGTTTTCGTTATCGTCATTTACAAATGCCTCCGAATCACTATTTACAATGATATCATTAAAAGTAATATGTGTAGTATTAAAAGATTCAACATAATGTCTGCGTCCAGAGAAAGGGCGGCCATTATATGAACGAACCATTCGTTTACGACCAAATGCAGGGTTAAACTCGATAAATTTTTTCAATTTGTATTTGAGTATATAATACGAACGATATTTATCTTCGGTTACGGATAACGAAAACCGATGTATAAAATACAATCGAAGAAATGGTCGCATAATATCAAGAAGAATTTCTTGTGGAAAATCACTATCTATACAAATTCGACGCCGCGTGGACATTTTATTAAGCATTTCGTCCACGTATATACTCAACTCATCGGTATTTCCGTTTTTAACAAAATTGTTAATATATTCGCAGCGAATAGTTGCCTCATGTAATAGATAAAATCGATTAATATCGAAATCACACAAATAATATAGATGTAACAAAACCGGCATGCGATAGTTAGATTTTCGAACAGAATCATATATTTTATACATAATCGCATTTGTAAATGGTAAATTAATGTATGGATTTCGTGGAGTGTATGGATCGCTAAAAAATCCGGGTGAATGAATAAGAGCAGCTGTGCATATATTAATCAAATCGGAAATCGAAAAATAATAAATGGAATTATTCTGATAAATCGAAATAGATCTACCTGGTTGAATTGTAATAGGGTTCATACATAAATCATCAGTTACTTGGACGACGGCGCGTTTCAACCGCCACAATTTCGCAAACGTAGCAAACCCATTATATGCTCGATGCGTTTTAAAATATACCTCCCACATATCATCAACATGTTCTTTTGTGTAGAATATATTCATAACATGTTTCATAAATACTCGAGTTTTATGTCGGATGAAAAAGCTAGCTTCACTCGATTTGCAACCCATATAATTTAAATCTTGCAAATAATGATGAATAAAAAAGTTTGGCGCACACGATAGCGGGGCTACATTTTCGTCTGGCTGTTTCCGATATTGATGGGAAATGTAGGCGCTGGCCAAAGTTTCCCGAATGAATTCCGGAGACATGCAAAGCATTGTCGAAGGAGTTTTGAAATTACTTAGCATGTTAATAGTTACACTTTGAGCAACGTTTTCGGATTCTAATTTAACACCATCGATTCGGTTATCCATAATTTGCTCAGAGTCAAAACCGATATTCCGATACATTATATTAGTCCATAAATTCATTTTTGCAAGATACTAGTTAAATATACAATTCTATATTTATATATTTATTTTATAGTATTATGGACAATCTAACAAATATGCACATGAAATACAATCCAGATATACTTGATGATATACCCGCTAGGCTTGCCCAAGAAAGCATTTCACATGCAAAACCGCAGCAAATAGCACCTTCAGATATTAACGATATTAGACAGGCATCCGAGTTCAGGGGTGTATCTTTTTCCGGATATAAAAAGGCGAACGTTCGGACCGAACTTATAAATTCCATGTTAAAAGGCAAGGTCGAGCCAGCGTGTTATTGGGCGGCCGAATTAATATGTGCCGGACATTTTGGAGAATTATGGGAAATTATTATTCATTATATGGCGAAACATGTTCATTTAGGCAATCCCAAGCTCGCAATTTATTTAGAAATGAGATACGAAAGCTTTCGCAATAATATGATTGAGGGGATTCAATTATCCGAACTAGATATGCGAAATGATAATAAAATCCGCCGATTGTTTGGAGAAATAATTTGCACACTGACCTTGTCTATTAAAAAACCAAGCATCGAGGCAATAAAAATTAATCGTGCGGAAGAATATGATGTTACGCAAATGACTGAAAAATTAAAGGCTCCTTCGATGGCTTATGCCGAACCGATATTTCAACCAAAAGACCCGCGTGAATTATTCATCGCATTGAATGAACTAGCATTTTGTTTAACTACAGATCAATCGAACATGTTAACTGCATGCTATTGGGTCGAGTGGATTAACGAATTTAACGCCATCTGTAAAAAACGCAAGGAACCAATACGGTGTGTTAAGCGATCAAAATATCCTGTCGAAAATAAGTTTCAATGTGATGTAATATGGCTTGTGTGGGATACATTATTGAATAGTGTAGAACGAAAAAATAATCCTCTTCTTACAAAAACTATGAATGCACTACTCAGATTATTTTGCGTGAAATATTCAACGGCAGCATGTAATAAAAAACGATATTTATTATATTATGCGGTAGGAATATTAACCGAGCGGGTAAATACAAATGTCGAGTTGGTTACAAATCGCGAGTTATTGCGAACAGTTACAGACAAGATTGATGAAGTATATAAACAAATAAAACAGAACGAGCAGGCACCAAAGACCGAGTATTTGTTTCACGGAATAGAGAAACGCCAAGCCCTTGAACGGTCGCTAAAACAGATGGAGATTGTTGGACAAATAGATAATTCACGTATTACGTAATAAAATATAGTTGATATCCCAACCGATGTATTCCGTAACAAAAGAATCGTTCATACGCATGTTCTACCATTCCATCCCGCAATACGATGCTGTTTGTATTGTATTTTATTGCGTGAAATATGTTACCCGATAATCGAAGTGCCTTACCGTGTTGAATATAATGTTCATATAATTTTTGGCGGTTTAATGTAGTCGAACCGAGATGTTTGTTGTTCGCATGATAATACCAATTCCAATCGAACGTATGTATATTGTTCAAAGAATTATATATGTTAGGTAAGCTATATTTCATGAATAGCTCTTCTACCAAATGAAATCTCATCCAAAATGTGGTTCCTGATACATACGGCTGCTTGCAAATATTTGTGGTTTCTTTGAAATACCAATGAACTAATTGTTGCAAATATGGTTGATTTCTGGTAAAATCGACATGCGCATCAATACACCGTCCATTTCTGGCGGCAATGATACCGACCTTTGGTTTCGAATCAAACTGTGCAAAAATATTGCGTATCGCCGCAATAGATCCCAATATAGGTTCAAGTAAATTTACACGGGTTGTGTTGTGTGTTTTTGTATGTATTTTCAAGACAAAATCATAGGTGACCTTTTTCTGTTTTATGATCTCTAATGTATGAAAGAAGCTTCCGATATCAAACCCGTAATTATCCGATATAATAATATTTTCGTTTGGATATGCCTTTTTTAATGACGAAATCTCGTCCTTTGTAACTGTATCAATTACATTAAAATAAATATCCACACTGTATGCGTCATATTGTGCAGATACTAAATTGTCTACATAATGTTTCATTTTTTGAAACACGTGATAACTTCCGATATGACATATGCAACATACGCGCGGTAGATACGAATTAATTTTTACCGGTTTTTTATCAACGGCAATTTTAAAATTCATATTATAGATTGACCGCTGATTCCACAAATGACTATAATGCAAATTATTTTGATAAACGGATTGTTCATCGCGATATCCATCGTATACTGCTAATACGATTGTATTTTTGTAAACAATCGAATTGTTTGCTTCAATATGAAAGAGTTCAATATCTTTCATGCGATGTATATTTTGAGCAAACTCGTTTTCAAAATAAATGGACCCGAGAAGCCCAGGACCGGTTGGATATAATGCATTGTATCCATAATAATAGTTTTCGGTGTTGTGTGTGATCTGTTGAATGCACGCGCGGAGTATTTTATTTCGCGGCTGGACCGAAATTAAAGCCGTGTATACGCCCATTTGGTTATTTTCCCAATAATTATCTCGGTCTAAAACAAAGTGTTCTTTTTCACATAATTCAATTAATCGGAACCCGTTTGCCGTGATATATTTGATATCCATATATATTCCACCATATCGATGTAATATACAAAATCGCCATAAGTCTGATTTGTATGACGACGGCACCAACCGGTCATATGCGTCTAATACATCTTTGTCGTAGTTTTCGTCTATAAATTTCCGACATTTATCTTCGTCAAATAACTCAAACCGTATCTCTGGGTTCATCTCACATAAATGATCAAAATTCGCTTGCATTTTTGGCGGTAATGTATTACTATGCCATACGGTATAGCAAACGAGCGGTATATTTGGGTCAACCGTTTTCGACGCCACATATCCTTCATATTTTACTTCGCGCCCGTCTAGTATATATTTTCGATAATCGATGATAGTATCTACGGAACTCCTTCGACTGTCGCCGACGGAGTTAAGTCGCTCACCTTCGCCTTCGGCTACGGATCGCTTCAAATCTACAGTGGTTGACTTCGAACTTTTTCGACTAACATCTTTAGAGTTCAATCCCAACACTTCGGGCCACTTTGATTCGACAATATTTTCGTGCGAACTTTCTGCATCCGTTTTCGGTCTTGTAATATTCGTGCGAGCTCCATTTATGAATTCCGATACTGGTTTAGAATTCCTTCGGCTGTCGCCGGCGGAGTTAAGTTGTAGACCTTCGCCGATGGCGAAGGATCGCTCCGAATTAATATTCGAATCGGAATCAGATTCATCATTCGAATCGGAATCAGATTCATCATTCGAATCAGATTCGCGATCAGTCTTGGAACTGTGCGTGGGTTCTACTTCATATACAAACGGACTCTCTTGAAATAATTCAAAGTTTGTGATAGGCCTTGTTTTGCGAATCGTTGTATTAATATTCATTGATGAATCTACACGATTTTCAGATGTTCTCCCGTTTTTAAATATAGTTGGTGCGGTGACCTGTCTGGGTTTTTTATCGTATTCTCGGGCTAATGCAGCTTCGTCATATAAATCATTATTCATATTCGTTACAAATGGGATACTTTTTACCAATTTAAAACGGTCTTTGCCAACTATTGGTTGCATATTGGGTTGATGTGTAGCATAATCATATATATTAACGGGGTTTAACATTGATTGGTTTATTCGACGCATATTAGATTTGGCCACAACTAGGATATCGTTGGGGTCTTCGATGGAATCGTTATAATTATTATCGGGTGGAACATTTTTTTTTTTGCCTCTATATTTATTTACAAATAACATGTGATATAATATTTTAACCATACATAAAATATTAAATAGTTTTACACCAGTCGAAGGAGTTTCTAAAAGAATGATCCGAACGACCCTCCTAAAACGCCATTCGCTGCCTGCGGTCCAGTATATGTCTCGAATGAGTTGCGGCTATTATCATTGGATTGTGCATTACTCGGTTCTTTTGAACTAATAATGGGTGCGGGAGGGAATATAGTAGTCGTATCGGCATTATTATCGTAATAATCAGCTTGACTGTTTGTATGCGATGATACTGCGCGACGGTTTGTCTTTGCGTTATATCGATCGTCAGACGATCCGTTCCACATCTCCATTGCGCGGTCGACCAAGATGTTGACTTTAATGCCTAATTTAGTTTGAATACTCAACACTACAACAAGGAATGTTAAAATCACGTTTGTTAAAGTAAGATTTTCATATTTAAACCCGCTATATGTGGGAAAGTAACTAATAATTCGGTGAATCACAATAATACCACAAAACATGATGATTAACTGAAGGAAAATTTCAACTGCGATTTCCAAGGCGGATTTTTCGGCATCGGCCTCTGGAATAAACCGTTGCACAATCTTGTTCAATATAACAATCGGAATAACGCCTAAAGTTGCGTATTGAACAACGTTCAATATTTCTGCCTTTCCCTCCTCTGTTGTGGAAAATACATGAGATAAAAAGGGTTTTTTATGAATATCACGTGCCTCCTGAAGAATGTCCATTCTTGTATATAGTTTTCATTAGATTTTTATGCAAACGGATAGATTACCATGGATATTTTCGAACTGCGTTTTGAATGAGGTATATATTTAGCAAATGTATATATAAATACCATTCAGTATGAGCGTATCTTCCGCAATTGCTGCAAAAAGGCGTCGCGCCGGAATAATTACGTCCCCCATGTTTAAATCGGGGCCATCTCCTGCCCCTGCACCAATAGATCCTCGTTTAGCCACAGCTGCCGACCCGCGCCGAAATACGCCGCAACCACAACAAGCTCAACCCAATATGTCGGCGGTGGCACCTCAAAATTTAAACCAGCCGCAAGTAAATGCGATGCAACAGACTTACGTTGATCCGAAGAGACCTATGCCGTTACAACAGGTTATCACCGTTTTAGATAATCGTATTTTATATTTGGAAAAACATTTAGTCGAGAGCTCGAAACGGGACCTTGTTGAGAAGGTCGACTTGCCTGAATCTATCCCCCACTCTAGTTTTACAAAGGAGGCGATTGAGGAAATTGTAGCAGCTGCGATCAAGGAGCATATTATGGAATTTGATCACCGGTATGAGATGTTGGCGAACGAAATCGTGAATTTAAAACAAATTGTATTGCAGTTGCAATCTTACACGTTAGATGTGAATAAAACGCTTTTAGAAGAGCGTGCACAAATTGATGATATAATGGCCATGGGAAATTATATTAAGGCATCGGTTGAGGCAGAACAGCAAAAGCAGGCTGCACTAAAGCAGGTCGAACTTGATATTTCACCTACGCTATCTGATGCATCCGCAACTCAATCGATTGAGGAAACTTCGGCTATCGCATCCGAATCACTTCAAAAATCACAAGCGGTTGTCGAAGCAGCTAACGATAATAACATTGAATTGAATTGTTCCGTTCAAACACCACAAGAGGTTGTCGAAGCAGCGAATGATATTAGCATCGAAGTGGATCATTTAGACGAATCCGCAAATAAAAAGTCATCGAAACGAAAGGGTCGGAATAAAAACGTTGTACAAGTCGGGTTGGACGAGCAAGAATTTCGCGACGCGTAAAATGCTACATGTTCGTCGCAAATAATTTAAAAAAATGTGAATGATATTATACAGAATTACTAATATCATTCAATCATGATTTCACGCGAAGGCACAGCAATTGAAGATAAATTGAACGAACTAAAGACCAAATATTATAACGAAAATGGGGGTAGCAATTTTCTATTTAAAAATACTCAAAAACTGGATTGTGCGAAGGAGATAACGGAATCAATCCCAATAAAAGAATTACTACAGAGATCATTTTATATTGTCGATAATACCAATCGCATATATGTTGAATATACGATTCTAAAAATGTATGCGAACCCGGCTGTATACAAAACGATGTTAGGATATGTAAATAGTCTAATTGCCCTGTGTATTGAAACGCGCGGCGGGTTTGAGTTGCATGTAAATTTAAAAACATTTACAGTTACCGCCGCGAACAGATATAAGGACTTAATTCAAATGTTTTGTGAAAACTCGTTACAGAAGAATTGTTCTCATCAGGCATACTTGCAAAATATTTATCTATATAATTATCCGGCGATCATACCTATATTAACAACATTATTCTCAGGTTTCGTTGACGATAGTGCGCGAAGTAAATTGGTTTTGGTAAAATAGCTCAATCGCCTACGTTTTCATCCAAATAGAATATAAAGCGTTGTGGCGTATTTGATTTATAATGGAAATACAGCTAAATCAGCCCGGTCGGGCAGATATATTCACTAGCTTATTTCAACATATCAAGCTATTTACCGAGAACATTAATGTAAATTTTCAACCAGACCGTATGTTTATACAAGCGATGGATTCATCCCGCGTATCCATTTTTGAATTGTATTTGCCCAAATCATGGTTTGATGTATACACGATTCAACCGAGCAATGGAATGACTATTGGTATCAATACCAACTTGTTATATAAAGTATTACATGCGCGCGAGAAAAATCAGCGACTGTGTATTCAATTAGACGAGGTGGATAATGAAAAATTACGATTACATATGAGTTCAGATAACACATCTCATTTTGATAAACATTTCGAGGTTCCCTTACTCGATATTGATTCTGAAATGATGTCTATTCCCGAAATGGAATATCAGGCCGAATTTTCGCTACCCGCGATTACATTCGCCACACTTATTGACCAGCTTAAACTGTTTGGTGATAATTTGCGCATTGAATGTTCGGAAGAAAAAATCCAACTATATTCGGAAAGCACCGAGTCGGGAAAGATGATGGTGGACATTCCGATCGACGATTTGACGTCATTTGCGATTGAAGATAAACAGGAGTTAAATCTATCCTTCAGTCTGATACACCTTCACAATATTTGCCTGTATAGTAAAATTACCAAGGATATTGAGATAGCGATGACTACAAACTATCCCATTCGAATTCAATATATATTGGATGACGCGGATGCGAAGATTGTATTTTATTTAGCACCCAAGATCGACGACTAATATTCGTTAAATACCTATCAATAATCAATCAAAGCATAATATACCTGTTTTGATTGAATGGATGCACTCACCACATTTTGCATTTTCGTCGTAGTATTATTTTTATACATTCACATAATGAGTCAATTTAAAAAGGGCGAAGATCTGGAAATCTATGAAATGGATTATATAAGTAATGCACAATTGCAGGATGTATGCGACGTTCGACAACCGTTTTTATTCAATGTGCGAGATATAGTGCCCGGGTTATTTAGTGATATTTCCGCGCAAAATATTGCGAAATATGGTTCACATGATGCGAAATTAAAGGATTCCAATGATTATTATGGTGAACAGCTGCCTGTCGATTCCATATCGTTGCCGTTACATACCGTATTTAATGTGATTGAAAATGATAAAACCGGTCATTATTTTTCAGAAGACAATGACGAATTTTTAGATGAGTCTGGCTTACTCAAACGAATCGGTTCAATTGATGAAATCCTGCGTCCTACATTTACGGTCCATGCAAAACATGATGTGTTATTCGGATCGTGCAATACGGCGACACCTTTGCGTTATCATACGAATTATAGACAATTTTTATGTGTAACCTCGGGTAAAGTTCGTGTGAAAATGACCTCTTGGAAAAGCACCAAATATTTACATCCATACAAAGATTATGAACAATATGAATTTCGTTCCCCCGTGCATCCGATTCGACCCGCACAGCAATATGTTTCGGATTATGAGAAGTCGAATTTCCTAGATTTTGAGGTAAATGAAGGATTTATGTTATATTTACCTCCATATTGGTGGTATTCTATAATATATTTAGATGACCCTTCAACGTTTGTATGTAAAACCACATATAGCACCATTATGAATTGCATATCGAATTTACCGGACCTGGCGCTTTATGTTTTGCAGCAACAAAATATTACCAAAAAGATACATAAGGTTCCCAACGTAAAAACCGCGAACAATGAGCAATCCACGGCTTCGGTTGGTGAAATTACACAGGGGGTTACATCAGTATCATCACTTGATATGATCGCACCATTAGATAATAATGATCGAATACAAACTACGCCTGTAGATCTAATCAAATCTGTCTCGATAGAACAAGAGTTCGCCCAATCGAATTTGGGCAACGTAACCGCAATTCTCCAACCCGAAAACATTCAGTATTCTGTTTCCGCATAAAAACATTATGTGTCTAACAAAATGTTCGGTATAATGTATACTAATATGAATCTAGTGAATCGTGTGTTATTTTCATCCGCCATCCTACTTGCGCTGGATTCTATTTATTTGTCTTTAAACAAGTCTGCGTTTGAAACGCAAATTGTTCAGATTCAACGCGTTGTTATGAAAGTTAAATTACTACCTGCTATTATGTGTTATATATTATTAATTGTAGGTTTGAATTATTTCATTTTGAGAACCCACCGTCCAGTCATGGAGGCATTTTTATTGGGCATTGTTATATACGGGGTATTTGATACAACAAGTTATGCACTATTCAAGAAATGGGATTGGAAACTGGCTGTAATGGACGGTTTATGGGGAGGTGTGTTGTTCGCATTAACAACCGCAATTATATACGAGTTTTAAATTTTAAATTTTAATATATAATATAGCAAGCACATGGTCTCACTTTGTCGTGAGTATTTATGTAAAAAAAAGTATACTAGCCTTATATATGTGATGACTATAACACGTTTTTTTTTCTATCATAAATTGAAAAACATAGAGTTAGTTAAAAAGTTGGATCCTCAATGTGACTGTCGCGACGGGCGTGTTTTAATTGAAGATTTTGATGAACAAAGTGGTCGTTTACATTTAGGAAATAATACTCTTCTTTCTGGAAAATTGGTCACGTTCAACCACTCATTGAGCACAATATTGGACAAAATAAACGATATACATCCAATGATATCGATTGATAATAAACCGTCATATGAAATTAGCAAAATATTGGTAGATCAAGGGGTATTTGGAGCATGTGAAGCATATATTATTCATTAATTAATTTAACTCATTCGGCTATCTCCCACGGAGTTCAGTCGGTCACCTTTGCCTTCGGCGACGGATCTCTCCAAAAACACCGATTTTTTTAGACCTCAAAAATTTCATATATATGTATATATGAAATTTTTGAATATAATTCAAAGTGCAACCGATTTTGGAACATTCCGGTCTCGTGAAAATTTTTTATCATTTGTATTAAAATGTCTATTTTATATAATTCCAGCAGTTATACTTGGTAATTATACTGATATAATCGTAGAAAGAATGAAAACGCACAATGAATTGGGTGATTATACACTTTATTATATTTTATTACAAACGTTAATAATTCTATCAACATTATATCTTTTACTATTCTTAACTGATTATACAAGTGAGTTTCAACTCACACTTCCCGGTGGATTATTCGTTGCCTTATATTTTTCGATACAAACCAATTATATAGACATGATAAAAGAGTATATAAATTATAAATGATTTCAACTCCATTGGCTATCGCATATGGAGTTCAGTCGCTCAACTTCAAACGTCTTTATTGTCCGGTCCTTTCATTCTTAAGTCGCGCGCCATGTTTTGTTTCATCATTTCCTTTTCTCTTGCTAATTGGGTTCGTATGACGTCTGCTTTTCGTTTTTTAGCAAACTCAGTCTCGCCATGAAAATCCGATGCTAATTTTCCTTCATTTTGTTTTAGGTAAGGGTGTCTCGGAATATCGGCGCGCTGATTCGATGCTCGTTTTCCTGCGCCTTTTTTCAAATAAGGAAATGTTGTCTTGTTCGATTTGAACTGGTCCTGAAATGTATCGTCGGGTGATGTAAATATTGTGTCGCTCATTATAATATATAATTTTATATTGTTTATTACAAAAAAAATAGTGCACCTATATATAATGCCGAAAAAAAGTCGAAAGGTTCCAAAAAGGGTTCGTCGTAAGACGATGCGTTGCAATACGCCCGGTCAATCGTATATCGTTCGCAAATTTCTCGAAATGGTCAATGTGATCAAGTTATATCACTGGAAGACGCGTGCATATTCAGAACATAAGGCGACCGACGACCTTTACACGAAATTAAACGCAAATGTGGATCGATTTGTCGAAGTTTATTTAGGAAAGGATAGTTCGCGCATTAAAAACTGGAATTCGGAAATGAGTATAGTTCAATATCACCGAAAAAAAGATTTTCGATCCAAAATGTTCGAATATCGCGAATTCCTCACAGATTTGTCGAACTGTTTAGATGCTAAGCGCGATGTCGACTTATTAAATATTCGTGACGAAATATTAGCAGATTTGAATCAGTTTTTATATTTGTTCTCCTTCAACAAGGGATAGAATATGTGTGATCACCTAAGTTTATTCATCATACCATATAATCCGGGCACTTTTGCCGAGTGATTACCGATTAATTCACGATTTCGAACAAATTGTGGGTTTCGCAACATTTGGGTTCGCTGTCGCAAAACATTTCGCCATTTACGCTGAACGAGTCGAATCCAGTGTGTTTTAAGAATTACAGTATACGCATCGTGCTCGTCAATATGCAATTGCATAATTTCAGGTGAATGTTTACACGATTCATTTGACCGAATCACACTGTAATTTACAAGAAAATTCATAACGTCTCTTGTCGAATATTGAAAGAATGTCTTTGGAGAAATCCGGGCGGCAAGCAAATTTACTCTATATTTTTTATCGTAGCTTGAAATACCGATGTATCGCTTGGCTTCGATGAATTCGACGGCATTAAACTCTTCGTCCTCCATGATATCATCGAACCGATCCCATTCATCCTCCTCTGAATCCGAACTCATTCTAAAATAATAATTAACTATTTGATTTATATTCTATATACAACATAAATCAAAATCAATTTTACACATACAGGCTTTGTGCAGTAGTCACATATTTTAATATTTTCCCATCAATTTGAGATAATTTATGCAGGCACTCGATTTCGTTACACGATTCGGCAACGGCCGATATTTCACGAGAAATAGTAGATATTTTTAAAAGTGCCTTTGTGAAATCACCAACGGATATCCCTTTTTCGGCAACTGTATTTTGAATAAACATTTTACACTCGATCTCCGTCTCGCAATTACACCATTGTATGACTAAATCGGGCATATCGTATGCGACGGCATCGTCATACTGTATCCCTGTATAAATTTGCAATTGCCCCTCTATCTGATCGTATCGTCGAAACTCTTCGTCTAAACATTCTACGTATTGTTTCATGTTCGTATACTCGCTGTATGGTGTAGATCGTTTTCGGTCCGATGGGATGTTTACGTCGGTAAAACATGAAAATACACCAATTATTTGTTCAGTTGAAAAATCGCTGAACCATTTCCATTTTTGAATCAATCTTGATACCACAAGCGGGTGAATTTCGGCAATACACGCCGCGATTTTACCAACATCTGTGAATGAATATGTAGTATTGTCTAATTTTTCATCTATATTCATAAACCCCTGTTCTGTAAGAATATCACATACACATCCGACATTTCCTTCGATGTAATGTTCCATGTTAAACAGTTCATTTTGATCAGATAGTATTTCATTTTCTAAATCTGCGACGGATTTAGCTTGTGAAGAATCTTCAACACAACTTGGGTGTTTGGTTAATAAAGTCGATTGTTCATTCTCTAATTGTCGGCGCTGCTTATTAACGCTCGTCGAAATAGATTCCTTTATTTCTAAATATCGTCTACATATTTCTATCGGGGTCTGCAGCAGGTTCAGCTTTTCGCGCAATTGTTCAAGCTGGTCCTTTTTTTTAGACAGTTGCGTTACATGCGATCGAATGGAGCTTTCTAATTCACCGTATACCATACTATTTCGAACAAAGCTCACGTAATCTGATGCGCTACATTTACCATTTTTTAACAGGTTAAGAATCAGACTGTATGATATACGAAACTTGGATATCAACGTTTGTGGGTTTCCGCCCAACATCTTGGAATATTCATTCATAGATGGTAAATCAAACAGATTATTACAGTGAACTACATGTCCAATCGTATCGATTCCTCGACGTCCTGCTCTTCCGGCCATTTGAGTATATTCGTGCGCCATCAATATGCGTTCCGTCCGACCGTCAAATTTATCAATCCCTGTGAAAATAGCGGTTCGAATCGGACAGTCAAGGCCTATTGCGAATGATTCCGTAGCAAAGAGCAGTTTTACATATTTTTTCGATATCATAATTTCGACGATTTCGCGTAAAACTGGAATCATACCAGAATGATGAATGCCGACCCCTTTTTCCAACAATGTAACCACCTGATTATACTCAGGTAGCTCTAAATACTCACGATAGTTCGGCAATTTGCGAATAATTTGTTCACATTCGCGGCGAGTATTATATCCGACCTTGCTGTCGTCTTCTAATAGGGGGACTGTAATATCTGATGCACATGCCTCAACCAGTTTGCGCGAAAATACAAATGCTATCGCGGGCAACATCTCTCTATCGCGCAAAAATAGCGCAAGGTTGTTCAATACGTGTTTTCGCTTTGTGGTAATCGAATTGTCTTTCATTAATTTCGACATGCGCGCGAGCTTTTTATACCCAATCTCGTTGAATTTTCCCTTGTCGTCTTGAAGTGGTATCAATGTATGTGTCGTATCTCGAATTTCCTTTTGAATCGCCTTGTCTTTAATCAATTTTACCGGGCCGTCGTTTACAGTCAAATATCCATAGTGGCTTAGCGGAACAACGCGGTGGTTCGTTGATGCTAAATATACTTGTTTTGTATTATCACCACGTTCCGCCCATTTCGCAAACCGTTCAGGAGCATCGATGGTGGCCGATAACATGACCATCTGAATATGTTTTGGTAACATGAGTATTGTTTTTTCCCACGTTTGCCCGCGGTCGGCGTCGTTAATATAATGAACCTCGTCAAACACAACGCACGCAAGATCGTTCTCGATATCAATTTGAAACTGTAATGCTGATTTGGCTTCAGATTTTAGTTCCTCGTTTTGCGTTTGGAGAAAGAGGGCATTCATCAATATTTCCGTCGTCATGATCAATACATCTGCATCTGGGTTAATCTTAATATCTCCTGTAAGTAAACCGAATGAAATATGCGGATATTTACGCGAAAATTCTGAGTATTTTTGATTCGAAAGGGCTTTAATTGGACTCGTATAAATAACGCGTTTCCCACTTTTCACGAAAAACTCGATCGCGAACTCAGCCGGTAACGTTTTACCTGACCCGGTATGTGCCGTTACCAATACATGATGGCCTTCGACGATTGCTTCGATCGCATATTTTTGAAAATCACTGAGCGGATAAGGATATGATTCAAAATGGCTTCCATATTTCGAATCATTTGGATATTGGTTTTTGCAAAGTTTTACCATTTAGTCGTATACACAATATACATACACGTCAACTCTCTATGTATTTTTATTAGTGTATATTATATAACATAAATGGATTTGAAAGACGATAATAAGATATTCGGTTTACCTCACTATTTATATCGAGGGCAGCAAGACCGAACGGATGAATTAAATCACCGAATTTTAGAGCGTAATGTATCAGATAAACCGCTTGCGCCGAATTTTACGCCAAGGTCGACATTGACTCGATATGCTCTTTTTCCCATGCTTGATTCTCGCATGCCGAGTAACGTGCCTATTTCGCCTAATTATGATTATTCATTGGCCAAAAATTTTACACCACCGGTAATGAACACTGGTCCCGTATCTGGTTTTATTAATAATATCCAAGAGGAGAGTCATTTGAGAAATCAAATACATCCTCTTCGCAAAGGGGATGATGCGAACACCTATATACCGTCGACTGAGAGTGATTTATACAAGGTCTACGTTACTGCATCCAAGAGCACTCAGCCATATCCAGGGTTATTTGAACGGGCAAGTTTTTCCCAAGACCTTCATCCGAACGTCCGCAATTCCTCGAATATTGGTGGAGACCGTTTTCATAACAATACCCGCACACAATTACGAAATATTGACTCTTCGAAATAGCCGAAGGAGTTCGACTTATGTTTTGATATTATATATTATCAAAATATAACTAGGCTATGCTATTTACTACTAATCCCAAGAACGATTGGTTTCAAAATCTAGTTATTTTAGCAATAATCATGATATGTGTCTTGTGGTTTAAACGCCAGAACTTATCCGCCTATTATGAAGGGTTTTCCCAAGAGTCGCCATATGTGTATAAATATGGTTCGGATATTTACGATGATTTTTATGTAGAAATTTACGACAAATTAATGGAAACAGACAAACAATGTTCTTATGAAATTGATAAAATAATAGAATCAACGAATCCGTCGAATAAAAAAAGTGTATTCTTGGATATAGGAAGCGGTACGGGTGTTTTTGCGAACAAGTTAAGCGAAAAGGGGTATACAACTTATGCTATCGATAAATCGCAGGCGATGGTCAACTATACTGCTAAGAAATATCCAGACCTACAGGTAAAATGTGGTGACGCGTGTGATGCGATATTATATGAACAAGGTTCCTTTACCCACATTTTAAATACAGGTCTTGGAATATATCAATTCCAAAACAAGGACACATTTTTTAGAAACTGTTATTTTTGGTTGCGACCGGGGGGTCATTTGATTTTGCATTTAGTGGATAGAGACAAGTTTGACGCTATTGTTCCGGGCGGGAAACCGCCTCTCTTGGAAAATCCTCAGCAATATTCAGCGAAACGTATTACGGACACCATCATAGATTTTATCGATTTCTCTTACCTAGGCAGCTACAATTTTTCAAACGTGAAAAATAACCAGGTAATATTTAAAGAGACGTTCACCGATGGATTGACCAAGAGCGTTCGCCAGAACGAAATGGTGCTTTATATGGAACCACTTGGCGACATATTGCAATGGGCATCTGATGCCGGATTTATTTTACATAATCGATCGGATTTGAAAGGGTGCACGGGAGACTCGAACCAATTTTTATACGTATTAGAGCGGCCGATATAGATTTTCATCAAAACTCCTACGTTTCATCTAAGAATCCCAAATCTCCGAATTTATGTATATTTTTCGGATGAAATACGGTCATGATTAATGGTTCAAAATTAGTATCCATAAATTGTTGTTGACGAATCGATTTATGAATAAAATCCCGTTTCATTGTTCCCATTTTATTCGCGCATATTAGATCCCAATCCCAATGCTTATCTTGATATTTTTCAACAAATTCCATCGTTAAATTCGGATTACTACTTAAATACTCCCAATCCCACGGTTTATCCGGATTTCTTAAAATAAATTGGAACCAATGTTCATTCCAACTATTGGGCCTGTTATTTATTTCCATGAATTATATACACATTAGGACATTTAAAATGAGACAACTGCCCAAATGGATAAAAACTTCGCCTTCGCAGACGCAAGCTGGAGCGAACCGGAGCGTCAGCGGAGCCGAATTAGAGCGACTGAACTACGGAGATGTGCAACGCATATCGAAGGAGTTCGAAGGAGTTTTAAATGATATTATAAAATACATAAAAAATGTTTATTATAATATACTAAATGCTATGGAATGATATGGATCATTCATTCTGTGAAGAACATCTGCTAGGTCTTCCAGAATACTATAATTCCATATCTTCTTTATTTATTATTTATTTTGGTATATCCGGTCTGATGAATTTACACAATGATTTATTCACGGATATATTATTTGCTAGTCTAGCTATTGTAGGAGTGGGGTCTACCGGATATCATTGGTGTGGAAATATAGGATGGGCATTGTTTGACGAAATGCCTATCATTGTTACTGTTTTTTCCGGTATTATTTATACAGATAATGTGTATTTATTAACATACAATAATAAATATAACAAGGAAGATAGCAACGACCATCTTGATTTAAGTGTAAAAAACAAGGAGAATATTATTACAAAGAACGAGAAAAAATGGAATACAACTCAATTATATAACAAAAAGGGTAGGCTGATAGCATATTTAGTTGGTATGTATACATTCATGATATGTAACGTTATGTCTAATTATAGATTGTTTTTTCCAGAATTATTTACATGCGTGGTATCGTTTTTGTATTATAAAATTTATAATTTAATATTGTTATTAGATCCATCTTTTCAAAATATAGTAAAACAAAAAACGTATAATTCGTTGCTTACTATTGTAATAAGTGGTATAATTTGGACATTTACTGAAATATCGTGTAAATATGTAAAATATCATATTTTATTATTGGGTCATCCGATGTGGCATTTTTTTATAGGACATGGATTTCATAATTTAATTCAAGTAGTGTATTTTATAAAATTGCATCATATAAATAACGGCAAAATAGAAAATGTTAAAACGATAAAATACAATAATATTTATTTGCTAAAAATACAAGCATCTACCGATACAAATATTGAACTAATCTAGTCAGAACATTAACGTTCTATATATTTTTTGCTAATTCCAAAAATTTAACCCCATCGTCGCCATACATTTCAATAAATCGTTTTGGGTCAGTATTGTTCCATTTTCCCATATGAGGGCGTGCGCGTACCTTAGACCAAAGCTCATTTTGTAAAATGGTAAACATCGAAAAATGATCGGGCATATGTGTGTAATCGATATCAACGATAATCCACGCAAATGGTCCAGATCCCTTTACCGGACTGATCCACGGCAAGGAATCCCCGCCGCAAAACCGAATATATATCGTCCCAATTCTAATCGGATTGTATTTATCAATCCACGATTTTATTACATCAAGAGCATCCTTTAAATGTTCAATCGATACAGCATATTCCGCTTCTAACATCGTCGGAACATTTTGCGGACATTCAAGTTGCTTCTGACAGTGGCCGTAACCAGTTACATTTTTTAGACTTAATGGTGGATTACTAAGACCAAATTGTGTGTCTAATTCAGGTGCATAGTTAATATCTGTTACTAGATCTTGGCTTTGATACACCATAAAATGATTCTCTATTTTACAGGGGTATAAACTGATCACGTCATTTGTGGTGTTTGGTAATCGAACATATTCTTGCACTTCACACATGTCTGTTTCTGGCGTCCAAAATACTCGCAATAACTCCGATCTTTTGATGCTATTTTTCATATTTTGAATAAATACACCGCGCTTAACGTTTGTGATGTCTCGTTTAAACCAACTAATTGGGATCGTTTTTAAAGATACTGTGCACACTACACCCAATTGTCCAAGTGATGACGCATATGCACCAAGTAATTCGTTCGGAACACTTCGTGGTTTGTCGTCCCCGGGTAATATATATTGCATATCGGTAACTAATTCGGATACACTTCCTACAGCAAGTGCCGCACCATGTGAACAAGTTGCTACCATACCACCGACTGATATAAATGGTGAATTTGGATAAGTCGCTAATGATCTTTTATTTTTTGCGAGAAAGTGTAATAATTCTCCAAGTGGAGTTCCAGCCAAGCATGTAACAACCGAACTTGTTTCATCGTATGAAAGCTCACCTTTAAAGTCGATCAGGTTTAAACATACCGGCGTCTCAGTTAAAGATTCCGTATTAGTCCCCCAATAATATTTCGACGGAGCCCAACTATGATTACCACCAATTATGATAATCGGTGTTTGTGGTTGTAAACTTTTCATTGTAGCAGTCAATTCGTGTATATTTGTTGGTTTATACATTTCGTTAAATTCACGCGATGAATTACCGGCCCAGTTTATAACGTTATGTTTTGTATAATACATTAATGATATGTATATTAATATGCTAACAACACATACTATTATGATAGCATAAATAGCAACCACGTTGGATTTTATTTTCATGGTTTATATATAAGATGATTTTTTGGTGGGCTATTTCGTCCATACACCTAAAGTTTAGCGACCAAACTCGCTTATATACTCTGTCTAAATTTCGACAATATATATAGTCTATCATGTTGGATTATATATGTATCACGATTATACTAATTATTTTTATACCAATCCTATATGTTCGAATACGATACCCATTTTGGAGCACACAGCCGGTGTTTCATACATACGATGCATTGCGATATTTTACACGAACGCCCTATGAAATATCGGCGTCAAATGTATCGCAAAAGTCGATTGTATCGGATTCACACGTTACCACTTGTTCATTCTTGGACATGAGTGAAAATAAAATGAATGAAGTGATAGATTTAATCCAAGGTCATTCAATCGAATCGGAAAGCATGTTGATGTTTATAGACAAACCCCATTTTAACATAATACATTCCGGGCAAATGCATCAATCGTACATATCAGTCTACGAAAAAGAGGAATATAGCATTGTTCATGGCGATGTTGAAAATGAAAACAGTGCGATATCAATCAAAAACACGCCCAAAATCGTAGGATGTATCACTTCGCGTAGTATAAATATGTTTATCTTGGACAAATCGGATGTGATTCATGCTAAATCTGGTTATTTATGGGATTATATATGTGTTCATCGCGAAAATAAGGCTGCAAATCTTGGACGTAAGATGATACCAATTCATTCGCATTATCAACGAGAACATACGAAAGATGTGGCCATATCGCTATTTAAGAAAGAGATCGACCTATGCGACGGCGTCGTTCCGTTGGTAAAATATAAGGTATACACCTTCGCCATGACCAAGATTCGCCGTCCACCTATATCACCGCCATATGCAATTATTCGGATATATAAAGAAAATATGGACTTGTTATCCGACTATCTATACAATATCACACATACAGATTACTCAAACGTCCACCGGTTCATAGCATTTCCGGACATGTCTGTCTTGGACAAGTTAATACATTCAAATATATTATTGGTGTATGCCCTGAAATACGGGGCATCTCTGCACGGAATATACGTATTTCGAAATCCGATGATGTGTTATGATAAAATGGAAAATGGTTATATTTTGGAGTGTATATTGGGAATATCCACAGTGAATATCCAAGAAGAACCTAACACGTCTATGTTTTTTTCGGGATTTTTGCAGGCACTAGTAGACATTCAAAAAAGTTTCGCATCAAAATACAAAATGCTAACATTTTACGAGCTTGGACATAATCGATATTTAATTGATCGATGGAAATGGAAATATGCACCTCTGTCCGTAAACGACGCGGCGTATTATTTATACAACGCAGTCATCCCTGATATGCCCCTGGATCCATCTCAATGTATGATCATTATATGACCATTAAAAATGATGTTACAATAAAACCATAACATCATTAACGCGTGTATTTTCCAGACCGAGCAAACGAGTCAACCACAAATATAATAAACACACCCAAGAACGTATACAATATAAATTCTTCTGTGAGATTGCTCGTTTTCTCATTTTGTTGCTGCTCCAACATATGTATCATATAATTGATTTTTTCCAATAATCGGTTATCGATTGGCGTAGTCGGTGCACTCGATTCAGCAGCCGCATAATACGCAGGTTGTATACGAGGTTGCTCGTATATACGTCTATAACTGCTGTATGGGTTTGTTTGAGACGGATTGTTGGAAACTCCTAAATCATTGCGAGACGGGGCATAATTAGATTCGCCGGGATGAAGCCGTTTAGGCAAAGAATATAACTGATTGACGGGTAAAGGTATTTCATCTTCACCGGAACGGCCAGAGTCTTTGTTCTCCGAATCAATCCGTTTTTGAACTACTGGTGGCGAAATTGGAGTAAAATCGACTAAATTATTGCCGTCGTTTTGTTCGGTAAGCTGCGACATGTTATTTATTAATTGAGATACACGTTCCGTTCGTGCATCTTGGGCCTTTTGATCCTCCTCAAAACTAGACGGACGATTTTCATCCCTGTCCGTTTCAATAGAAGGCGACGGAGAAACGTCATTTAAAGACGGCGCCTTTCGCATTGTGCGGCGCATAGATGGTATACGTTTTTTTGAGTTAGCGTCTTCATTCGTCCATAACGATGCCGATGTGACTAAAGACATTTAATTTTAATCGTGAAATACTTAAAAAATACGTAGAAATTTATCCTTATTGAATCAACGGCATTTCCGAAAGTTTGTTCGGTGGGTGTATTATCTCGTAATATATTAGAATCCGTTTTATGGAAATTTTTATAGCTCAATTACTACCACTTATTTTCTTTTACACGTTTCTCGCGTTCCCCGACGAAACGTTTGAATTAAGTTTACAACCTTTAGGGCGTTTTATCGCTGTGTCTGTGATTATATTTTATTCGTTGATCGATATTAAATACGGTATAGCGGTTAGCATATTAACCATATTTTATTATCAAATGGAATTTTTAGAAAAATGCTGCGAGATGAACTCGTCTATGCTTACTGGTTCGGTATACACCGAGGCATTCGAACTCCTTCGTCTAGAGCCTACGGAGTTCAGTCGCTTAACTCCGACGCTGGATCGTGCAACGAATCAACTTTCGCAGACAATGCTTCAAACTCCATCGGCAAATGTGAACAACTTTCGCGAAGAACACTGTAAAAACGGACGACTTGAATTTAAAAACAAGTATGTGAAAAATGAAAATGCGCCACACATCTTTCCGGGACTTGAATTTGTTGAAAATACATGCAATCCGTGCGATGCTAAATGTGGAGTGACTATCGAAACGCGTTTGAATGCGGAAGAAGATTTAGTATATCCTAAAATGTCGGATACCTGGGTGTATAAAATATGGAATACGTGGTTTAGCGAAGACAATCGACGCCCATATGCACATGATACGTTGAACTTTGACCCAGCATCTATTTTTTAGCAATGTTTTATCTATAGTCAGTATAGTAGGTAAAATAAAATGACTAAAAAAATAAAAGGTCCTGTGAATAACATAGCAAAATTAGTCAACATTTTTTTGCAGAAAATTCATTCGAACGTAATAATGTTGAATAGTAGTAAAATATTCGCGGGGTTTATGATTATCATATTAAATATATCATCGAGATTTGTTACAATTAAATTGAGTAAATCCATGGAATCATATTTGAAATATACATTTAGCAGGCAAATCCTAATATTCGCGATTGCATGGATGGGAACCCGTGATATTTATATATCGTTAGCAGTAGCAGTAGGATTTACTTTAATTATGGACATCTTATTAAACGAAGAGAGTCAATTTTGCGTTTTACCGTCGTCATTTACTGATTATCATGTGAATTTATCCGAAACCGAGCCTGATAATAACGATATTACACGTAATATACCTGGAATGCCTCAACCGACCGCTGGTAAAAAAACAGAGGGATTGTGCGACAAACCAAAGAAAGATAATTCTCAAAAATTGGCGGACGAGGTCGACGAAGAAGATATTAAGCAGGCGTTGTTGGTATTGAAACGCGCAAAGGAACAAAATACAGTAAATCCCAAAGACGAATTCTACCAAACTTCTACAACTAACGTATTTTGACGCGATCCGTCAAAGGAAACCATATAATTACATACAGGAAAAGTATGTGATTAATATAAGTACAATGGGCGATATAAATGCGAGTATTGGTATTCAGCCGATTCATATACGGTTAATATCTAATAATAACCCGAATTCCATTCAAATATTAACAAAAAATATGATTTATATTCCAGACGAAAGGGACAACCCATCACCTGCGGAGGTCAATACGACAGCGGCAGTTAACCCGAATGTTTCGTCTAAACCTACGAATATGATTCAAGGAGGTGACGGGTCGGGGGAAACAAGCATTTACCCATATTTTACGGACACGGTTGAGTTTCCCGAAGAGAAATTAAAAAAATTGCCCCGCCGGGAATTAATCGAAGTGTTCTTTAACAAAAACCAATTTAAGAAATACATACGCAATCGTAAAAGCATCAAGGAATCAGACCGATCGGCAATAGCAGTAGATAATTTAAACATACTAATAAAATTACTATTATGCACTGATTTTCCACTCAAAAATAATATTACAGACACATTTAGTGAAAACATAAAACAGACAACTTCAGTAGCGCCAACAAAAAGCGACACCTTATTTACGTCAGTAATGAATATATTCAAAACTAAAAAATACAAATTATGCTATTTAAATATAGATAGCTCGACATTCACGTTAATTTCGGTTACGCGAGTCAATGATATCATAAATGATAAAAAGTTTAGCAAATTAATTACAATTGCGTCTGCATACGACAAATGGAGAATCGATTTGATTAAAAAACTAGAGAATAGTTCGAAAGAAATGAATCTAGACGGATTGATGGACAAATATATGAATACTATTTTGAAACGGTTTACGGAAGAAGATATAAAGAACTCACTAAAAGAAGCTCTTCGTCGACCGAAATTGGCCATACCAATCAGCATAGTAATCGATCCTCTTGAACAACTGTCTTCGGTTGCGATTGGCGATAAAAAGAGATTCAGAGAATTAATGGTAAAAATCGCAGAACGAAACAAATATGCGAGTATGAAAAGTGCCGCTGCGTATTTTATTCCAGACAAGGTTATGGAAATCGAAGGCTTTAATAAGCTATTAACTACAAGCTTAGAAACCGCGATTAATGATAAATTTATAAAAACATTGCAATCGGTCGGTGCGTCTATCACAACTTTAAAAAAAACCTCGAAGGCGATCGATGAAATAGAAATAGTAGACAAAACGGTAGCCAGTAAAATTGAACAGTATAGTCAATTATCCGAATTTAGTAAATATATGACTTCAAATACGCCACCATATTACCGTTATTCTAATTTAAAATTGCAGGAGGCATTGATGTCTTACAAAATAGAAGGGGATGATCGATTGTTTAATTTGATCCGATTTATAAAGGAGATCGGAACTGACGAAAAACCCGGCGCAGAATATATAAATAATGTCGAAATGATAGATACGCTGAAAAATGACGTGAGTAGTATTATTGAAATGAATCCGTCTGTAGACAATAAACAAAAGGATAGCACAGATGCGAACATGGACCTGGATCGTGCATTTGATTTAAATACGAATAAATATTACGACACATGTTTAAAATTGGAACTAATGAGAGGGATATTGAACAATGATAATATAGAGGATATCAAATGTTCTTATCAGAACAACAAGTTAATTAATTTACATGATGAATTAAAATCGAATTCGGCCGAAAAAAATCCAGCAATACTATATATATCAAATAAAGTTTTAGATATCAGTATGTTCAAAAAAAAGTCAAATACTACACGAAAACAACGAACTCAAGGCGGTAAGTATAAACATAATACGACAAAAAAGGTTGGCGGATGGTCTACCAAGACCCCAAAACCAAAACCGCCGAAACGCCGCGTCGTCAAATTTTCTACTGGAACGGTACAAACTCCGATAATGTCTCTTTAGTGGCGTAACTCATTCGGCGACGGATTGCTTTATATTTCAATTCTAAAAATGCTATTTTACTCATTCCTTTTTCCAAATAAAAATATATACATTTTTATTTGTTTAAGTTTCAATTCCTTCTGTTATCGCCCATCCAATATACGCGCATTCATCCAAACTTGGGACGGCCTTCCACATATCGTCCAACAACATCCCCTGGATTTCCATCAGAGTCCGTTTCGTAGATTTCACCCGACTTAGCGTCTGCTGTAAAATACTTCACGCCTTTGATGGTAACTTCGTATACTTCTTCTTCGACCTCTTCTTCGATTTCTTCGGTATC
>Ga0209768_10000228_pt1 | contig 38492 bp, 62 predicted proteins | sample LauGreSBDMM110SD_3_FD_187564 | JGI IMG/M metagenome (GOLD analysis project Ga0209768, IMG submission 187564) | Freshwater lake microbial communities from Lake Michigan, USA - Sp13.BD.MM110.SD (SPAdes) (version 2) | ecosystem: Environmental > Aquatic > Freshwater > Lake | place: Lake Michigan... | reverse complement strand
GCAATGCCAGTCTCTTGCACAATGGTACGAAGCTTAGTCATGATCTCGTCTAAAGCTTTTCTTTCGTCGCCATTCTCCTGAGCACTAACCACAATCGACACGTGATCAAGAAATATATAACGACAATTGAGACCTTTTGCCATGAATCGTACTCGGTTGATAATATTGTCAATGGCGGTAGACCCAAAATGATCAAACAAAAATACACGATCAGTTCCAAGGGTAGCATCAAATGCATAGCGTAGTTCCTCCTCTTCAACTTCACAATCAGGTAAGTGTAATGGTTTATTTGCAGCAAGTGACATCAAACTCTTAGCAGTTTTCTTGACCGACTCCTCCAAGAACATGAGACCAATGTTATCTGTAGTCTTACTCAAGATCTGCCACACAATCTCCCGCATAAACTGAGACTTACCAAGCCCAGATCCTGCAGTCACTGTTACCAGTTCTCCTAAGCGAATGCCATAGGTAAGATTGTTCATACCATAATACGGATACTGTACCTCAGCCTTCTCGATTGGTTGGTTAACTAGATCCCATAATGTAGAACCTGCTACGATACCATCAGGTACATACTTCTCAGCATCCCACCACTGCTCAACAAACTCCTTAGTTAAACCACGAATCAAGTAATCGTTAGCGTCCTTAATCTCAGGTTGTTTGAACCTAAAGATGTGTGCCTTACTGCCAAATAATTCAGCAACTTGGTTAGCTGCTTGCTGTCCAGGCTCATCGTTATCAAAGCAGATCACAATCTTATCAAAGGAATCTAGATACTCAAAGCTAGTACGACAATCCTTCAATGCTGCAGTAGCACCACTACGAATAGATACCACTGGGTAGCGAGAACCTGTTAACTGATAGCATGCCAGTGCATCAAACTCTCCTTCGGTAATCGTGATAGCCCTGCCACCTGGAGGAAACTTGTTCTGTCCAAACAGTACAGCACTCTTCCAATCCCCGATAACACTAAACTCCTTAGCAGTAATCGAGCGAGTCTTAGCAGCCACCACCTTACCAGTGATATCACAATATGGAAAGTAATAGCTAGAGCTATCAGAACCTGCACCAAAGAAGTGCATAGTCTGTGTAGTAATGCCACGCTCTACAACTGGGTTTGCTTCTACGTTTGCCAATGCCTCTAGGACTGTCTTAAACTGCTTAGGAGAAGAGTTCTCAGTGTGTGTGATACCTTCCCTTAGGACAGCCTGAACCATCGCCTCTGAGCCCTTCTTAAAGGTGCAACACTTGTGACAATACTCATGCCCATCATCGTATAGACTGTTAGCATCCGAAGACCCGCAGGTAGTACATGGTATATGCTTTAAAAAGTTACTATCTATTTTCATTCAATTCCTCATCGTGTTTAATAATCCATTGCAGTGCAGCAGTAAGACTGTTAAATGTAGGAGACCTGGTTATCTTATCCTCCCAGTAGTAGCTAGGTACATCAGTTACATTCCAAGTATCATCCACCCACTTAGCAGTTCTCTCATGGATTATTCTCATGTCCATGTAAACTCAGCAGTGGTATCATGTTGCTTTAATCTAAAGTTCCAGGCATCGACGATATCTTGTAGGACTGTATCGATACCATAGCGACCAGCACTATCGACTACATGTTGCACGACAAAGTGGTAATGCATTTCTTCTTCGTAGTTATCTTCCATAGTTTACTCCTAAGTTTAGCTCCTAAGTTTAACTCCTAAGTATCTACTATATAAAATACAATCTATATAAATACTACTTAGTAGATAGTATAGCATATTTAAATATCATTGTCAACCCTATTATCCATACGATTAAAAGAATCATACTCGTTACTATCCAGTCCTTCGTCTCCTTCGTAATCTTCGTCTTCATCGTATAGGTCTGCTCTTTCATAAGTTAGTAAGTCATCACTGACAGTAGCGTAACATTTATTACACATGTCCAGGTATTCGTTGGTGTGTACACTCTTACGTGTAGCCTCAAAATCAGACAGCATTTTATTACAACAGTAGCATCTCATAGCAGTGCATCTCCTAAGTTTTTATAAGCCCAGTTAAATTTATTCTCAGCGTTACGCTTACGTTCCATCCCAAGTACTTGAATCTTAAAGCTTTTATCTAGTCTTAGGAATCTCTCTGCCTCTTCTTTATAACCAAAGATTCTAACGACTGACCCATCACTGTCTAATATCTTATATAGCTTTCTCATTGTAGTACTCCGTATAAGTAACAGGATAATTCTAACCCAATATAGTATAGCACATGTCCACCAAAGTAAGCAAGTGCAACCAATAAAATATATTTAATGTACTTGTCTTCAGTCATCGTCACGCTCCCAGTCATCCTCATCAATAAAGTCTGTCTCATCTAGCTCAAGCTCTAGCTCTTCCAGTTCCTCCTCAGTTAATTCATCCTCAGGTTCATAGTAACTATCGTTATTGTATCTTGTCATTACACATTCTCCAATATATCACGATTATATTTAATAGTTAACTGCTCATCTGTCCATGTATTGAACCCACCTTCAGCAAAGAATTCTGTAATGTCGTCAATAATAAGTTCAATAGAATCATTATCAAAAACCCAGTACAATTCTTGTTTAGTTAACTCTTTAATCATGTGTTCTCTATTCATTATCAAACTCCCTTAATTGATCTACCATATCGAAAACAGAAGACAAACACGTAGGGCAAAAAGCTACTGGTATGATACCAAAGTCTCCAGCAATACCGCCCTCATCTTCTAAACTAAACTCACAACCACACGTCGAGCATTCAGTCATTATCATTCCTCCGTTATTCCAGCACACCTAATAGCTGCTCCATTACACCACTCAGGATTACTAACCATTGTATCATCAAATAAAATTGGAGAGCCGTTCTCTGTTAAGGTAATATACTCTTCTACTGAGCCTGTGTCCAGGCTATCAAAGGCTTCGTCAATAACTCCTTTGTCTACTGCGTCAACGTACACTAAATATCTAGGCATGCTTATCTCCTCATGCAGTTAATTTATTATACATCTCTTCAATTTTTGAATCCGTATAATTACCGAACCCACCATTAGTAAAAAATCTTACTATCTGTTTAACATTCTCATGAGTAGGGTCTCCTACAACCCAGTCAATATCATTTTGCACTAATGCTTGTACCATATCTTCTCTGCTTATCATGCTACCCTCCCTAGTATGTTCTTAATTGCTTCTGCTCTAATCTCGTTTAACTCCCCAGCAATATCTTGCCCTGAGATATCCTTGATCCACCCACTACCAAACCACTGCTTAACCCTATGATCAAAGTATAAGTCTATACTACTTTCTCCCCAGTGTAAAGCAATATCAGTATGTCCCTTGCTAATCTCTACACCTACTGCTCTCATTACCTTAGCATAGCTAGGCTTATAACCATCAAAACAAACCTCTTTAATCTGATTAAGCACGCTCATTCTAACCCCCAATCACCTACTCTATTACCATTAACATCACGTACAGTACCCCAGTCATTAGCATCCTCAAGCTTAGCAATGATATCCTTAAGGTTATCAATCAATTGGTATTGCACTGGTTGATTGTGGTACGCATCATTGTCTACTTTAATCGTCACTGAAAATATCATGATATAATCCCTTCATCTAGTAACTGGTTTAATGTTCTACCAAAAAATCCCTGTAATCCGTACCCTATCCTGGTATCGTGCAAGTACTGCCAAGCTTCAATCACTTGCTCTTCACTATCTGCCTCAATAAATCCCTCTGCTAATCCCACTGCTTGATAAGTATCCATCATAATTAAACCCTCCTAAGTTAATTAAATATTCCAAGTCTACCAGGATTAATCCACTCAGCATGCAAGCCTAAGGGATGCAATACTTCATCAATCTCTGGGTTAATTCCAAAGTCCCAGCCTGGTATAGCCCAGCCATCGTAATAGTTTGCCCATGTAATACCAGGTTCACTAGGTGCTTCTAAGTCTATGCTAAAATTACCCTTATCATCTCGATGTTCATAGACTGGTACTCCTAGTTTTTTAAGCTTGTTAAATGCTACTCTAAATTCTCTCTTCATGATTTAATCTCCTAAGTTAAATACATTCTATCATAAATTATTGCATTGTCTATAGGGGAAAACCCCTATAGTATCTTATTTGACTGCCACAATTAATCCGTTTTCCATTGTAACATTAGCAAAAAATTCTCTTCCCATTCCTGTAATATGTGGACGATTAGCACCTGTTAAAAACCCATTGTCTTTATACTCTGCTCCGAACATACTGGTCTCAATGTAACGTAATGGTTTGCCAATACTTTCTTTTAATATTTTCTTACTTGGATATTCGAATACTAACATTTTTAATTCTCCTTTGTTTAGTTGATAAGACAAGTATACTACAATCTAATACACTTGTCTATAGGTGTTAACCCTTAGTTGCTATAATCTTGATTACCTTAGCTTTACTACTGCCATGAGCGATAAATCCCACGATTACTTTACGCTCTGATTTTTGACATAAAGCACAAGTCTCACAAGTAACATTGTCTTTTAATTGTGCTGGGCATATTGCCACTGTATTACCTGAAGGGGTTTTAAACGTGCTTAGAGCGTCGCTATGCCCTTCTAATACTACAGTAGTAGGATACCCTTCATTAAATGCTTGATCTGCTTCTGCTATGCTTTCAGTGCTTGCGTTGATTGTAAACCCCTGAGCATTGGCTTGCTTGATAGCTATAGCATTGTTTCCTACTCTTGGATAGTGAGTGTAAGTAAACCCTCTTTTACCATGGTTTGCTTGTACCAATGCTTTAAGCTTAGCACTATCGATTAAATTGTTTTGCCCTGGTAAATCACCCGCTTGATTATGCCTCCACAATTGATTAGGTTTAAACCCTGTAACAGTAGTGCAAAATGTAGACCAGTCAGTGCCTCTCTCTTCACTGGTTACTTTATTCCAATGCATATTAAGGTGATAATCAAGGGCATAACATCCTCCCTCTTTAAACGAGCACGTATCGGGGCATGAATGCTTGCTTGTAGTGCTCACTGGTATTTTACCAGTTTTAGTATTACTACTCTTCATTGTCAAGTGTACTTGCATATTATTTCACCTTTTTAATAATTGTCATACCTTCATTAAATTGAGCGTAATACTTTGCTTCCTTCAATGTCTTAAATTTAAAGTCTTTCCCATTAATTGTAAATTGGTACATACCCTAATCCTCCATCGTTATTAATAAATATACTCTAGGGTTTTGAAACAGTCAAGTAAAACCCTAGATATATCTACTAAATTAATTAACCCTTTCCAATTAAATAATGATTACCTAGCATTTTATCTTCTAATGCCCACAATCTCTTTTGCATATTGCTTGCATGCTCTAACGCTATTGCATGCCCTTTATTGTTATCAATAATACCTTGATAATAGGTTAACTCTTTCCAAATCCCTTGTAACAATAGTCTACGATCTTCTATTTGTAAGTCTATCTTCATTGTAAACCCTCCTGTAGTGTTTAAATAATACCCTAGTCAACTGATTAAGTCAACTAGGGCAAACCCTTAGTATACTATGTTATTCTGTAGTGCTACCTGGTAAGCGTCATCGTGCCCTAAGGTATTGATTAGCTCATAGTCATCATCGATAAAATCGTACACTTCTAGACTAAATTGCTTAGTCTTAGGATCGTACTCCAGGACATCGGCATCATCGATTTGCCAGGTAAATTTCCCATTAACTTCCTCAGGCAATAAAGCGATAGGTACTACCTTCTTTTGATCAATTAGTTTTAAAAATGTAAATTTCATTGTATTACCTCCATTAGTTGACTACAGTGGTAGTATCTCACAAGCTACCAGGTAAGTACATAGGTATAAACCCTAGTATTATAGTTTAGTTCTATTGAGTCCTGGATAGTGATAGAGTGACACTATAACTCCCTCTCTTAGCAGATTCTAGCTAGTTTGTCTATAGGTATTTACCCCTATTGACACTGTAGAATTTTTGTGATAGGGGGAGGGGGCTCTCGCAACAATCTAGTACGTTAGAACCCTCTAAAACACCTAAAAAGTTAAACGAAGAAGTGCTTAATAATTAGGCATATTAAAGAAGTTAACGACAGAAGACAGAAGATAAGGTATTGTATATAAATCAATAGCTTAGGAATCGTAGGAGATACCAGAAGATGAGCTACGTTAGTGACTGATAAAGGCTTGTTAGCTACAGTTGCGGAATACGTGCTAGTTTACTGAGCAGACCCGCATGTGAGACGTACTCCGTAGGCATCATAGTAAAATATTACTTGACAAATTCTAATAAGTATGGTATAATAGTTGTACTAAGGAGAAAAACGCTAAGTTAGTTCCTAAGTAAATACAATATAAAAAACAAATAATATAAAAACTACTTAGTTAACTTCTAAGTATAACTTAGAAGAGAAGTAATTTTAAATATTAGTCTCTACTCACGTAGGAAAAGGCTTAGAAGTGAACTTAGAAGATAAAGAAGATAATTCAGTTGTTGTGTCTATACCACGTAGGGGTCGTCCTCCTAAGGCTGTCGTAGAAGCTAAGCGTAAAAGAGGTAAGGTTGGTAGACCCCAGGGTGACACAGGAAGAATACAAGAATTTAAAGCTAGACTCCTGAGTACTACTGGAACTAAGGTCATAGACACTGTCTTAAGAAAAGCCTTAGACGATGAAGACAAAGATCAGGTCGCATGTCTAAAGATGTGCATGGATAGACTTCTACCTGTCTCACTCTTTGAAAAGGATGCTAAGGGTCAGCGGAATGCTGTAACAATTAACATTACTGGCTTGGGTGAGACTAGGGTGGAAGCTGTAGAGACCATCGATATGGAAGAAGAAGATGAATCTTAACTTCGAGCTCCTTCCCTGGCAAAAGAAAGTATTTAGCGATGACACAAGGTTTAAGGTTATCGTAGCAGGACGACGTTGTGGTAAGAGTAGACTCTCAGCAGTAGCCCTCTTGGTGGAGGGACTGAGATGTCCTCAAGGCTCAGCAGTGATGTACGTAGCCCCTACCCAAGGGCAAGCAAGACAGATTATCTGGGACTTGCTGATGGAGCTGGGTAGAGATGTAATCAGTAACAGCCATGTCAACAACATGGACATCACACTGATTAACGGTGCTAAGATCTACGTCAGAGGTGCTGATAGACCTGATACCCTTCGAGGAGTCAGCTTAACATTCCTGGTCTTGGACGAGGTAGCTGACATAAAGCCTGACACATGGGAGAAGGTCTTACGTGCTTCGTTATCAGACAAAAAGGGTAAAGCACTCTTTATTGGGACTCCGAAGGGACGGAACTGGTTCTACGATATGTATAACCTCGGTACGTCGGAGGAAGATGAAGAGTGGAAGAGCTGGCACTTCACAACCAAAGACAATCCGCTTATTGATCCGAAAGAGATTGAGGGAGCTAAAAAGACTTTATCGTCATTCAGTTTTAAGCAGGAATACGAAGCAAGCTTTGATAACGCAGGAACAGACTTATTCAAAGAACAATGGATAAAGTATGGAGAAGAACCTGTTGAAGGTGTTTATTACATAGCAATAGACTTAGCAGGGTTTACCAATGTTAACTACTCCTCTGCAAGATCAAAGAAACTAGATGAATCCGCTATCGCTGTGGTTAAAGTAACTGAAGATGGTGAATGGTTTATAAAGAAGATTGAGCATGGACGCTGGGATGTTAAGGACGCAGCAGCTAGGATTCTTAAGAACATTAGAGACTTTCAGCCAGTAGGTGTAGGAATTGAAAGAGGAACTGTACGTAATGCTGTACTGCCCTACCTCAGTGATCTAATGAGATCAAACAACGTATATGCAACAATACAAGACTTAACGCATGGTGGTAAACAAAAGACTGAAAGGATTGTCTGGGCATTACAGGGACGATTCGAGCATGGTAAGGTAACACTGAATGAAGAAGAGGATTGGACACAGTTTGTGGATCAGCTTCTAATGTTCCCTACTTCGCAGGTGCATGACGACTTAGTAGATGCTTTATCTTATGTCGACCAGTTAGCTGTAACAACATACTTTACAGATGAGATGGACGATGAATATGAACCTAATGACTTTATATCGGGATATTAAATGAGTATAACTGGTAGCTTATTTCGGATGGTTGCTCCTGCGTTAGTGGATAACCTGGAAGCACAAGGCTTGTTTAAAGGAACTACTAGAGCAACACCTAGTCTTGTCCCTGAGATGTTCATTGGTAGAGAAGGTATTAGTAACTTAGGAGCAGCAGGTATTACAGACGCTCCTGCACTAACTAAAACATTAGAAGACGCACAGCGTGATTGGTTTAGATTACCTGCTGAGGAGTGGGATGCTTTATATCCTAAGCAAGGCATAGCGTTTGATCCTGTAGCAAACAAGGCAATGCTAGAGATCAGCGATAAGAACGTAGACTTACGCAAAGGTATAGACCTAAACAAGATCCCTGAGAATGAAGTCTTAGCATTCGATGAAGTATTCAAAGCAGATACGTTAAAGAAAGCTTACCCAGACATCGAAGACGTTACTGTTAGCTTTATCGATGATCCTGTCTCCTCTCGCTTAGCAGCCTATGCTCCTGAGCAGAACATGATTCTGTTTAATCGTCAGCATCCTGACTGGAGACAAGCAGATACCCCAGTTAAAGTAGCTCTACACGAGATCCAACACTACGTTCAAGGTAAAGAACTATTCACACAAGGTGAGAGCTTTACTGGTGTTCTAAACCAGAACGACTCCTACAAACAAGCATCTAGTTCTTTAAACAAAGCTATTGCTCAATCTCCTGCAGAAAGCCTACGCTTTGCAAAAGAAGTTAAGCTTGGGTTTACTCCTGATAATGTAGCAGAAGCAATTGGTAGTTTATCTGCTCCTAATGGTTTATCTGCTCGTAAAGCTTTAGAACAAGCTTTTGGAGATAAACAGCAAGCAGAGAAGTTTATCATGAATCTAGATGTTCAGAAGTATCCAACGCTACGTGCTGCTGTGGATGCTAAGAATAGTTCTAGTCAAGCATACCAACAATCCGTAGCAGACTACATGAAAGTAGCTGGAGAAGTATTTGCTCGTCAAACTGAGCAACGTCGTGGTATGGACGTGTCAGAACGTCTAGCACAACCTGCTATGAGAGCAATCGAGACTGATCCTGCAAACATGAGAGCAGGTGTGACGATTGATAACATGACTGCTCCTCGTGCTGGTACTACAGAACAAGCTGCTGACTATACAATTAATCCTGGCAAAACTCAACGATCTAACACCACTCCTACGTATGAAAAAGCATTTGATCTTTTAAACGTAGGCGAAGGAGATACAGTGCTAGACTATGGTGCTGGCATGGGTCTAGGATCTTCATCTGCTCGTAAACGTGGTGCGAATGTGGTAACTTTTGAACCAATTCCTCCTAAAGACTTTACTCCAGACTTTACAAACGCTGCTGATATTCCTGAAGCAGTAGCAAACAAAGCTGTTAATATGAATGTTTTAAACGTATTGCCTCCTGCTCAGCGTAACGAAGCAGTGACAAGCATTGGTAGATCGTTGATGCCTAACGGAGAAGCAATCATTAATGTACGAAGTGCAGCAGAAGTAAACTCTGCTAAAAATAAAATTAAATCAGAAGACGGTTATATTATTGGTTCTGGTAAAGAAAGAACTTTCCAAAAAGGATTTACTCAAAAAGAATTAAAAAGTTATGTAGCAGAAACACTAGGTGATGGTTATGTTGTTGAGAGTGTACCTGGATTATCAGGTGCTACAGTTAGGATTAAAAAACTAGAAAGTGCTGCTCCTGTTCAGTTTACTGATCCATTTCAAATGCAAGTACCACAATCCACAATCCCTGAAGGAATGTAAGAATGGCTGAATTTAAAGAAGATATTACAACAGAAGATGATCGTGAGTTAGTCTCATTCATCGTAGATCATTGCAATCGTTGGAGAGATCACCGAGATGTAAACTATTTAGATAAATGGGAAGAGTATGAAAGATTATTCAGAGGAATCTGGGATGGGCTTGACAAGACTCGTGAGTCCGAAAGATCTCGTCTTGTTACTCCCGCCCTCCAACAAGCTGTGGAGTCGAAGCAAGCTGAGATTTCTGAAGCTGTCTTTGGTCGTGGTGAGTTCTTTGATATTGTTGATGATCGTATGGATCAAGACAAGAATGACATTGCTTTAGTACGTCAACAGATGCATGAGGACTTTAAGTTCTCAAAGGTTAAGAAAGCATTAGATGATATTATTCTCTTAGGAGAACTATACGGTACAGGTATCGGAGAGATTACCGTAGAAGAGAAGACAGTGATGTCTCCTTCCACCCAGCCTATCCCTGGCACTGCTATGGCAGCTATCGGTGTAAGTGAACAGAAGAAGTTCATGGTTCAACTCCACCCAATCAACTGTCGTAACTTCCTCATTGACCCTAATGCTCGTGATATAGAATCATCCTTAGGTGTTGCAATTGAGGAGTATGTCCCTTATTATAAGATTGTTCAGGGCATGGTCGATGGCACATATCGTAAGGTAGGAATCACTCCTAGCTACAGCGACATGAGCTTAGAACCTGTCCAAGAGATATCTCCTAAGCAGGATGACAAGGTACGAGTCATTCGTTACTATGGTCTTGTTCCTAAGGAATACTTAGAAGAGTTACAGAAGAAAGACGGAGAAGAGATTGTAGATCTATTCCCTGAAGGTTCTATGGCTGAAGACTACCAAGACATGGTAGAGGCTATCGTCATCATCGCTGATGATCAGTGGCTCTTAAAAGCTGAAGAGAATCCTTACATGATGAAGGATCGTCCTATTGTTGCTTATCAAGCTGACTCCATGCCTGGTCGTTTCTGGGGTCGTGGTACTGCTGAGAAGGGCTACAATATGCAGAAGGCTATTGACGCTCAGATCCGTAGTCACTTAGATTCTTTAGCTCTTACTACCTCACCTATGATGGCTATGGATGCTACAAGGCTACCACGTGGTGCTAAGTTTGATGTACGTCCTGGTAAGAACATCTTAGTCAATGGTAATCCTAACGAGATCATGATGCCATTCAAGTTTGGTACAACTGATCCTCAGAACTTCCAGACTGCTCAGAACTTCCAAGCAATGCTCCTCCAAGCTACAGGTACAATTGATAGTACTGCTATGCCTGGACAAGTAGCTGCTGGGGAAGCCTCAGGTGCTGGTCTTTCTATGGCTCTCTCAGGCTTAATGAAGAAGAATAAGCGTACCTTGATTAACTTCCAAGAAGACTTCTTAATCCCATTCATTACTAAAGCTGCCTACAGATTCATGCAATTTGACCCTGATCGTTATCCTGTACAAGACTTTGTGTTCTTGCCTGTATCTACCCTAGGAATGGTAGCTCGTGAGTACGAACAACAGCAGATGATGGGCTTAATGTCCACCTTAGGAGCAGAATCTCCTATAGTTCCTCTGCTATTACAGGGTGTAATTCAGGGTTCTAGTATCTCTAATCGTGAAGAAATCGTATCAGGACTCCAACAAATGAGCCAACCTGACCCAATGCAGCAGCAAATGCAGCAACTTGCCATGGCTACAGCTCAGGCTACCCTGCAGAAGACCCAGGCTGAGGCTGCTAAGGCGATGGCTGAGGCACAAAGAGCTGGAGCTCAGGCTCAGGCAATCCCTGTAGAGACTCAAATCAAGGCTGTAGAGGCTGCGAACAAGCCACAGGGTGCTGACCCCTTTACACAGGTGGAAAAAATCGCTAATCTAGCCCTTAAAGAGGCTGATATGATGTCTAATGAGCGTATTGCTATGTTACAAACTGCTACAAAAATGCAATAAAGCTTGACAAATTGTAAAAAGTATGTTATAATATAAGTATATATTACCACAATAAACTCTCCTTGTCAAGGAAAAAGAGAATGAATAGAGAACTACAAGATTACTACGAAAATAGATTCAGTATGACAGCTACCCAGGGGTGGCGGGATCTGTTAGAAGACATAGATTTAATGCTTAGCTCCACAGACACCGTCAAAGGTGTAGAAACTGTTGAGCAGCTCCACTTCAGAAAGGGCGAAGTCTCTATTATGACGTGGCTAAAGAACTTAAAACAGTCTAGCGAAGAAGTATATGAGCAGCTTCAGCAGGAAGAAGACAATGCCCAGACGACTGTTTGAATTTGAATGTAAGAATTCGCATATCACCGAAGCCTTCGTCGATGTTGACACAAAAGAAGTTCGGTGTGGTGAGTGTGGCGAGATAGCTACTCGCATTCTTTCCTCTCCTAGGTTGGGTTTAGATCCAATCTGTGGAGATTTCCCTAGTGCTACTGCACGTTGGGCAAAGATGAGAGCTGAGAAGCTGACATTGGAAAGAAAAACAAAAGCAAATCACGGCTCGTAAATGGACTCTTGACCACCGAGCTATTTTAAATGTCCTAAAATCGCATTGCGACAGGAGAATATACATGGCTGCTAATTTTATCGAACGGCAAGAAGAAGTAACTGACGAGAAGTACATTGATCCAACACAAGACGTAGCACTACCAGAGTCTACTGAACAAGTAGAACAACCTGAAGAGGCTGCTCCTGAACTACCTGAGAAGTATCGTGGTAAAGCTCTAGACGAGATTATCAGGATGCATCAAGAAGCCGAGAAGTTAATCGGACGACAGGCACAAGAGGTTGGTGAAGTACGCAAGTTAGCTGATTCACTTCTAAAGCAACAACTCGAAACGAAGCACGACACACAGCCAAGTAAAGCACAAGAGATTGATTGGTACGAAGACCCTGCTAAGGCAGTAAATCAGGCAGTAGCGAATAACCCACTCTTAAAGCAATTGCAAGAACAACAGGCTCAACAAGCCCAAGTAGGTGCATTGCAGACGATTGAGAAAGCTCATCCTGATTATTTAAGTGTAGCACAATCTGAAGACTTTGCTTCTTGGATTCAAGGATCAAAGGTACGGATGGAATTATTTGCTAAGGCAAACAACTACGATGTAGATTCAGCATTAGAATTGCTAGAGACTTATAAGTCTATACGCAACGTCAAACAACAAAAAGTAGAAGCTACTAAAGCTGCTGACGAATCGCTGAAGAAGGTCGATGGAGAAAGCCGAAGCAAGGCACTTAAGACTGCTGCTGTCCAACAAGGTGGCACTGGAGAGTCAACAAAACCTGTTTATCGTCGTGCAGATCTTATTCGCTTAAGAATGCAAGACCCATCTAGATACGAAAGCATGGCAGAAGAAATTCTACAAGCTTACGCAGACGGACGGGTACGTTAATTTAATTTAATTTTAGGAGATTTAAAATGGCAGCAGTCGCATACCCAGGTGGATCAACATCCATCGTTAACAAAACAGCAGCAGACAAGTTCATTCCAGAGATTTGGTCTGACGAAGTTATCGCTGCATATCAGAAGAACCTAGTATTGGCAAACCTGGTCAATAAAATGACCATGAAAGGTAAGAAGGGCGATACGCTCCATATTCCTAAGCCAACACGTGGTGTTGCAACAGCTAAAGCAGCTAACACTACAGTTACCATCCAAGCTGATACCGAGACAGAAGTATTAGTTTCGATTGACCAGCATTTCGAGTACTCACGTTTCATCGAGGACATCGTCGAAGTTCAGGCTTTGGCATCACTACGTCGTTTCTACACTGACGACGCTGGCTATGCTTTGGCTAAGAAGGTTGACGACACGTTGTTTGGTTTAGGTAAGTCCTTTGGTAACGGTGACGCTTCTGACTGGACACACAGCACCAGCTATTACATCGACACTTCTACTGGTCTCACAGCTTACGCTGAAGACACTGTAGTTGCTGCTGACGTATTCACTGACGCTGGCTTCCGTGCCTTGATCAAGCTCATGGACGATGCTGATACTCCAATGGATGGTCGTTTCTTCGCTGTTCCTCCATCATTGCGTGCAGCTATCATGGGTATTGATCGTTACAATAGCTCTGATTTCGTTGATGGTCGTGGTGTAAACAACGGTCAGATCGGTCAGCTCTATGGTATCGATATCTATGTAACAAGTAATGCTCCAATCATTGAAACTGATGCTAACAACAGCGTTGGTGGAGATGTTAAAGCAGCTATCTTGGCTCATCGTGATACAATGGTATTGGCTGAGCAGATGTCTGTACGTAGCCAAACTCAGTACAAACAAGAGTATTTATCTACTCTGTACACTGCTGACACCCTCTACGGTGTTAAAGTAGTACGTCCTGAGACTGGCTTTGTATTAGCAGTCAACGGCTAATAGTAGTTCCTAAGACTCTCCAGCTTCGGCTGGGGAGTTTTCTTTAAGTGCATTCGCTGAGTGTATTTAAACAAATAAGGAGATAGACCTTGGCAATTTATCGTGGAGCAGGTGGTTCAGGTGATGCTACTCAAGACGCTGCAAGTGAAGTACTCTTAGCACTACAAGCTAAAGACGCTGCTATTGCTGCACAGGTAGCTGCAGAGGCAGCACAGGTTGCTGCACAAACTGCTGAAACAAACGCTGAATTAGCAGAAACCAATGCAGAGACGGCAGAGACTAATGCGGAGACTGCTGAAACCAATGCAGAAACTGCAGAGACTAACGCTGCAAGTTCCGCTAGTGCTGCTTCTACATCCGCTACAAACGCTGCTGCATCAGCATCCACAGCCACTACTCAAGCTACTAACGCATCTACTTCAGCATCTGCTGCGTCTACTTCAGCAAGTAATGCTTCATCATCTGCTTCTAGTGCAACGTCTTCAGCATCTACTGCTACGACTCAAGCCACTAACGCAAGCACTTCTGCTTCTGCAGCAAGTACTTCAGCTACCAATGCTGCGACAAGTGCATCGGCTGCTTCCACATCTGCTACAAACGCAGCAAGTTCCGCTACATCCGCATCAGGAAGTGCTAGTACTGCTACGACACAGGCTACTAACGCAAGCAACAGTGCATCTGCTGCATCTACTTCGGAAACCAATGCTGCTTCCTCAGCTTCTGCTGCATCGACTTCAGCAACCAATGCTAGTAATTCTGCTTCTGCAGCAAGTACTTCTGCAACTAATGCTAGTAACTCTGCGTCTTCTGCATCTACGTCAGCATCTAACGCATCGACTGCACAGGCTGCTGCTGAGGCTGCTCGTGATTCTGCTTTATCTGCTTATGATAACTTTGATGATAGATACTTAGGTCCTAAATCTACTGCCCCTACATTAGACAATGATGGTAATGCTCTTTTAACTGGGGCTTTATACTACAATACTGTATCCAGCGTAATGAATGTATATACTGGCTCAGCATGGGTAGCTGCTTATGTGTCCGCTGCTGGTGTATTGTTAGTAGCTAATAACTTATCTGATGTCGCAGATGCACCTACTGCTAGAGCTAATCTAGGTATTACTGTTACTGATCTATTAGAAAATAATCAAACTATTGCAACAAACTATACCGTAACTGCTTCTAAAAATGCATTAGCGGTTGGACCAATAACAATAAACACAGGAATATCTGCTACAGTAGGTACAGGTCAAAGATGGTTAATTTTAAATTAAGGAATTAATATGAGCAACTTAAAAATTCAAGGGAATGCTAGTGGAGCTGGCACAACTACATTACAGTCAGGCAATACTTCATCTAGCGTAACCTTTTCATTACCTATCGCTGACGGAACAAGTGGTCAAGCAATAACAACCGATGGTTCTGGGGTTCTATCGTTTGCTTCTGTTGGTACAGATGCAAGTAATATTACTAGTGGTACTTTAGCAGTAGCTCGTGGCGGTACAGGCGTTACAACTTCTACAGGCACAACAAATGTAGTATTAAGTAATTCACCTACTTTAGTTACTCCTGTTCTTGGAACACCATCAAGCGGTACTCTAAGCAGTTGTACTGTAGATGGTACAGATGCCGTTGGCTTTAGAAATGTTCCTGTTAATTCTCAATCTGCTCTATACACATTAGTTCTTGCAGATTCGGGTAAGGTTATTCTTCATCCATCAACAGACGCTAATGCTAGGACATTTACTATTCCAGCAAATTCTTCTGTTGCCTATCCAGTTGGCACAGCAATTACATTTATTAACATGACAAGTCAGGTTGTAACTATTGCTATTACGACTGACACTATGTATTTAAGTTCTGCTGGTACGACTGGTTCTAGAAATTTAGCTCAATATGGATCAGCAACAGCCATTAAAATTACTTCAACTAACTGGCTTATTTCGGGGAGTGGACTAACATGAGTGGAGTTACACAAGCTACATTTATGAACCAAAGGTCTTTTGGTTTTAGTGTTGAAGTTGAATACTTAATTGTTGCTGGTGGCGGAGCTGGCGGTCAAATGTGGGGCGGTGGCGGAGCTGGCGGTTTTAGAACAGCATCAGGATTTGCCGTATCCTCTGGTTCTGAAACCACAGTAACTGTAGGTGCTGGCGGAGCTGGACAAGCATTTACAGGGAGTAATACTTCTTTAAATAGTAATAAAGGATCAAATTCAGTTTTTAGTACCATTACAGCAAACGGTGGCGGTGGTGGCGATAGTTACCAAATGCCAACTGCGGCAAATACAAATGGCGGCTCTGGCGGTGGGGGAGGATTGAGTGGTGCAAATGGTGGAGCAGGTGGAACAGGAACATCTGGACAAGGAAACAATGGCGGATCAGGTTCTACATCAGGTCCAAATTACGGAGGTGGTGGTGGCGGCGGTGCGGGAGCAGTTGGCGGAAACGGAACAAGCACAACTGGAGGTGTGGGCGGTGCTGGTTCTGCATCAAGCATTACTGGAACTTCAGTAACATATGCTGGCGGTGGCGGTGGCGGAACATATACTGGTGGAACTGCTGGAGCAGGTGGAGCAGGTGGTGGAGGAGCTGGATCAAATACAGGTATAAATGCTGCTGGTGGAGGAACGAATGGTACAGTTAATACTGGAGGCGGTGCGGGCGGTTCACACAGCGAATCAAGCACATCTACAAGCGCAAGTGGCGGTTCAGGTATTGTTGTTATTCGTTATGCTGACACATTTCCAGCTGCCACATCTACAACTGGTTCTCCGACTATCACAGTTTCAGGCGGTTATCGGATATATAAATGGACTTCTTCAGGCTCAATTACATTGTAAGGATTAAAAATGGCACATTTTGCAAAAGTAGAAGAAAACATTGTTACTCAAGTAATTGTTGCTGAACAAGATGTTATAGATTCAGGTCTTTTTGGTACAGGATGGGTTCAGACTTCCTACAATACATATGGTGGGCAACATCCTGAAGGTAGACCATTGCGTAAAAACTTTGCTGGTATTGGATACACTTATGACAGCCAAAGAGATGCCTTTATTCCACCACAACCATTTCCAAGTTGGTTATTAAGCGAGGAAACTTGTTTATGGAGTTCTCCAGTACCTTATCCTACCGATGTAGGCACAGCAGAGAATCCTAAGAGATATTCATGGGATGAAACAACAACATCTTGGGTAGAACGAAATGACTGAATCTGAACTCAAACTACTAAGCCACGAAGAAGTCTGTAAGGTTCGATACGAACAGATTAATGCTAGACTAAAGAGACTAGAACAGATTCTTCTCGGTACTGCTGGATTTATCATTATAACCTTGTTAACACTGGTACTTAAATGAGTAGACCACATTCCGTAGGCAAGAATCTTACTGCTAATACATTAACAACAATGTTTACTGTTCCAACTCGGAACATTGCTAGGTGGACTTTATTGTACGCTTATAACGGTACATCTTCTGCTAAGAACTTCAGAGCATTCTGGTATGATTCTTCTGAGAATGTAGAGGTTGCTGTAGTATATGATTATTCTTTAACAGGTAAGAACTTCTTACGTATTGATGGACAGGCTTATGTAGTCTTAGACGAGCATGATGAGATTCGTGTATTAGTTGAAACTGGTGCAACGAATGCAAGCTGTATTGTAACATTAGAATTAGAGCAACGCAGTACCGTACAAAACTTTGCATAAGGATAATCATGCCACTCGCTAAAGGTAAGTCTCAAAAGACAATCAGTAAAAACATTTCTAAGATGGTTAAAGAAGGAAGACCACAGAAACAAGCAGTCGCAATCGCATTACAAACAGCTAAAGTAGCTAAACCAAAGAAAAGGAAATAATATGCCAATGGTCAAAGACAAGAAGTTCCCTTATACAACTAAGGGTAAGAAGCAAGCTAAGTCGTATGCTCAGAAAACAGGCATGAAGATGACTACTCCTAAAGCTAAACCAGCTAAGAAGATGGGTGCAATGCGTGGCTACTAAGCCTGGCTTGTATTCCAACATCGCAGCTAAACGTAAAAGGATAGCTCAGGGATCTGGAGAGAAGATGCGTAAGGTAGGCAGCAAAGGTGCTCCTACTGCTAAACAATTTAAGGAAGCTGCTAAGACAGCAAAGAAGAGATAATGGTTAAGAAGGTATATCAGAATCCTGAAGGTGGTTTAAACGCTAAAGGAAGGGCTTACTTCAATAAGAAGACAGGCTCTAACCTGAAGCCTCCAGTTTCTGCTAAAGAGGCTGCAAAGTCCCCTAAAGCTGCTGGAAGACGTAAGTCCTTTTGTGCTCGTATGAGTGGTGTTAAAGGAGCTATGAAGGATGAGAAAGGCAGACCAACTCGCAAAGCCTTAGCATTAAAGAAGTGGGATTGTTAATTAAGGTATTGACTTTTAATCAATTTTATGGTATAATATAAGACATGAACTATATTCAACTAGTAAACGATGTGCTGATAAGGCTGCGTGAGCCTGAGGCTTCCTCGGTTTCTGATAATGCCTATGTAAAATTGATTGCTAGGTTTGTCAATGATTCTAAGAGAGTCGTAGAAGACTCCTACAATTGGAATGCTTTGTCTGATACTCTATCAGCAACCACCACAGCAGATGTATTTAACTATGTTCTAGTAGGCTCAGGACAAAGATTTAGAGTTATTGATGTTATTAACGATACTCAGAATGCATTCGTAGAACTAGCCTCTACTAGGTGGATGGATCAGCAGTTCCTAATGACCACTCCTCAGAAGGGGTCTCCTGCATATTATAACTTCAATGGTGTTAATTCCAGTGGAAATACTCAGGTAGACTTATACCCTATTCCTGATGGTGCTTATAATCTACGTTTTAATATTATTAAACCACAAGTACCCTTAGCAGTTAATGCTGATAATTTATTAGTACCAGAAGAGCCTGTAATCCTAGGTGCTCTTGCAAGGGCTCAGGCAGAGCGTGGTGAGGACGGAGGAGTCCAGGCAGGGGAGACATATCAATTAATGAAGCAGAGCTTAGCAGACGCTATAGCACTCGAATCAGGACGGTATATAGAAGAACAGCAGTGGGTCTGGAACTAATGGCTAGTCCACTACAGACAGCATCAATAGCAGCTCCTGGATTCTATGGACTTAACCTCCAAGAGTCTAGTATTACTTTGTCTTCTGGTTATGCATTAAAAGCTCAAAACTGTGTGATCGATAAGTATGGTCGTATCGGTGCAAGACGAGGATGGACTACAGTAAACTCTGCAGTTAATACTGACTTAGGTGCTGGTAATGCAGTAGAGTTTATATTTGAATTAGTAGATGGTAGTACTAATCAAGTTTTAAGTGCTGGCAATAATCAGTTATTTGTAGGAACTACTACGATGACTACTAAGACAGTGCGTAACACTACTAACAGCGGTAACGCTACTTATACCATTACAGCTAACAATTGGCAGGGTGCTGCGATGTCTTATGGAGATGTCACTGACTTCCAGCCTCATGTATATTTAGCACAAGCAGCACATCCTATGCTGGTGTATCATGAGTTACCTATTTCTGGTAATCCTTTTAGTTCGCACGATAGCGGTACATTTGGCTACCAGCGTGTAGGAGATGACGCTAAGTTACCTTCTAATCACAGCACAGCAACATTCATGCCTAGCTGGGTAATTTCTGCTTATGGTAGAATCTGGTGTGGTGGTATCTCAGGAGACACTCAGACTGTCTATTTCAGCGACTTACTAGCTGGTACAGATTTCTTAAATGGTTCTGCTGGTTACTTAAATCTACAAGAAGTATTACCTAATGGTGATCCTGTAGTCGCTGCTGCAGCACATAATGGTTTTATTATATTCTTTGGTCGTAAGAACATAGCAATCTATGCTAATCCGTTAGACACAGGAGCATTAACTCTTGTTGAGGTTATCTATAATGTAGGATGTATTGCTAGAGATTCGGTACAGAATATTGCAACAGATGTGTTGTTCTTATCTGACTCAGGAGTTCGTAGTCTACAGCGAATCATTCAAGAGAAGTCCATGCCAATGCGTGATATTTCTAAGAATGTTCGTGATGAGTTAATCTCTGCTGTAGCATCTGAGACAGATTTAACTAAGATCAAAAGTATCTATTACGAGCGTGACGCTATCTATCTATTAACGCTTCCTACAACTAAGTTTGTATACTGCTTTGATACTCGTACGGCATTGCAAGATGGTTCTATGAGAGTTACAGTCTGGGATAGCATTGAACCTAAGTCATTCTTTGTTACACAAGCTAGAGATTTATACTTAGGTAAGCCAGGATATATTGCTAAATACTACGGCTACGCTGATAATACTTCTAGTTATCGTCTTGCTTACTATACTAATTACTTTGACTTTGATGCCTCAACAAAGCTTAAACTATTAAAGAAGATTGGTTGGGTATTGATTGGCGGTACAAATCAAGCAGTAGCTGTTAAGTGGGGTTTTGATTATACTGAAAGTTATCAAGCTACTACTTATACTTTAGATCCTGCTGCGGTATACGAATATAATAACTCTACTGTAGATACTATACCAGGCTCGTCCGAATACAACATTGCTGAATATAGTTCAGGTATTGTTTTAGATCGTTTTAATATTAATGCTGGTGGTCAAGGAACTGTGATGCAGTTAGGCTTAGAAGCAGATATTAATGGTAATCCAGTTTCAATTCAGAAAATAGACGTAGCAATCAAGCAAGGAAAGACTTTAGTCTAAGGACATACTATGGCAAATTATACAAAAGCAACTAACTTTACAGCTAAAGATGGATTACCTACTGGTAACTCAGGCAAGATTGTTAAAGGTACAGAGATTGATACTGAGTTAACTGCTGTTGCTTCAGCTATTTCATCTAAGGCAGACTTAAATAGTCCTGCTTTAACTGGTACTCCTACTGCTCCTACTGCCACTGCTGGAACAAATACAACACAATTAGCCTCTACTGCTTTTGTAAAAACAGAGATAGCAGCAGCGTTCACCACAGGCATGATCATGATGTGGTCTGGTACTATTGCTACAATTCCTACAGGCTGGGTATTGTGTAATGGTTCTAATAGTACTCCTGACCTTCGTAACAGATTTGTTATTGGAGCTCATACTGATTCTGCTGGTGTTGCATACTCTACAGTAACTGGAAGCAATACACAGACTGGTGGTACTAAAGATGCTACTACTGTAAGCCATACACATACAGCAACTTCTACTGTAACTGATCCTGGTCACACCCACGTACAAGGTGGTAACGGTGCTTTATGTCCTGGTGGTGGAAGCCAAGAGCCTTTAGGAGCTAGTGCCTCTGTTTATGGGTTTTCAACTCAAAGTGCTGTAACTGGAATTTCGGTTGCAACTACAAACGCAACTGCTGGATCAAGCGGTACTGATCAGAACTTACCTCCATACTACGCATTAGCGTACATCATGAAGACCTAATATGAAAGTACCTGTAGTCTTAAGAGACGACTACACCATGTACTTAGAGTTACACGATGCAGCATTGTGGTTTCATACAGATGTACATAAGTGGTCGCAAGAAGTAAAGAACAAGTACTTAGAAGATTTAAACTTATTACAGTATCTTACTAATGTTCCTCTGTTAGCACTAGTAGAAGAAGAAAACACTAAGCTTGCTAAGTTTGGTAAGCTAACAGGATGGGAAGTATTAAAACCTATAGAAGTTAACGATAAGAAATATACTATATTTATTAGGAGCAAAACATGGGTAGCATAGTCAGTAGTATCTTAGATCCTTTTACAGGAGCTAGTGGGGTACGAAAAGCAGGAGAAAAAGCTGCAGAGCAACAGCGACAAGCTGGTATAACTGCTGCTAATATCTCTGCGTTCCGTCCTGTAGGAATGACTACCAGGTTTGGTACGTCTCAGTTTACTCGTGAGATAGATCCTAGCACTGGTGTTCCTTATATCTCCTCAGGAGGATACACTGCTGCTCCTGAGTTAGCTGCTTTACAGGAGCAACTCTTTGGTAGATTCGCTCCTACGTTAGCACAAGCAGAACAGTTCCAAGGGCAGTATGCTCCATTGAGTGGTGCTTCTGAACGCTTGTTTAATTTAGGTCAACAATACTTAGCTACATCTCCTGAGCAAGCTGCTCAGGATTACATGACTAGTCAACAAGCTTTACTAAACCCTAGCAGACAAGCTCAGCTATCTAATGTTAGAGGAGGTTTGTTTGCTCGTGGTCGTGGTGGCTTAGGAGTTCAGACTGGTACTGGTAGTGCTCCTACATCTCCTGAGTTACAAGCATACTATAATGCTTTAGGTCAACAAGACCTACAGTTAGCTGCTAATGCACAACAAGCAGGACAGCAAAGAGCTCAGTTTGGTGCTGGTTTGTTTGGCTCTGGTGCTGGTCTCCTAAATACACAGGTACAAGGACAAGCTGGTGCATACGCTCCATTACTTGCTCAGTTAGGTTTATCTAGTCAAGTAGAACAAATGTCTCAGATGCCTTATCAGATGGGTCTTGCATTAGGTACTGCTCAGATGCCAGGTCAACAGGCAGGATCTCAGCAATACTACGGAGGTCAAGCAGCAGGTGCTCAGACACAACTATCTTCTAACATGATGGCTCAGCAGATGAACAATCAGTTCCTCTCTAGTTTGATTGGGGCAGGTGCTCAGGCTTATAGTGCTCCTAAACCAACGCAACAATATCAACCGTCTTCTAGAGATTTTCAATTCTAAGGAATAATTATGGGACAGCCAGTAAATCCACTCTTAGGTAATCAACAAGCACTGCTTGGTGCAGATCCTGAGTTATATCGTCAACAGTTAATTCAACAAGAACAAGCTCGTATTGGTGCTTTACCTGCACAGAGTCAACTAGGAGCACAGCTTGGTTCACTGCTGGGTAGAGGGTTAGTTAACGTAGCACAAGATCGTGGCTTCTTTGAAGTTACTAATCCTGTATTACAGAACTTAACCAAGATACAGAATGTATACAATACTGCTATGCAGGGTTCTGATCCTAACGATCCTCTGTCTTTCTATAAAAATTTACAAACAGGATTCGCTGATGCTGGCTTAGGTCAACAAGCTTTGATGGCTACTCAGGAACTGCGTAGAGTACAAACAGAGATGGACAAAGCTAAAGGTGAAGGACTTAAACTTGAGGCTGCTCAGATTGAGCTATACAGCAAGAATCCTGACAAGCTTACGTCTGATATTGCTATGTTCCGTAGTCAAGGCAATGATACCAAAGCTAATGAATTATCTGGTTTACTTGGTAAGATTACCGTTAGACAAGATACTCAACAAGCTAAAGACTTAGCTGATATTGCTCTACGTAATGCTCAAACAGATGCTCAAAAAGCTCAAGCAAACAGGCTCAATCAAGAAATTGAAACTGGTAAGTATGACTGGAAAGTTATTAACGACATTACAGGAGCTCCAGTATCTATGGCTAAGATTGATAAGAGGACTGGTAAGACAGAGTACGAAGCTATCCCTGATAGTGTCATAGCTCGTCCTGGAGCAGCTCCTGCAGTACCTGCTGCTAAGAAAGATGAAAAGAAATCACTAAGTAACCTATCTTCATTTAAAATTCTGAGTACACAATAATGCCAATAGTTACAATCCAAGCCCCAGACGGCAAGGTATTAACTATGGAAGTTCCTGATGGAGCTAGTCAAGAAGATATCTTAGCTGCTGCTACAGAGTTATATCAACCACAGTACGGTGCAGGAGAGACTCTTGCTCGTGGTCTAGAGCGTGGTGTTACTTCATCTATTCGTGGAGCAGCTCAACTCTTAGGAGCTCCGTCTGCTACAGTCCCTACTGAGGAGCAAGACTTAGCAACTCAAATGCAGGGAACTCCACTAGGTGATCAAATCTCTAGCTTAGCAGCTCCTGGGCAAGTCCAACAAACAGATCTACAACGTGAAGCAGAGTTCAGAGCAATGGCTCAGCAACGTCCTGTTGCAGCGTATGGCTCACAGATTGCTGGTAGTATCTTAGATCCTATTAACTTAGTTCCTCTTGGAGGAGTTCGTACTGCTGCTCAAGGTGCTCGTAACATCGCTGCTGCTGGCGGTGTGATGGGTGCGTTAGAGCCAGTCTACGGTGACGACAGTAGACTATTAAACATTGCTGGTGGTGCTGCCGTAGGAGGTGTTCTAGGCGGTACAATCGGAGCATTGATTCAGAAGTATGGCAAAGAAGCTGTCACTGCTGCAGGTAAAGAATTAAAAGATAATCGTGCTGTTCTCTTAGGAGGATCAGGTAAGATTACTCAGGACAATGTACCACTAAGTTCTATCGCTCAGGAGATTGCTGATGTTACTGCTGCTAAGAACATAGAGCTACAAGACAGTATTGTCCCTCTGTTACAACAATTAGAAGACAGTGAACTAGCACAGAAACTAACAACTGAGATTGCTGGTGGAGACTATCGTGCTCTCTTTACAGATGCTCCATTTAGATTAACTGATATACCTACGTCTAGGCTTACTGCTGCATTCAGTGCAGATAATCCATTACGTGAACAGAACTTAGCAGCATATCTAAAAACAGGATACAAAGCAGAAGATCCAGAGCAACTATTAACTCGTATCGTAGCAGCTAACAAAGGAGCTATAGCTACTGAGTTAGACACAACACCTCTTAATATTCCTGCTGATTCCGCAGTGAACTTCTTGCTCAATCGTAAGGTACAAGAACTAGGTGGTCGTGATCTAATCAATGCCTATCTCCCTGCGTTACAGCGTGGTGTAGATATGATTAACTCTATTGATGAGTTATTCTTGAATGGTCGTGCTTCTGGTATGTCTGACGCTGAGATTGCTGCAGTATTTAAGAAAGACTTTGATGAAGTAAAACCTATTCTCTTCTCTGCTATTGGTAACGTATCTAATATTGGTCGTGCCTTAGCAGCAGCTAAAGCTCAGAAGAAAGTAATTGGTTCTACTGAAGAGATCCTTAAGGGATTAGCTAAGAATGGTAGTAAAGAACTCACAGATATTTATGCATTAAGAGATGCTGTCTCTACTATTAAAGCATCGTCTGGTACTAGCTTTAATAAGAATGAATCGATTGCTAACCTAACTAAGGAAGCAATTAAGCAGCCAGGCTGGGCAGATAAGTTCGGTGAGTTTGTAGTTAACTCCTACATCTCTGGTCTTGCTACTACTGCGGTTAACGCATTCTCTGGTGTTGCTAAGGTAGGTCTCTTAGGTACTGAGCGTATTCTTCAAGCAGTTAATCCTGCGTCTAAAGTTAAGATCGGAGAAGTACTCCCAGCATTCAGAGGATTAATGGACGGTACATTAGAATCTATATTCTTTGCTAAGGAAGGCTTCCTACGTGGTAGTCCTCTTGATGCAGCAATGCCTGAGATTCGTGGTGCTATTGGTGCTCAAGAAGGTGCAACTAAAGCAGAGCAAATACTAGGACAAGTAGTGCGTGTACCTAGTCGTCTTAGCGTAGGTGTTGACGAGTTCTTTAAGTCTATCTTCCGTCGTATGGAATACAATGCTCAGGCATATCGCTTAGCTTCCTCTGGTAAGTATGGTGATACAGAGACTGTATACAATGCCCTACGCAAAGTAAACACTAAGACAACAGATTGGAAAGATAATGTTCTTAAAGCTCCTGAGTTAGCTACACTACCTGACAGTGCTCGTGTTAAGCTTGTGGACGATGTGCGTAACTTTGCTAAACAAGCTACCTTCCAGGCTGACTTAGGAAGCTTTGGTAATAAGTTACTAGCTCTCAGAGCAGCTCACCCTTGGGTAGCCCCAGTAATTCCTTTCGTTAAGACTCCTATAAACATCATGAAGGACGCTCTGTCTTATACTCCATTAGGTGTGTTTGCTAAGAATACTCCTACGGATGTTAAGATAGCAAGAACAGCTATAGGCATGGGAATAACTGCTGCACTAGCTCAACAGGTAGCTGATGATACTGTTACTGGTTCGTATCCTAAGGATGCTGCTAAGCGTAACGCTATGATTGCTGCTGGTATTCCTGAGTACAGTCTTCGTATTGGTGATACATATTATTCCTACGCTCGTGTAGAACCTTTAGCAACTATCATGGGCTCTGCAGTAGACGGCATTAACGCAGTGCGTACATATGTAGATAAACCTTCCTATGATTCTAAGAAAGAAAAAGATTTAGTAGTTGATGTCGTAGCAGGTGTGACTAAGAACATTGTGTCTAAGACATACTTAGAAGGTATCTCTGGTTTACTACAGGCAGTACATGATCCAGAGCGTTACGGTGGTAGCTTTATAAATGGATTTGCTGGCTTACTAGTTCCTTCTATTGTAGCAGCTCCTGCACGTTCTGCTGATCCTTATGCTCGTGTAGTAACTGGCTTTGGAGAAGCAGTACAGAATCGTATACCTGACTTTGGATTAGGTCTTCCTATTCCGTCTCGTGAAGAATTACCAGTACAGTCTAAGTTATTTGGAGGAGCAAGAGAGAATCCTTCGTATGGCTTCGCAGCTTACACTGGTTTACAAACAGCTCCTGCTGCACGTAACGTAGTACAAGAAGAAGTAGCTCGTACTAAGGTAGACTATAATTTACCTAGTAAGACTCTTCGTGGTGTTGAGCTAGAAGGTGCTGATCAAGCTAAGTATCAAGCTTTATCTAGTCAGTTTGCTGATACTATCCTACCTCGCATCGTCGAATCTTCGGGGTATCAGAACGCTCCTGATTCTATAAAGAAAGTTATCCTAGAAAAAGGATTAAAGAGAGCTCGAAGTGCTGCTACTAAAACATTACTAGGAGAGAAGCTACAAGATCCTGAATTTAGAACACAGTTCATCAGAGCAAGACTTGCTAAAAAAGGAATAGAACTAGAAGAATGAGATATGTCAGATCAATTTGGGTTTCTAGAAGGAGCAAAATCTGTAACAAGTAGTATGGATGCTAGTCGTCAGGCTAGTAAATCTATTACTAAGAGCATTACTGACGTACAGAATGACGCAGCAGCAGTAGCCCAGCAGAAAGACCTAGAGCGTAAGAGACATATACGAGAAACACAGGTCTTTAAAGAGCAGTACTTCAAGAGAGCATTGATGGAATGGCAGCGTCAAGAAGACATTCGCATTGAGGAAGCAAAAGTAAAAGCTGATTTCATAAGAAAGCATGGAACTAAACGCTGGGGTGAAATAGAATCCGTTAAACAAAAAATAGAGAAACAAGATAATGAACTTAATAGAGAGTTTAAAGAAGATTTGGCAAAGGTTCGTAGAGCAATGTTCATGTGCTATGCAGTGGCTGCGGTCATTGCTTGGTATCTAACCTGGGGAGTTAAACAATAATGTTACCATTGATGGCACTATTCGACGTTGGGATGAAAGTCTTAGATAAGTTTATTCCTGATCCAGAAGCTAAGGCAAAGGCTCAGAAAGAACTACTACAGATGCAGCAGGAAGGAAAGCTTGCTGAGTTAAACGCTGATATGAATGAGCAGAACAACGTCTCAGATCGTTGGAAAGCTGACCTTGCTAGTGATTCTTGGTTGTCTAAGAATATACGACCTATGTCTTTAGTGGCTATCTTTGTAGGATATTTCTTATTTGCTATGATGTCGGCTTTTGGTTATGATGCCAAAGAGTCCTATGTCAATCTATTAGGTCAATGGGGTATGCTGATAATGAGTGCATACTTTGGTGGTCGTACTCTAGAGAAGATTATGGATATGAAGAAGGATAAAAATGAACCTAAGCAATAACTTTACCTTAGAAGAACTAACCCACTCTGAAGCAGCAGAGCGTAAGAACTTAGACAATACCCCTAATGCCAGTGAGGTTGCTAACTTAACTAGACTAGCAGCTTTGCTTGAGCAGGTTAGAACCCTATTAGGTAAGCCTATCATGATTAACTCAGGCTTTAGATCTAAACCAGTCAACGACTCTGTCGGTAGCAAGGACACTAGCCAGCATAGGCTAGGTTGTGCTGCTGATTTAAGAGTCCCAGGAATGACCCCTAAACAGGTCGTAGAGGCTTGCATTGCAGCGGATATACCCTATGATCAAATCATAGAAGAATTCAGCTCCTGGACGCATATAAGCGTTCCTAACGGTACTGCTGACAAGCCCCGAAGACAAGCCTTGATTATAGATAAAGCTGGTACTCGTCCGTTCCAATGAAAAAAGCCCCCGAAGGGGCTCTTAATTTACAACTCAAAAGAAAACAGTAGTCTGAATATTCCTAAGTCTACAATCAGATGTCGACAATCATCATACTCAGCGACATATTCAAAACCTACCATAAACCCAGTAAGAAAATATAGTTCAAGATTCATTTAATTGGACATGCACCACTGGCACATTCGTCCCCTCCGTCAAAGGTTGCTTCATCAATCTTAGTAATCAAGCGAGTCTTAGCAACTAGCTCATCATACTGCTCTTTAGTAATCTCCTCCAATGGTGCTTGGTGGAAGCCATGCTCGTTGTGTAGCAAGAAAGACAAGGACTTGTGGTTGTGCTTGTAGTTCTTAGCAAGATACTTCTTAATCTCAGGTAGTTCTTCCTTACGATAATACACTGTACAGGAAACACTATTGTCTGACCAAGCAGTTTGCAACCATTTCACAACTTCTAACTGATCAATAGCAGTCATCTCAGCAGCCAGCTTTGTTCCCTCTGGATAACAGAATGGGAAGCTAACTACCATGGTGCTATGATCCGCTGAGCCATCAAAGTTACGCTGATACTCTACAGGATAACCATGATCACGACAGACTTGTACTAATGAGTGGTCTGCTGAGATACGAATCCTACGAATCATGTACTTAGCATACGCAGGATGGCAACCAGAAGTTACACCTGGTAGTAACGACAGAGTACCTGAAGGTTTAACAGTGGTAAGTTTTACTGACTCAGGGAAGCCATGCTTAGCACTGTACTCCTTATCGAAAGCTCGTAGCTCTTCATAAGCATCGGATAACCAACTACGCTGCTCTTCTGTCGCCTGTAGCACACCTGTTACACCAATACCCATCCTCATATTACTATGCACAATATCTGCAGTCTCTTCGAGATGGCAGGGTAGTGCAAGACTATGCTTATTGATACGGTATAGTAGCTTACAGATGTCAACAAACTCTTCCTTAGATGACACGTTAGATAGATATACCTCAGCTAAACAGCAAGTCTCATACGGAGCTAGGGACTGCTCAGCACAAGGATTGTAACCCATAACCTTAGGGTCAGGATACTGAGTCTCTCCCAGTCTTCCAATCTTTCTACTGAGCTTCAGGTTTATTAAACCATAAGGTTCGCCCTTACCTTCGTACCCATCCCAGAAATACTCATGTAGATCTTTGAAGTCGTTACATACTACGCTGTTATTAGACATAGCTCTCCATGAAGGAATGTTACCCATGTCCCACCGTTTAGCCAGCAAGTATTCAACGTCATCAGGATCACCAATAGCAATCTGAGCAGAACGTCTTACATTACCAGCGACTACTACTGCACCGATAATATTCATGATGTCGAGGCAGTCGATAGAACGTACTGGTCTACCTACTCTCTTCTCTAAGATCTCACTAATCTTAGCAATACCCCAACATAAATCCTCAGCACCTGAAGCAGTGCCTCCAAAGCCTTTGATAGGAGAACCCTTACCACGTACTAGTTTCGTTGAATAAGTAAAGGTCGTAGCAGTATTAGATAAGAAGGCTGCCTTCAGTGTTTTACCTAGGAGCTTAACCCATCCTTCACGAGAATCAGGTACGATAAAGTCAGCATCACTACTATCTACACGAGTAGGAGCAGAGAAGTTAACATTAACTGGAGGAAGCTTAGCAACATGCTCACGCTGAATGTTGTAGCCCACTCCTGATCCAAGCATCAATAGATCCATAGCCCAGGTGAAAGGACGTACTGGCTGATCTACCACAGTGAATGCACAGTTCTGTAGACTGGCTAGACCTAGACGACCTACTGTGTCAGTGCCGAGCTGCCATAAGAAGCGACCTGCTACAGTACCCTTCAGTTCCATCAAGTATTTCTGTAAGCGTTTCTGCTCAGCTTCTGTAAACCCACAGTTAAGCTGGGTATTAGACGCTGCTACGACACGATTAACTGTGTCTTCAAACTCTTCTGTAGGACTAGCAGGATCTGTTTCGTTCAATCGACGAGCGTATGTCCTTTTGTATGTGATATATCCTACGGTACTAAACGGTGTATTAAATTCTGTCATGCTACCTCTTTCTTTGTTTTACTTTGTTTCTTTTTCTTAGTAACTGTAAAATGCTTTAATGCTTCTTCCAACCCTTCTGTCCATGTGTCAAACCAAACAGTCTTCATACTATCGTACCAGTGGGTTTTCTCACCTTTAGGATACCATCTCCAGCATGCTAGTCTTTCTTGACCAATAAGATTTGCTACAGGTACTCCAACAGATCCTGCACAGTGAGCTACCGCTGAGTCCACAGAGATTACTCCATCTAGTGTTTGAATCTGATCAGCAGTATCGCTCCATTTATCTGAAGTAATAAAGCCATCGTTTTGCTGCAACGATACCCAGTCAACTTCAGGATGCTGCTTAATAAAATTATCCATCAGTTCCTTAGGCATCTGCTTCATCTTCATGTTCCAGCTATTGTTAAATGTAGTGTAGCAGTAACCTAGCAGTGGTTTCTCTCTCTTAGGTTTTACAATCTCTGGATTACGAAAGATACCTTCACTGCCGTACATTTTTTCAACAGGCTTAGCAGGAATAACTCTATTCTCTATTAAGAAATAAAGCAGCGACATCGCTTTAATTTTTACTGCTCCAGGAAAAGACTCCTGAGGTAGAAAAAGACCATCGTGATTAGGCAACCTTTTAAGTATTCTAGTCATTGAATCTGGAAATAATAACTTTACAGTTTTAATCCCTGCATCTTTTAGCAGAGGAATAAAGCGACTAAACTGCAGCATGTCCCCCCATCCTGCTTCAGACCAAACAATAGCATTCTTTCCTTTGCAGTTCATCCCAGGAATCCAGACAGGTGTTTTAACAAAATCAGTCTTGACTCCTTGAGGATACCTAAGATCAGGTAACGAACGTAACTCATGCAGATAAAAACCATACTCCCAGTCACCTTGCTTTATCAAATCCATACCATAATGATAAGCAGGATTAGCAGTTGTTTGATCTCGTATCGCATAGAAGTTAATTTGTTTATCTTTAGGTATCATTCAGTTTCTTCCCAATCTACTTCTTTTAGAAGTTGGTTATAATTGTTTTCTATCGTATCGCTAAAAGTTTCTACTAAATCTTCTGAAGCTATGTCGAGTAGCTCCAGAAGCATTACTTCGTCTAAACTCTTCAACCGTTCTTTTAACTCTGGCAGCGTAAGAGTACGGTTCATTTACTTTTTCTTAGCAGCACGTTTAGCAGCGTTGGCTGTAGCTGCCTTGGCTGGTTGAGCAGCACATACTGTAATAAAATCAATTGCTTTCTGAGCACCATCTTGGAAAGCTTTTAACTGTGCTACACCTTCTTTGTAATTCCAATCACTACACCACCAGCTCACTGCATTCTTTGTATCTGCTTGAACAGTTAAGCTAACTTGCCAATCATCGTCCTTATCCATACGTCCATCAACTGTGATAAATGCATTGTCCTTTGGAAAAAACTTATTAAAATTTACTGTCTTCATTGGTTTCTGCTCCTCTAAAAATTTATGTGTATCGTTAAGAATTTTTGCTAATGATATAGTCAAGGTAGTGTCTCGCTTTCTGTAAGTCCTGCAGTCCGTCTTTATGTTTCCAACGTAGTATATATTTTACCACGTTTCCCTCCCAGAAGTCAAGCTCCCATGCTTCTATAATATCCCAAGGCTGTATACCATCTCCTTTGTGATAGTGTTGACCTCCTACCTGTGTATCCCTAGGAGTTAACTCAGGCTCTTCTACTTGAAGTCTACGAAAGTATTCTTCTAATGTTATTTCACCTGGACAATTGTCTGAATAACCGTAAGGCTTAGGCATTGCTATTGGAACTGGGTTCATAAATACCTCTTCTTTAAAAAGTCTAAGGAAACAAACATCTCATCGAAGCAACCATCATGAACTTCGTGTAAGACCACAATACCTCTCCAATAGTGGTTTCCTTGAGCTCCCATGTAATCCTCGTCGTGTTCATAACAACTCCCTGCGATTATAGCTGTAAGCGTCTTGCCATCTGCTCGAATAGCGTAAGCAACTTGTCTACCTTGCTGATGACCCACAATACACGACTGGTGTTTCTTGGAGATAATTGCTGCTGCTGATCCAACAGGGCGATTAAGAGCACCTGCAGTAACATAATGGGAATATAGAACACCATCAATAATAATTGGCTGCTCAAAAGGAATAACTTCCCAACCTGCCTCAGCATACTTCAAGTCTCCAATAGATATAGTACCATCTAACATCGAATCGTTTTCAACTGCACGATTAATACGATGCTCATGATTCCCTAATGTTAATACCATTCGTGGTTTATACACCTTATCTTTATTCCTCCGCTGTCTTGCTTGCAAGTCACGCAGTGGTTTTAATAAGATGTCCGTTGCTTCGTGTGTTGCTGCTACATCATTCTTGTATCGTCTACCCTCGAAGGACTTCTTTCCCTTATCGTAGCTTGATAGTGAAGGCATGTCGGCAAAGTCGCCAATATTAACAATAACATCAGGACGCTTCTTAACAATGTAGTTTCCAATCGCTTTTAAATAACTATAATCATGACCAGGTTTCACTTGACAGTCTGGAATTATTAGATGAGTCGGCATCAAAGTCCTCTATTTTAAGTTCATATCCGTATACGTTTGATAAGAATGCTATGAATTCTCTCAGCACAAAGTCCCAAGTCTGATCTGCTGGGATACTAAACTCATGACGAATCTCTTTATTAAAAGGAAAGCCATGACGTGCATCTGTTTCATCACCTTCTACGAATTCAAACGTATATCTATTTACTGGGTGTTCCATTTATTCTCCTTATAATCCGTAGCAGTTTATACAACAGAAACTTTCTATAACTAACTACCACGTTTTACTAAATCAAAAAAGTATTCAGCATCTACTAAGACAAGAGGCTTACTATTGTTCTGCTTCAAGACTACGAGTGGCTCGACTAATCCATGCGTCTGAGCTTGTTCATAATCTTTGAAGACTGCAATAGCTTTACGATTCTTGCACTCAACCTGAAAAGGAAAAACACTACGAGCAGCCGAGCTAAGCTGAACATCCTCTCCACCCGCCCCCATGCTTGTGCTTCTGACATCATCAGTGCTCAGCGTAGGGAATCGTTGGAGTATCTGGTCTCTCACCCACTGCTGTAGCTTTCTTCCTTTTGCTTTTGCTGACTGTGGTTTCAAACTTAATTACCTTTCGTTTCTTTATCCATGCTTTAGGTATATGTAGCCTAGCGTTACTATTATCCTTAGACACTGTGGACGCAATACATAAAGCATCTTTTGTTTCACTAATCAAGAACCCTACAGTATGACAAAGATCTATTTCTGCTTTGACTTCGTCTTCCCATCCTGCGTCGGCAACTGCGTCGACCCACTGGACGTAGATAACTTTGGAGGTTTCCAGATTTCGTTTGACTGTCTTCTTATCCATAACAATTGTCCGTTCTCCAGCACCCTTGTTTCGTCGCCTTGGTAAGCCTCCAGGACAGCAGTATACATTTCGTTTTCGTCTTTGCATTCTTTAAGTATTCTCTCTGCTTTAACTTCTCCAATGCCTTTAAGCCCAATAACATTGTCGACCCTATCACCAGTTAAAATCTGTTTATAAAAATTCCTAATACCTTCTTCCTCAGTAATGAAGTAGCGAAGATCCTTAGTAAAATTAAAGTGATCTCCTCGTATCATATCTAAGTCTTTATCGATAGTACAAATACAATACTCACCAGGTTCAAGGGCATACGCTGCGATTCCTAGAGCGTCGTCAGCTTCTTGTCCTACGATCAGTTCAAAGTTCCATGCTTTAATCATGTACTCTCTGAGGAGTTCGTAGTGCTTAGGCTTTGCAGCTTTACGATTACCCTTATACGGAGCAGTCTTAGCTATCTCGTGCCTGAAGTTATTACCACCTGTTAAGTACCCTTTGTAATCTTCAAAGCCATTGAAGAGAATTAGGTTCTCTAAGAATTCACTACACCTAGAAATCGCTATTGACTCTGTTTCATTTTCTGAAGCAAAGCCAATGCGATATACTAGTATGTCCCCATCAATGAGGGCTGTTTGCATTAAAGAGCTTCTTCCTCGATATCAGCTAAGTTCATCCCCTTAGGAATATACTCGATGAGTTCTTTAACTACAATCTTACTGATACCAACTCCGACACCTTTCTTACCACCAACATTATAATTGTATGGCTTGATAAGTGCTACACCCTTAGAGCCGTTAGCAATCTTAACACTGATTGGTGAGCCCTTCTCATCTACTGCGAGGATAGGATATAACTTACTCTTAGCAGTGACAAAGAATCCTTGGTCTGGTTTACCAGCATCATTCTTTACATTGATACCCATCTCCATCAAAGTCTTTACAGCATCCTTAGATAGGTTGCAAAGATCTACCTGAAACTTCTCAGAGATTTTGTTCTTCTCGTTTAATGAAGCCCAGAAGAGGTCGGCTTTGATTGGTACTGGTTTTGCTTGTTCCATTTATTTCTCCTTAGTAAATAACTACACATATATTATATCATACTTTTAATGCAAATGCAAATTAATACCTGCTTGTTCCTGTTCCATTTCAAGGACATGCAAGGAACGACGCAGCAATTCAATAGTATCTTCGTTAGACATACAAGTATAGACAGTCAAGTAATTATTGTCGTCTCCCACGATAACTAATGGTTCTACATGTTCAGGCAACTCTGCTACTTTCATGGAGCAAAGTCCGAATCTTTGATAGCTTCTAAGTATTCCTGTGCTTGATCTAGTTCTTTCTCTGCGTCACGTAGCAGTGATCTCACAGTCGATACATGATTACCTTGTCTTAGAAGTTTAAGTACTGCTTGTTTAATCTCATTCATCAGTGTGTTTCCTTCCATGAATTACCTACCTTGTAGTCACCAGTGAGAGGGCATCGCATTTCTAATACACGACCTGCTTCTTCAATAGCTTGTACTCCTAACTTACCTACCATATCTGCGTAGGCTTCTTCTACTTCAATCTGCCATTCGTCATGCACATTAGCAACAAACTTATAATCAACACCGAGCTTACTCAGTCGTTCATCTAGGATCACTAGTGCTTGCTTCATGACAATCGCACCCGCACCTTGGAGAAGTGTGTTGACTGCTGCGTGGTCAGACCTAACGTATAGTCTACGTCCATCAAGACCTGGTAATGATCCCGACGACTTGCAGATTCTAGCCACGTCCTCCCTAAGTGTTCGTAATTTCGGGGTGTTTTCCAGAAAAGAATCAATAAGTCGTTGTCCTTCTTTCGCTCCAGCACCCACAACTTTCCCGATCTTGGCAGCCCCTGCACCATAGAGGAATGCATATATAAACGTCTTTGCTTGAGCACGTGTTTCGAGTCCAGCAGCTTTCTGGTTGGCAGTGTGGATATCACCTTGTGTGACCTCATAAATATACGCATCGTCTTTCATGTAGTGAGCAAGCATTCTCAGTTCTAATCCTGAGGCATCAATACCTACTAACTTATATCCTTTCTCTACAATCCAAAGATCCCTACAGTCTTCTCCGTAGGGGCTACCACAACTAGGTACTTGTGCCATGTTAGGACTGTGGTGCGTCATTCGTCCAGTGACTGCACCATTCGTTATTACCTTACCACGCACCCTACCATCAGGTTGTATTGCTTTTAACCACGATTGAATCTGTGCTATTCTTTTCTGTAGTAACAGGTACTCAGCGATAGCTTTAGCTTCAGGAAAATCTAAGCCTTCGAGCGTCCCTTCGTCGACGATGGGCTGACCTGTTTCCGTATACTTGTCGGGTTTCCAACCCTTTTCTTGAAGTCTTTCACCAATTTGCTTTCTACTTCCTGGGTTAAAGGGTTCGATGATTGGCTTAAGAGGCTTGCCTGTTTTCTCTGAGACTCGTAAGATTGTCTTGGTTGGAAAAATGTTTTGAAGCTCAGTTTCAAGAACAACCAACTTATTTTGCAGCGTTGAAAGAAGAATGATAGCATTCCTTTCGTTGAGTTTGAAGCCACTTTCTTCTTGCTTTGCGATGACCGCTTGTACATTGTGCTCAAGTTTAATACTCCTCTCGTCAAATTTATTTCTAGTTAATTCAGTAGTTAAATGTAAATACAACTTCTCAGTTACTAAGGTATCTTGGATACAATAAGCTTCCATCTCAGCAGAGTACCCAGCATCCCAGTCATTGAAGTCTCCCTTAGGAAAACCTAAACGTCCACCCCATGCAGCAAGACTATGTCCTCCCTCTAGGCTTGGACTTAGAAGGCGACTTAGTACGAGCGTGTCGTACATCTGGCTCTGCTTCATCGTAATGTTCCAGTTCTTTCTCAGTACTGGGGCATCGAAGCATATTCCGTTGTGCATGATAATCAAATCGCAACTGTCCAAATACTTTTGTAACTCTCTTGCTTCCTTCCATACTGTTACGTCTCCTCCTATTTCCCTAGTAGCACACATCCAAATCTTATTGTGTGTGCTGTTTGTTTCTATATCTAAAATTATTTGCATACATTTATTTTACTCGATGTGTTAGGTTCTTGTCAATAAAAATTAGATTAGAGCCACAACGAATTACTGTGGCATAATCTACGTTAAACATCAAGGTGCGAATATCTTTCTCACTGTATGGTTGAATCTCCACACAAATTACTTTAAACGGATACCTGCGATAATCAATACTTTGTAATACATCATAGTCCATGCCCTCAATATCAATCGTTAAGAAGTCGGGAACATTGCGATGTTGTAGTACCTGCTCGATTGTAAAGACTGGTATTTGTTTTACTTCTGTAATACTAAACTCAGGATAATCTCTAACAAATTCTTCAGCTACCTTCTTAACAAAAGTGTTACGTCCTGAATGACTATCAATCATATAGAAGTCTTGGAAGCCTGACTTAGTTCCTACTCCTACGTTGAGATTAACATCCCCAGGTCTCTGTTCTACGAATAATTTATGTAACTCAGGATTTGCTTCAACATTAATACCACGAGAACCAGTGTCATAAAACAACTTAGTATTACTAATGGTTTCAGGATGGTGTGCTCCCACGTCCAAGTATGAAGGAGTATTAATACCGAGACTGTTAAAGAGAACCCGAATAACAATATCATCTCCATGCTGTGCATAGGTTTTATCTCCAAATAGTTGATCAGGATGTGCCATTAAACAGGTACTCCATGCCTAAGTCTCCAAGGATATTCACGCTCTAACCAAAAGCAACGTATATCTCCATGTTCGTTTCGTGCTAGGTATCCATCCCATTTAGAATGCTTAGTAGAATAACTATTACATTCTATATTATCTAGCCTGTGTTTATGTTCACTGACTAAAAAACCAATTACTAAGCCAAACAAAGCAGCCATAACAATTAAAAAGTCTTTCATAATGTAATATAAATGTTACGTTAAAGCCAGTTATGCAACGAATATGTTACATAAGAGACCACTCCTGCAAAGTACAGGGCAACTGCTACAACCTCAACAAGGATCAAAGGTATGTCACGCTGCAGTACACCAGCATAAGCCCACAAGCCTGATCCAACCAGTCCAAATAATATATTAAGTGGATATACATTGAAGCTAGTTAACGCTATTCCAATTAAACATAAGATAGTGCCTCCCCATTTTATACCAGACATATTATTATAACATGTTTCATTCATCTTAGCAACCCCTATAAAGTCTTTTCCTCAGGAGGGAGCTCAGTCATCCTACCTGTATCACGACGATATAGAAGACGACAAGCCAACCCAGTTAAACCACTAAAGCGATTCTTCAGTACTCGAACATAAGTAGTGTTACGCTCTATCTCATTCTCATGCTGACCATTACGCTCTAATCCAATGACCATGTCTGAGAGCTGAGCAATAGAACCTGAACCACGTAGCTGTGCCAGGGACGTAGCAGCACCCTCCTCATGCCCCTTAGAATCAGGACGCTTAAGGTGAGACACCACAAACAAAGCAATGCCAGTCTCTTGCACAATGGTACGAAGCTTAGTCATGATCTCGTCTAAAGCTTTTCTTTCGTCGCCATTCTCCTGAGCACTAACCACAATCGACACGTGATCAAGAAATATATAACGACAAT
>Ga0209768_10000224_pt1 | contig 38543 bp, 39 predicted proteins | sample LauGreSBDMM110SD_3_FD_187564 | JGI IMG/M metagenome (GOLD analysis project Ga0209768, IMG submission 187564) | Freshwater lake microbial communities from Lake Michigan, USA - Sp13.BD.MM110.SD (SPAdes) (version 2) | ecosystem: Environmental > Aquatic > Freshwater > Lake | place: Lake Michigan... | reverse complement strand
GCCGTTTGTCATGCCCAAGGCCGAATCGGGGTTTGCGCGCAACCCGCAAATTTTTGACACCACCATCGGCTGGCGCTTCATCAACCCAGTCATGAAAGCCCTGTACGGCGTGGACGCCATGCCCGAGACCGCAGAGAACGTCGCCACCGATTACAAGATCGAGCGCGAAGCCCAAGACTGCATGGCGCTGGCCAGCCAGTTGAAAGCCGTGGCGGCGCAAAAGTCGGGCGCATTGGCTGAGGAAATCACGCCGGTGATCATTCCGCAGAAAAAAGGCGAGGCCATCGTCGTGGACAAAGACGAACATCCGCGCGAAACCAGTCTGGAAAAACTGGCGCAACTCAAAGGCGTGGTGCGCCCCGACGGCACGGTGACTGCCGGTAACGCCAGCGGCGTGAACGACGGCGCTTGCGCGATTTTGCTGGCCGATGAGGCCACGGCCAAAGTACACGGCCTGACACCGCGCGCCCGAGTGGTCGGCATGGCGACCGTCGGTGTAGCGCCGCGCGTCATGGGCATAGGACCTGCACCCGCGAGCGAAAAAGTGCTGGCGCTCACCGGCCTGAAGCTCGCGCAAATGGATGTGATTGAATTGAACGAAGCCTTCGCCGCCCAAGGCATTGCCGTGTTACGCATGCTGGGTTTGCAAGATGACGACCCGCGTGTCAACCCCAATGGCGGCGCTATTGCACTGGGGCATCCGTTGGGTGCCAGCGGCGCGAGATTGGTGACAACGGCGACCAACCAGTTACACCGCAGCGGCGGGCGCTACGCCTTGTGCACCATGTGTATCGGTGTGGGGCAGGGTATTGCGGTGGTGATTGAGCGGGTTTGAATCAACTCGCTAAGTAAAAAAGGCCGCGGATGCGGCCTTTTTTATTGTTCGACGAAAGCCCGCTCCACCACAAAATCCCCTGGCGTACTGGTATTGCCTTCTGCAAAACCGCGTTCTTCCAACATGGTTTTCAATTCTTTGAGCATTTGCGGGCTGCCGCACAGCATGATGCGATCTTCTTTGGGGTTGAAAGCTGGCAGCCCCAAGTCTGCAAACAATTTGCCTGAGTTGATCAAATCGGTCATGCGGCCTTGGTTTTTAAACGGCTCTCGGGTGACGGTGGGGTAATACATAAACTGCTCGCTGACCATTTCACCCAGGAGTTCGTGAGTTGGTAATTCCTGCGTGAAATAGTCGTGGTAGGCCAGTTCTTTCACCTCACGCACGCCGTGCACGATGATGACTTTTTCGAAGCGCTCGTAGGTGTCCGGGTCTCGCACGATGCTGAGGTAAGGTGCCAGGCCGGTGCCGGTGCCCAGCAAATACAGGTTTTTGCCGGGCAGCAAATAATCAATCAGCAAGGTGCCCGTGGGTTTGCGCCCGACAATGATTTTGTCGCCGACTTGAATATGCTGCAATCGCGACGTGAGCGGGCCGTCCTGCACCTTGATGCTGAGAAATTCCAAGTGTTCTTCGTAATTCGGACTGACGATGCTGTAGGCGCGTAGCAGCGGTTTGCCGTCGACTTTCAGGCCAATCATGGTGAAATGACCGTTGGAAAAGCGCAATGCCATGTCCCGGGTGGTGGTAAAACTGAATAAGCGATCGGTCCAGTGGTGAACGGATAAGACGGTTTCTTCTAGGAAGGCACTCATGGACGATTCTGGTGAAAAGTAAAAACAGTGATTTTAGTTGACGGCAGGGCGGTGTGAGGACGTGACCAGACCGCCTAAGCAAATACAAGGATACCCAGCAACATGAAAAAACAATTCAAGACCTTTGAAGAGGTCAAAGCCTGTGTCGGTCAGGATGTGGCGATCAGCGACTGGACGACCGTGACTCAAAGCCAGATCAATATGTTTGCCGACGCCACCAACGATCACCAATGGATACATATCGACAAAGAAAAGGCGGCTGCCGGCCCTTTCGGCACTACCATTGCCCATGGTTTTCTGACGCTTTCGCTGTTGCCGAATTTTTTCGAATCAGCCTATGCCAACGACCAGACCCGCATGGGCATCAACTACGGTTTGAACAAGGTACGTTTTACTTCGCCCGTGCCGGTAGACAGCCGTTTGCGCGGGCATTTGCATTTGCTGGCCTGCGAAGACATAGAGCCCAAAGGCATACAAATGACCTGGAAAGTCACGGTGGAGCGCGATGGCAGCGACAAACCGGTGTGCGTGGCTGAATCCGTGGTGCGCCATTACGCCTGAGGGGGCGGCATGTGAAAGCCTTGCTGTCGCCAAGCCTCGTAAACCACCACGGCCACGGCATTGGATAAATTCAGGCTGCGCTGACCCGGCAGCATGGGCAGGCGCAGCAAGCGCTGCGGCTTAAAACTTTCTCTGAGTTCTGCATCCAAACCGCGTGTTTCTGAGCCGAAGACCAGCCAATCGCCGTTTGAAAAACGGGCCTCGTGCACGCTCATGCTGGCGTGGGTGCTGAGACCGAAACTGCGCAAGCTGTCGGGTTGCTCGCTTTGCAGGAAATGCGCCCAGCTTTGGTGGCGTTTGACACTGGCGTATTCGTGGTAATCCAGACCGGCGCGGCGCATGCTTTTGTCATCCATGGAGAAGCCCAGCGGCTCTATCAAATGCAATGCACAGCCGGTATTTGCAGCCAGTCGAATGATGTTGCCGGTGTTGGGCGGTATCTCAGGTTGGACCAATACGATATTGAACATGAGTTAGGCGAATTTAAAACATCATTGTGACCTTGAATCGGCATCAGCCCGCGCAAACACCAGGCAATTGACTTCTTTGGCACCGGCTTCAAGCAATGCTTCGGTGCACGCCTTCAAGGTACTGCCAGTGGTCATGACATCGTCGATCAGCAGCACACGGCTGCCGCGGATGGCCTGCGACATGGACGGATTCACCGCCATCGAATGCTGCAGATTGCGCAGGCGCAGTGCGCGGTCCAGCCCCGCCTGGGGCGCGGTATGCCGTAGACGCCATAAGGTCTGATGGCTGACACGCCCGGGCGCCAAATACTTGGCGAGCAAGGCGGACTGGTTAAAGCCTCGCTCGCGCAAACGCTCAGTTGCCAAAGGCACGGGCAGCACAAAAGCGGCATCCGCAATCAAGGCCTGGGCGGCAGGATCTTCCTTAAGCAACTCCGCGAAAAAGCGATGCAAGCCGGGGTACTCACGGAACTTGAAGTCGATGATCATGTCGCGCCAGGGCAGGGCGTAACTGACAGCCGCTGCGGCCTGTGTCCACGGCGGCGGTGAGGTCCGGCATAGGTCACAGATATCATTTCCGCATGGCAATGCGCATCGGCGGCAACGCGTTTGACGGTTCAAATGCTTGCGCAAGCACGGGTCGCACAGCACGTCTTCACACCAGCAATTGCAGGTCCTGCATATCCCGAACCGGCTAAGTCTCTGAAGACCGCGCTGAACTGCCTTGAAAGCCGGCCAACTTCGGTATGCTCTGTGAACGATGGACATGCCATCAATGTAGGAATCAACCAAACAAATGTCTGTGAGCGCTTCACCAAATAGCAGTGATGCATTGCCGCCACTGGATGCGCGTGCTGCCGAATTTGCCGCCCGCAAAACCAGTCTTGCAGGCCCGGCCTGGTTGCAGAATGAAGTGGCGTCTCGCATGGCTCAGCGTTTGCCATTGATTCGAAAAGCGCCTGCCACCTGGATGGATTGGCAACCCAGAACCGGCGGCATGACATCTTTGGCACTGGTGCAGTCGGTCTATCCCGAAGCTTCGGCCACTGTGTTGGAACCGTATCCGGCAGATTTGCAATGGGTTGTACAAGCTCAAAAAAGACCGTGGTGGCAGTTCTGGGGCAGAACCAAGGCTGCATATGCGAGTCAGCCCGACGGCAAAGCTGACATGGTCTGGAGCAATATGCTGCTGCATCAACACGCACAACCTGGAGCATTGATGCAAGACTGGTGTCAGGCATTGAATCCGCAAGGTTTTGTGATGTTTTCCTGCCTCGGGCCGGACAGCTTGCAGGAGCTGCGCGCGCTTTACGCTGACTTGCAATGGCCGCCGCCGCACCATGCTTTCACAGATATGCACGACTGGGGCGATATGTTGTTGCAAGCAGGCTTTGGTCAGCCGGTGATGGACATGGAGCGCATCACGCTGACCTATGCGTCAGCTGATGAGGTTTTGAAAGACTTGCGGGCATGGGGGAGAAATTTAAATCCCGGACGATTTACCGCACTTCGCGGGCGGACTTGGTTTGACCAACTCCGGCAAGTGATGGATGCTGGACTGATTTCCCCCAAGCACGAGGGGCTTTTGACGCTGACTTTTGAAATTATTTACGGCCATGCTTTCAAGGCAGCACCGGTTGCACGCGTACAAGATGTGACCGTTGTCAGCCTGCAAGACATGAAAAAAATGATCACATCAGGCAAATTAGAGCCCAAGGCTTCTGAATACTAAGCCTAAGTATTTGCGCAAATACTTCCTAGGTTGAGCAGCAAGCTTCGCGTCAGGCTCTAGCAGCTTGTCCGTTGCTACAATCAAGTGGTTTAGTGCATGAATTTTCCTGTCGAGTCTTTACAAACATGATGAACCACCTTCTCAAAAAACTGGATACAGCCCTCTTGGCTATTGCAGCCTATGGCGCAACTGCCGCATGGGCCGTCAACGACTTGCCGGGCGGCCCTGCTGTCAGGCAACTCAATTTGCACCCTCCTGTCACCAAAATCGCTGAGGAGCAAGTTTGGTTGCACTGGTTCATGATGATCATTTGTACGGTCATTTTTGTGGCGGTGTTCGGTGTCATGTTCTATTCCATCTGGAAACACCGCAAATCGGTCGGTCACAAGGCTGCCAACTTTCACGAATCAGTCAAGGTGGAAATTGCCTGGACAGTTATTCCCTTTGTGATCGTGATTCTGATGGCTCTGCCTGCCACCAAGGCCGTGGTTGCCAGCAAGGACACTTCTAATGCAGACCTCACCATCAAAGCCACCGGTTACCAGTGGAAATGGGGATACGACTACATCAATGGTGAGGGAGAAGGCATCGGTTTTGTTTCTACTCTGGACAACGCGCAGCGCGAAATGTCTAACTCGGGCAAGCCCGAGCCCACAGACGACTATTTGTTGAAAGTGGACAACCCGTTGGTGGTGCCGGTCGGTAAAAAAATTCGCATCATCACCACTTCTAACGACGTGATCCATTCGTTTGCTGTGAACTCTTTCGGTATCAAGCAGGATGCGATTCCCGGCTTTGTGCGCGACACATGGTTCCGGGCAGAGAAAACCGGCGATTTCCATGGTCAGTGCCAGGAGCTGTGCGGCAAAGAACACGCTTACATGCCAATTCATGTCAAGGTTGTGACTGCCGAGGAATACACCGCTTGGGTGGCTGTTGAAAACAAAAAACTGGCGGCCAAACAGGATGATCCGACCAAGGTTTGGACGCTGGCTGAGTTGACCCAAAAGGGTGAAAAAATTTACACCGCTAACTGTCAGGTTTGTCACCAGGTCAGCGGCAAGGGCGCTGGCCCTATCAAGCCCTTGGACGGCGCGGCCGTGGTGCTTGATGCAGATTTCACCAAAGTAATTAAGGTTTTGCTCAATGGACAAAATAACGCCATGCCTGCTTGGAAACAACTCAGCGATTCTGAAATCGCTGCTGTGATCAGTTTCACTAAAAACAACTGGTCGAACAAAACCGGTCAGATGGTTCAGCCTGCCGACGTGCACGCAGCCCGTTAACAAATCCCCAGATTTCTAAGGAACCCACATGAGCGCAGTTCTTGATCCCCACGGCCACGGTGCAGCTGACCACGGACACGATGACCACCACGGAGCACCCCACGGCTGGAAACGCTGGGTGTATGCCACCAACCACAAAGACATTGGTACGCTGTATTTGCTGTTTGCTTTCACCATGTTCATCATCGGCGGCATATTGGCCTTGCTGATTCGTGCCGAGTTGTTCCAACCCGGCTTGCAGTTGGTCAATCCCGAGTTGTTTAACCAATTCACCACCATGCACGGCCTGATCATGGTGTTCGGCGCCATCATGCCGGCCTTTGTCGGGTTTGCTAACTGGATGATTCCATTGCAAATCGGCGCAGCTGACATGGCATTTGCTCGGATGAACAACTTCAGCTTCTGGTTGATGATTCCTGCTGCACTCATGTTGTCTGGCTCATTCTTTATGGCTGGCGGTGCACCGGCAGCTGGTTGGACTCTCTATGCACCGTTGACATTGCAAATGGGCCCCTCCATGGACGCCGCCATTTTCGCGCTGCATATTCTGGGTGCAAGTTCCATCATGGGTTCTATCAACATCATCGTCACCATCTTGAATATGCGTGCTCCCGGCATGACGCTGATGAAGATGCCGCTGTTTGTCTGGACCTGGCTGATTACTGCTTATTTACTGATTGCTGTCATGCCTGTTCTTGCCGGCGCCATCACCATGACGCTGACCGATCGGCATTTCGGCACTACGTTCTTTAACCCCGCCGCAGGCGGTGACCCTGTGATGTACCAGCATATTTTCTGGTTCTTCGGACACCCTGAGGTCTACATCATGATTTTGCCGGCTTTCGGTATCGTCAGCCAGATAGTGCCCGCTTTCTCGCGCAAGAAATTATTCGGTTATGCCTCCATGGTTTATGCCACCTCATCGATCGCCATTTTGTCTTTCATCGTATGGGCGCACCACATGTACACAACCGGCATGCCGGTGACCGGACAGTTGTTTTTCATGTACGCAACCATGCTGATTTCGATACCAACCGGTGTCAAGGTCTTCAATTGGATCGCCACCATGTGGCGCGGTTCCATGTCTTTTGAAACCCCCATGCTTTTTGCAGTTGGATTTATTTTTGTGTTCACCATGGGTGGGTTCACTGGACTTATTTTGTCTATGGCCCCCATCGATTTGCAATTGCAGGACGGTTACTACGTGGTGGCTCATTTCCACTATGTGTTGGTGGCCGGTTCGCTGTTCGCGATGTTCGCTGGTTACTACTACTGGGCACCCAAGTGGACAGGTGTGATGTACAACGAAACACGTGGAAAAATCCATTTCTGGTGGACCCTGATTTCTTTCAACGTCACCTTCTTCCCCATGCACTTTTTGGGTCTGGCCGGCATGCCGCGCCGTTATGCCGACTACCCCATGCAGTTTGCTGACTTCAACGCATTGGCTTCAGTCGGTGGTTTTGCTTTCGGTATCGCACAGGTCTACTTCTTCTTGTTCATTGTGTTGCCCACCATGCGCGGCAAAGGTGAACCAGCACCCCAGCGCCCCTGGGAAGGAGCCGAAGGCCTTGAATGGGAAGTGCCTTCACCTGCGCCTTTCCACACTTTTGAAACCCCACCCAAGCTCAACAAAGACGCAACTCGCATCGTTGCCTGAGACTATTGACGTAAGCACTGCTCCATGACACCCGAACAGAAAAAAAGTAACCTGAAACTGGGGCTGCTACTTGCCTCAAGTGCACTGCTGTTTTTTCTAGGCTTTCTTGTCAAGATCACTTTTCTCACACAAAGCTGAAAATGTCCTTCGGTCTTCGTATTGATAACCTGCACATGCTTCGAAAGCTTGTGGTGGTGGCTATTTGTATGTTTGGTTTCGGTTATGCATTGATCCCTCTTTACAAGGCAATTTGCGAAATCACCGGCATCAACATATTGGCATTGGGTGAGAAGGAATTGCCCGGTACAGGCAATGCCAGGCTTGAGAGTGTTAAGAATACTCAGGTTGATACCAGTCGCACCATCACGGTCGAGTTTGATGCCAATTCGCGTGGTCCATGGCATTTCAAACCGATGCAAAGCTCTATGCAAGTACATCCAGGTGAATTAACCACCGTGATGTACGAGTTTCAAAATGTGCAAGATCGAATCATGTCTGCTCAAGCTATCCCCAGTTATGCGCCGCAAGAAGCTGCCGCGTATTTCAACAAAGTCGAATGTTTTTGCTTTAACCAGTACACACTGGCGCCAGGCGAGAAAAAACAATGGCCTGTGGCATTTGTGGTCGATCCAAAATTGTCTAAAAACGTGAATACCATCACTTTGTCCTACACCTTTTTTGAGGTGGGCAGCAAAACACCTTCTGCACCGGCGGGGACAGTTTCATTAGTCATTCCCAAGGAGTCCGGCGTATGAGTACCGAATCCGTGGCGATAGATAAACCCCTACATGTAAAGCGGCCTTTATGGCGTGCCATCGTTGCTGTGTCATGGTCATTCATAGGTATACGAAAGAACAGTGAGTTTCAAGAAGATTTGTCGCAAATCACGCCCTTGCACATTCTGGGTGTAGGTTTTGTGGGAGGTTTATTGTTTGTGATCGGATTGATTGTTGTGGTTAATCTGGTGGTTGCGAAATAAAAGGAGTCGAGATGAGCAGCACATCCCCTGGCGTCAAGCCTTATTACTTTGTCCCAGAGCCATCCCGCCATCCGGCAGTGGCTGCATTAGGATTGTTTTTTGTTATTTTAGGTGCCAGCCAGTGGGTCAATGATGTCAGCTGGGGTAAGTATTCCTTGCTTCTAGGCTTAGCCATCTGGTTAACCGTGTTGTTTCAATGGTTCAGCGAATCGATTTCCGAGAGCGAATCCGGAAAGTATGGCCGCAAAATTGAACTCTCTTTTCGTTGGAGCATGAGTTGGTTCATCTTCTCTGAAGTGATGTTCTTTGGCGCATTTTTCTCAGCCCTGTGGTGGGCGAGGGTGCACTCAGTACCCATGCTGGGTGGCAGTGAAAACGCACTGTTGTGGCCAGGCTTTAAAGCGGTCTGGCCCACCATCGCGGCGGGCATGACCGCATCTCCAGCAGGCATCATTGAGCCATTCCAGACCATGACCCCTTTTTGGTTGCCGACCATCAACACTGCATTGTTATTGTCTTCAGGTGTGACACTGACCATTGCGCATCACGCCTTGTTAGAAAACCAGCGTGCCAAAACCATTCAATTCATGTGGCTGACTGTATTGTTGGGTGTCGTATTCTTGGGAGTTCAGGGCTATGAATATTTCCACGCTTACGAAGAGATGAATCTCAAATTGACATCAGGCGTCTACGGTTCCACCTTCTATATGTTGACCGGTTTTCACGGATTTCATGTGTTTATCGGCATGTTGATGCTGTTGTTTATCACATTGCGTTTGCAAAAAGGGCATTTCACTGCGGATCACCATTTTGGATTTGAAGGCGCAGCCTGGTACTGGCATTTTGTCGATGTGGTCTGGCTGGGCTTGTACATCCTGGTCTACTGGCTCTGAACCGAGTCGCATGAAAAAGGGCCGCGACAGCGGCCTTTTTCTTTGAATGGCTTTGCTGTTCAGTTCGGGGTTAATGGAATACCGGTGGGTTGCAGCCAACCCATCTTCCAAGATATCAAAATGCAAAGGAATAAGACGATGGAAATACCTACCCTGAAAGCCAGCGCCCGCATCATGCGGCTGGACTTGGGCGCGCCTTCAGCGTCACCTCGCATCATGAAAAAAAATGCGGTGGATAAGGCCGCTAGTATGCCTAGAAATGCAGCTGCAATTAATATGTTCATAACTCTGATTATCCAGTGAATTCAACCCCTGCTTTCTTATCCGGTAAACCATGGTTTCGGCAGGCTTGGCTGGTTTGTCTGGCGGCAGTATTTTTAGCTGCGTTGACTGCAAGAATGGGATTCTGGCAATTGTCCAGGGCAGAAGAAAAACGCGCTTTGCAACTAGCTGTTGAAGCGCAAACTGCGCTGACGCCGCTGCGGGAACAGGATTTATTACAGGACACAACACTGTGGCAGCACACCCATAGGCGCGCGGCGCTTGAAGGTCAATGGTTGTCTGATAAAACGGTTTATCTGGATAACCGGGTACACCACGGTCAATCCGGTTTTTGGGTGATGACGCCTTTGCGCTGGGCACCCGGTAAAGTAGTTTGGGTACAGCGCGGTTGGGTGGTGCGGGACGCCAGGGATGCGACTAAGGCTGCACCGGTGATGACTCCACAGTCCGAAACGGTCATCACTGGCAGAATTGCTACCGGGCTGTCGCACATGGTGGAGTTAAAAAAAACCGAGAGTCCGGCCGGTTCATCAGGCTTGAAGATTCAAGCAAATTTGGATTTGTCGCAAATGCAAGCCATGGTCAGTGACAAGGTCACCGGCTTGGTGATACAGACTGACGCAGACAGTGAAGGTTTGCGTCGTGACTGGTCGTTGGTAGGTGTGGGTCCGGAAAAAAACATGGCTTATGCCTTCCAATGGTTTGGCCTGAGCGCTTTAGTGACGTTGTTATATGTATGGTTTCAATGGATAGGGCCGCTGCTTCATGCAAGAAAACAATCAAGAACAACATAAACCGCAAGCGCTGGGCTTGACGGTGTACGACCTGCCCGATCCGGTCGCAGTGGCAGAAGGTGACGCCCGCCGAGCTGCAGGCGGTCGGCTGCGTATGTTGCTTGTCATGCTGGTGTGCGCTGCACCAGTGATAGCTTCATACCTTACTTTTTACGTCATCAGACCGCAGTCTTCACGAAATTTCGGCGAATTGATTCAACCCGTCAAATCTATTCCGGCCATCCCGGGCACCACGCTGGACGGTAAGACCTTTGATATCCAAAGCCTCAAAGGCCAATGGCTGTTGATCAGTGTCTCCTCAGGCGCTTGCGCCACTGATTGCCAGAATACCTTGTTGTTTCAGCGGCAAATCCGAGCTTCTCTGGGGCGTGAAAAAGACCGTACCGATTGGGTTTGGTTGATCACAGACGACGAGCCAGTCGATGCCGCATTGCAATCGGGCATGGAGGGTGCTGTGATTGTCCGGGTACCGCAAAAGCAATTAGCCACTTGGCTGTATCCTGCGCCCGGACATGCCTTGAATGAGCATTTGTACCTGGTGGATCCGCGTGGTGATTGGATGATGCGTTTTCCGGCTGGATTGACCATGGATCAAGCTGCCCTGTTGAAAAAAGACTGGGAGCGTTTGCTGCGCGCTTCAGTCTCATGGGACCTGCCAGGTCGTGAACCCTTATGAATGAAGTCAGTCTGTTCAACATCGCCCCTTTGCTGCAGTTGCTTGCACTCGCAGTAATGCTAGCTATTGCTCCGCTGAGTTGGGTCTGGTTGAAAAACAGACACAGTCAGTTGACACATCGCATGCGCCACCTGACGCTGATCACCTTGTTTCTGACTTTTGATCTGGTGCTGTTCGGTGCCTTCACGCGGTTGACAGACTCCGGCCTGGGCTGCCCGGATTGGCCGGGCTGTTACGGACACGTCAGCCCTGTGGGTGCAAGCGAAGCCATTGCTACTGCGCAAACAGCCATGCCTACAGGTCCCGTCACTTTTAAAAAATCCTGGATAGAAATGATTCACAGGTACCTGGCCATGCTGGTGGGCATTTTGATACTGACGTTGGCGGCTTTCACTTGGCGCACAGAGCGCAGTTTGTGGGTGTGGCCATCGCTCACGCTGGTCTGGGTGTGCGTGCAAGGGGCATTCGGTGCGCTGACAGTGACCATGAAATTGTTTCCCTTGATCGTTACTCTGCATTTGCTAGGCGGCATGCTGTTGTTAGTGCTGTTGATGGTGCAACTTGTTCGTCAACGCCACGCCAGCAACCTCACTACCCATCAAGCGGTGCCGATCTGGTTGTATATGCTGACTTTTATCTGTTTCATCAGCGTTTTGATTCAAACAGGTTTGGGAGCCTGGGTCAGCAGCAACTACGCGGTACTCGCCTGCGACACCTATCCGCTGTGTCAGAACAGTTGGTGGCCTGACATGAACATGGACAAGGCCTTCGAGTTATGGCGTAGCCTGGGTCTGGATGCAGAAGGACAGCCTTTGCCTTTCCAGGCACTGACCGCCATACACATGGTTCACCGCTGGCATGCTGTTTTACCAGCGCTTTTACTGTTGCTGGTCGCTGCCGGATGGTTTCAAGCAGGTTTGAAAAATCCCGCGCGCTTGCTGTCAGCCTTGTTGTTCCTGCAGTTTGCCACTGGCATTTCAAACGCCGTATTGGGTTGGCCGATGTCGGCCGCCTTGTTACACACGGGCTCAGCGGCAGCTTTGTTGTTGGTTTTGACATGGACGCTGGCATCCACCCGGCCACGTCGTTCCACTCACATTGCAGCCACCTTCAACAGACACATGTTATGAAAAAGCTTTCCGAGTACCTGCCCTTGCGTTGGCAGCAGTTCAATGCTTTGACCAAACCCAGGGTGATTCAACTGATTGTGTTTTGCGCCCTGATAGGCATGGTGCTGGCTGTGCCCGGCGTGCCTGGCGCCGCAGATCTCAAACTAGCTGCTATAGCCTGTTTGGGAATCTGGCTGGTCTCAGGTGCTGCTGCGGCTTTCAATTGCATCGTCGAACAAGCGATTGACGCGCGCATGAAACGTACCGCCTGGCGTCCGACGGCCAAAGGTGAACTCACAGACCGCGACACCTTGCTTTTTTCTGCGGTCTTGTGCCTCTTGGGTTCTGTGATTTTGTATATCTGGGTCAACCCTTTGACCATGTGGCTGACCTTTGCCACTTTTGTTGGCTACGCCGTCATTTACACCGTGATTCTCAAGCCCTTGACGCCGCAAAATATTGTGATCGGCGGCGCTTCAGGTGCCATGCCTCCCGTGCTTGGTTGGGCCGCGATGACCGGCGAGGTAGGGCCTGAGGCGCTGATTTTGTTCTTGATTATTTTTCTGTGGACCCCGCCGCATTTCTGGGCGCTGGCGCTCTACCGGGTAGAGGATTACCGTAAATCGGGTTTGCCCATGTTGCCGGTCACGCACGGCAATGAATTCACGCGCTTGCAAATATTGCTCTACACCATTGTCTTGCTGGCGGCTTGTCTCATGCCTTTTGTTTACCGCATGAGCGGCTGGTTTTACCTGGTCAGCGCTTTGATTTTGAGTTTGATGTTCTGTTGGTACGGTTGGGCTTTGTGGCGTCAGTATTCAGACGAACTGGCACGCAAGACATTCAAATTTTCATTGGTACACCTGAGTCTTCTGTTTGCCGCATTCCTGATCGACCATTACATACCGGGAAGTTAAATATGATTGTTTGGCGCTTGTGCTTGTATTTGTTCCTGGGAGTGTTGATGGCGTGTACGCCAGATAAGCCGGTGTTCAAAGCAATTGATTTGACAGGTGCTGATTACGCCCTGGGCTTTGAGTTGCCGGACCAAAACGGACAAAAACGCACGCTGGCGGATTTCAAAGGCAAGGTGGTCGTGGTTTTTTTCGGCTACACCCAATGCCCGGATTTTTGCCCGACGACTTTGAGCGAATGGGTGCAAGTCAAGAAGGCTTTGGCTGACAAAGGCGATTTGCTGCAAGCCGTGTTCATCACGCTTGATCCTGAAAGAGACACGCCCGAATTGCTGAAGGCATACATGGCCAATTTCGATCCTTCTTTTCTGGCCTTGATTCCGCCTGTCTCAGATTTGCCCGAGCTAGCCAAAAGCTTTAAGGTCTATTACAAAAAAATACCTTTGACCGGCAGCGCCGATAGCTACACCATGGATCACAGCGCGGGTACTTATGTGTATGACACCAGTGGCCGGCTGCGCTTGTACGCCCGCTATGGTTTAGGGCCAACGGCCATGGCGGCTGACATTGCGCAGTTACTGAAATAAAAAAAACCGCTTGAGGCTGTGAGGCCTGCAAGCGGTGATGCCAAAGCCTGAATTCAATCAGGCGTATTCAATCAAAGCGGCTTTCATTTTTTTCATGGCAGCCACTTCAATCTGGCGTATGCGTTCTGCACTGACGCCGTATTCGGCTGCGAGTTCGTGCAGCGTCATGCCGCCTGAGTTGTCGTCATTCACCTTAAGCCAGCGCTCTTCCACAATCCGGCGGCTGCGATCGTCAAGTACAGTTAAGGCTTGTGTGATGCCGTCACTGGACAACATATCGCGCTGGTGCGCTTCAATCATGGCGGTTGGTTCGTGGTGGGTATCAGCCAGATAGGCAATAGGGCCGAAAGCTTCATCGCCATCATCGCTTGAAGTCGGATCCAGCAGCACATCGCCACCGGCCATGCGTGCTTCCATTTCCTTGACTTCTTCGCGCTTGACGTTGAGTTGTTTGGCGACACTGTCAATTTGTGTTTCGCTCAAAGTGTTCTTTAAGGCGGCATCGTGGTCTTCGCCTGCATCGGCTCGGAAACCCTGCTTCATAGAGCGCAAATTGAAAAACAGTTTGCGCTGTGCCTTGGTGGTAGCGAGCTTGACCATACGCCAGTTTTTGATGATGTATTCGTGTATTTCTGCCTTGATCCAATGCATGGCGTAACTGACCAGACGCACACCGTGTTCAGGGTCAAAGCGTTTAACTGCTTTCATCAAACCTACGTTGCCTTCTTGGATCAAATCGGCATGTGGCAAGCCGTAACCGGCATATTGTCGTGAAATAGACACAACCAGTCGCAAATGCGACAAGATAAGTTTACCAGCGGCTCCCAAGTCATTGTTTTCTTTCAACTTCTTGGCGAATTCCTGCTCTTGTTCAAGCGTCAGCATGGGAAGGCGATTGACAGCAGAAATATAAGCGTCCAGGTTACCCAAAGGCGGCAAAACAGCCCATGGATTGGCGGACAAAGAGGCATTGAAAGGGACCGAAACTGCAAGAGAACTCATGTGTTTTTCCTTGTCGTACAAGCGACAAACACATTTTAGCACTCTTGCTGCATGAGTGCTAATCGACCTGCGACACCAATTTACTTAAACTTTTCATATTTAATTATGATTAATATTTAAGCTTAAATTAAATATTAAGAATTAAAAATAAATAAATTAATGACATCTAAAACACTAAATAATGCTTTAGAGTGTGAATCACCTACTTAACTTTGCAGGAGTCTGATATGCCAAAAGCTGAATCAACTGACAATCTCCTTACACGCAAACTTTCTACAAACCTAACCGGTGAGCGGATTTTCGCAGGTTCAAAGAAGACAAGAAAGATTGATAACTCACCTTTATATCTGAAAAAGATACTGTCACTTTCCCTGGTGGCCATGGCCGCTGCCCAGGCGCTGGCTGAACCCACTGGCGGCCAAGTGGTCAAGGGGCAAGCGCAAATCAACCAGACCGGCGCTTCTGGCGCAACCACTACCACCATCAAGCAAAGCACACCTCAGGTTTCCATCAATTGGCAAAGCTTCAATGTTGGTGATAGGGAGCGGGTGAATTTTGTTCAGCCTGATGCGTCTTCTCTGGCGATCAACAGAATTCTTGGCAGCCAGGGCAGCAGTATTCAGGGGAATATCAATGCCAACGGACAGGTCTGGTTGATCAACCCTAACGGCATCATTTTTGGTAAAAACGCGCAAGTGAATGTGGGCGGGCTGGTGGCAACCACGCTGGACACAGCCAACCCGGGCAGTTTGACGGGCACACAAAGGTTTAGCGGCAACAGCACTGCTGCGGTCACCAACTCAGGGCTGTTGAATGCCTCAGAGGGCGGCTACGTGACTTTGCTGGGTCACCGGGTGAGCAACCAGGGTGAGATAAATGCGCCTGCTGGTACGGTGGCCCTGGGAGCAGGCAGCGCGGTTGATTTGCAATTCAACAATAACCAGTTACTCAGCGTGCAAGTCTATGAAAGCCTGCTGGACGCGATGGCGGATAACGGCGGCGTCATTCGCGCCGATGCCGGTCAGGTACTGCTAAAAGCCGGTGCACAAGGCAGTTTGTTACGCAGTGCCGTGAACAATACCGGCGTCATACAAGCGCGAACCGTGCGCAAACAGGGCGGAAAAATCTTGCTGGTCAGCGGTATGAAGGCCGGCGTGACAAAGATTGACGGCAAGCTAGATGCCTCTGCGCCAGACACCGGCGATGGCGGCTTCATTGAAACCAGCGGACATAAGGTTCAGGTAGAAGACAAAGCAGACATCAGCACCAAAAGCGTACAAGGCAAGACTGGCGACTGGCTGATAGACCCGGATGATTTTGTGGTGGCAGCCAGCGGCGGCAATATCACCGGGGCTAATTTGGGGCGTAGGTTGGATAGCAGTAACGTCACCATTGAAACCACCAATGGCCCTGCAACCCTGAACTACGCCAATTCAGGTTCTGCAATCAATGGCAACGGGGACATACAAATCAATGATTCGGTGGCGTGGTCAAGTAACACTACGCTGAGTTTGAAAGCCTACAGAAACATCAACATCAATGCACCTATAAGCTCAAGCGGGGCATACGGCAAACTGCAACTCTTATACGGTCAGGGCAGTTCTGATGGCGTGATTAACGGCGTGACGGCTTCGTACAAAATCAATGCGCCTGTGAGCTTGCAGTCTGGCTATACCTTCAGCACTCAACTGGGCAGCGGCGGCTCCCTCGATGACTATATGGTGATCACCAGTTTGGGCTCACAGGACGATTGGAAATATACATCCACAGTCATGAACAGTTTGCAAGCCATGGCGCACAAAAATAATCTGAAAACCTACTATGCGTTGGGTGCTGATATTGATGCCAATTCCACCGCCGGTTGGAACTCTGGTAACGGTTTCACCCCGATCGGAGGCGGAGGAACTAGCAAGAGCTTCTCTGGAAGGTTAGAAGGCCTAGGTCACCAGATCAATGGCTTGAACATTAATCGATCTTCGACTTCGAATATGGGTTTATTCGGCAAAACTTCTGCCGCGTTGATCAGTAATTTCCGAATGAATAACCTCAATGTAACAGGCGCTGTGAATACGGGCGGATTGATCGGTAATGCTTTGGCAAAAACCAGAGTTTTTAATGTCTCGCTTGCTGGTCAGGTGACAGGAAGTTATGACGTAGGAGGCATCATCGGTCAGTTTGGTTCCGGATCCATTTCTGAAAGTTCATTCAAGGGGCAGGTTATTGGTAATATGACTGAACAACTTTCCTTCACAATGGTAGGTGGTTTAGTCGGTACTATGTCTGACAATACATCTATTGATAAAAGTTTTTTTGATGGGCAGTTAACGGGTTTATATTTTATTGGGGGTTTGGCTGGCTATGTTGAAGGTGCAGTTATAACTAACAGTTATGCCAATGTCAAAGTAGTCGGTAGCTTGGAAAATGTCGGAGGCTTGGTTGGTTCAAGCTCTGGCGTTGCTATAAGTAACAGCTATGCCACCGGTTCTATTTCAGCCAATCAATACGTGGGTGGATTGATCGGCAGTGACTCTTATGGTGATGTGCAAAACAGTTTCAGTACTGTGGTGGTTTCTGGGCTTACAAATACAGGCGCTTTGATAGGAATAGATTACACACCGCTATTTAGTAACTATTCCAATAATTATTACTACGCCAGCAATTCTCATGGTGATTCCGTAGGAGCTGGTATAGGTTTGACGTCTGCCCAAATGTTGCAGGCTTCGAATTTCACGGGCTTTGATTTCACCAACACTTGGTTCAGCTATGAAGGTAAAACCACGCCCTTGCTGCGCAGTTTTCTGACTCCATTGAATGTCACTGTTGACGTAAGCGGCAGTAAAAACTACGATGGAACCACTGCCTGTGGATCCATTGCTTGTGGATACAACATTGACAATTCATCTTTGATTTCCGGCAAACAACTGTTGGGTACCGGGGTGGTTTCTCTCAGCGGAAAAAACGCTGACTCAGTGACGGGCAGTTTGTCCGGTTTGTATTCTGATCAGCAAGGTTACTTGATCAACACCATTTACACAGGCATGGCAAACATTGACAAAGCCGACCTGACGGTGACAGCGACTCAAACAACCAAGACCTATGACGGCACAACGAATGCGCCCGGTACAGGCATCGTAGGCGATATCGCCGGTGCGGGTGCTGGCGAATCAGTGAAAACAGCAGGCTCGCAGGCTTACTTGGATAAGAACGCAGGCAACAACAAAACCGTACGCGCCAGTGGCGTCACCATCCAAGACAACGACAAGGTTGACGTCAGCGCCAACTACAACATCAACTACATAGACAACACCAGCAGCAGCATTGGGAGCATACTGGTCGGCAATCAAGTACCGCAACCCAGCTTACTGGTCGCGCAACCACTCAATACCGCATTCGATACTAAGAGTATTTTTTATGTCGAACCAACGTCAAATGCCAGCGCCATCAATCCTAGCTTAGTGGTTCCTGCCGCCTTACAAAAATCCATCATCCTGAAAAAGAAGGTGGTCACAGAATGTATTCAAACTGGCACAGCCCAAGATGCTGAACCTAATTCTTTGGTGAAAACATGCAGCGAATAAGTCTGTGGATTCAGCCACTGGTTTTGCGGCTGCCTAAAGGCGCCAAGCCTTGAGTCCCGGCAAACCCGCCTGTGAATGCGGCTGAGCTTTCGATGCGCAATGCCTCGTTCCACTTCGCCATGCGCTCAGACCGGGCAAAAGAACCCACCTTGAGTTGCCCGGTGTTCCAGCCGGTGGCCAAATGAACAATGGCTGTGTCTTCGGTTTCGCCTGAGCGCGCCGACACCACCATGCCCATGCCTGCGGCGCGCGCACTTAACATGGCCTGATAGGTTTCGGTCAAAGTACCTACCTGGTTGGGTTTAAGTAACACCGCATTGCAAGCTTTATCGCGCACAGCTGCTTCAATCAAGGCCACGCTGGTGACCAAATAATCATCGCCAATCACTTGTATGCGCTCGCCCATGGCTTGGGTGAAAGCTTGCATACCGGCTGTGTCGTCTTCTGCAAACGGATCTTCAACGGAAATGATCGGGTAAGTATTCACCCAACGCAGCAGCACCGCCATCCATTCTTCTGTGCTGTACACATGCTTGTCTAAGCCTAAGGTGTATTGGCCATTGCTGCCGAATTCGGAGGCGGCTACATCGACCGCAATACCTACCTGATCGTGCCGGTAACCGGTTGTTTCTATGGCAAGCGTCAAAGTTTGCAGGGCTTCTTCATTCGAGGAGAAATCCGGCCACCAACCGCCTTCGTCCGCCACGCCGGCGCGTTTGCCGCGCTGCTCCATAAGCCGTCCGGCCGCGTGGTAGACATTGGCCACCATCACCAGCGCTTCGTCAAAAGACTGCGCACCTAAGGGCATGACCAGAAAATCCTGTATGTCCACACGTCTGCCCGCATGCGCGCCGCCGCCGAAAATTTGTATTTGCGGCAGAGGCAGACTCACCGCTTGCCCGTTGGACAGGTAGCGCCACAAAGGCAGGGCTTGCGACACCGCAGCAGCCTGCGCTATCGCCAATGAAGTAGCAATCATGGCATTGGCGCCCAGTCGGCTTTTCAGCGGCGTGCCGTCGAGTTCAATCAAAACTTTGTCGGCACCTGCTTGGTCCAAAGCGTCGAGTCCGTGCAAAGCCTGTGCAATCTCGCTGTTGACATTGGCGACGGCTTGCGACACATCCAAGCCGCCGAGCAGCGGGCCGCCGTCGCGCAATTCGAGCGCTTCACGGCTGCCCCGCGAGGCACCGGCAGGCGCCACGCCGCGCCCCGTGCTGCCGTCTTGCAAATACACATCAACCTCTACCGTCGGCCGACCGCGCGAGTCCCAGATACGCCGGGCCTGAATGTGTTGTATGGCTGTTTTCATGAATATGTCCACTGTTGGCGCATGAGGGATAAGCGCGTGACGGGTTGTTGTAACCAGGCTATGGTTTTGACTCTGATGAAGTCGTGTTGCTCAGGCTGAGTCAGGTATTCGACCGGCGACTTGCCGTCGACGCGCGCCAGCAGCATGCCGGCCAGCAGGGCGCAGGCGCGTGTCTCTAGTTTGGCAGCCGCTTCCCAGTCCACCTGTTGCAAATAGCGCTGAGACAGTGCATCAAAACAAGCCAGGTACGCTGCTGTGTCAGCAGGCCGGTATACGCATTTCAACAGCATGTGGGTCAGCACAAAGGCCAGGTCAAAAGCCGGGTCACCTAGGCAGGCGCATTCGGCGTCGATCAGCACCGGACCGCTGTTACCGTTGAGAATATTTTTCGGGCTGACATCGCCGTGAATCAACACATGTTTGTGCGCCAATGTTTGCTGTACAAGTGCATGCAAAGCTGCGGCGCAATCGGGGTGCTTTTGCGCTGTGTGCAAAAAATACGGCGATAAGCGGATGGCGACAAAATCCTCGTCGTGGTCAAAACGGGCAAGCAAAGCCGGATCGCGCGCGCTGGCTGCATGCACTTTGACCAGCAACTCTGCCACGCGGGTAGCTGTCTGGCTGTCTGCCACACCGTCTAGCAACTGCTGTTTCCACACCGGAAATTGCGCTGACGGCAAATACGCCATGGCAAAAATACAGTCCTGCTCGTCCTCGCCCAGCACTTGCGGTACCGAGCCGGGGATGATGCGGTTGGCATAGCGCAACCAGGCCACTTCGCCACGGTTGCGGTTGACCGGCGCTTCCCACAAAGCCGCGACTTTGAGTTGCGGCAAAGCACGTTTAACGCAAAAACTGTGTTCTTCAGTGCTGACCTTGACGATCAGCGAGGACACGCCGCCGGTCAGTGCACTTATTTCAAAAGCCTGTCCGTCTTTGAGCAATCCCATGCGCCGCAAAGCAGGCAGCAGTGCCGCGTGGTCTGCATCAGCGTTATTCAACATAGCAGATGGCAGACATACGCTTGGTCTTGAAGACTCGCTGTGTCAGCAACTTTGTACATGCATCGTTCCTGTGAACCCGTCAACTGATTAAGGCCTGGGCAAATTCATCGGCTCTGAAGCTTTGCAAGTCTTCCAGTTTTTCACCTATGCCTATGAAATACACCGCCAGCGGTTTTACCCCAGGCGCCGGGCGTTGCGCTGCCCATAAAGCGATGGCCGCCAGCACGCCGCCCTTGGCCGTACCATCGAGTTTGGTGATGATCAGGCCGGTCAATCCCAGCGTGTCGTCAAACGCCTTCACCTGCGCCAGTGCGTTCTGGCCGGTGTTGCCGTCGATCACCAACAGCACTTCGTGCGGCGCAGTGGGATCGGCTTTTTGCACCACGCGCTGGATTTTTTTCAATTCGTCCATCAGGTGAAGCTGGGTCGGCAAACGACCGGCGGTATCAACCAGCACCACGTCACGCCCGCGCGCTTTGCCGGCCATGACCGCATCAAAGCTCACGGCGGCCGGGTCGCCCTGGTCCTGGCTGATGATGTCGACCTGGTTGCGATCAGCCCAGACCATCAATTGTTCTTTGGCCGCAGCGCGGAATGTGTCTGCCGCCGCCAACAGCACGCTGGCGCCGGCATCATGTAAATGCCGGGTGAGTTTGCCTATCGATGTGGTTTTACCCGCACCATTCACACCGGCCACCATGATGACTGTCGGCTGGTGTTGGCTGATGTCAAGCTCGCGCTGCAAGGGCAGCAGCAATTCGGTCAACACCTGAACCAGCAAGGCCTTGACCTCGGCGCCGTCTTTGCTGCCCGTCTGCTTCACTTTCAGTTTGAGGTTTTGCAAAATGAATTGGGTGGCAGGCATGCCTGCATCTGCCATTAAAAGCGCCGATTCAAGCTCTTCGTACAAATCGTCGTCAATCGGTTTGCTGGTAAAAACCCCGGCAATGCTGCTGCCGGTGCGTTGCAGGCTGCTGCGCAGGCGTCCCAGCCAGCTTTGGGCGGCGACCTCGGCGGCGCTGCGCGCGCTTGTGCCGGGTTCTTTCGGGGGTTTTCGCTTGAACAGATTGAACATGGCTGCAGGTTTCTACAATGCAAGATACGTGCAACATGCACGCTCCATCTCAGGTCATTCTATGAAACCCTATTGTGTTGAAAGATTGCGCCTTCACTGGCGCTTGCTGGCCATGGTCAGCGGTTTGTTTTTGGCGGGCCTGGCTCATGCCCAGGACGTTCAGCAATTCAAATTGCAAAACGGCATGACGCTGATCGTCAAAGCCGACGCCAGAGCCCCGACAGCGGTACACATGTTGTGGTTGCGCGTCGGCTCCATGGACGAAGTCGACGGCTATTCAGGCGTGGCGCACGTGCTTGAACACATGCTGTTCAAAGGCACGCCCAGCGTCAAAGCCGGCGATTTCTCCCGCAAGGTGGCTGCACTGGGCGGACGCGAAAACGCATTTACCAACAAAGACTACACCGGTTATTACCAGCAAATCCCGGCCAACCGATTGGTTGACGTGATGCGCCTAGAAGCTGACCGGTTTGCCAACAACCAGTGGCCGGACGATGAATTTGTGCGCGAAATCGAAGTGGTCAAGGAAGAACGGCGCATGCGCACTGACGATTCGCCGCGCATGATGTTGTACGAGCAACTGAATGCGGCGCAGTTTGTTGCTTCGCCTTACCGCCGCCCGGTCATAGGCTGGATGAGTGATCTTGATTCCATGACGCCGCAGGACGCCCGCGATTTTTACCAGCGTTGGTATGTGCCTGCGAATGCGGCGGTAGTCATCGTCGGCGATGTGGATATCGAGCAGGTTAAGCGTTGGGCCGAAGAGTTTTACGGCGTGATTCCAGCCCGGCCTGTGTCCGAGCGAAAACCGCGTCTTGAACCGGCGCAAAGCGGAACCCGCCGCATTCAAGTCAAAGCACCGGCTGAACAGGCTTACTTGGCCATGTCCTGGAAAGTGCCGGGCTTCTCCGCTTTTGACGATCAGTCCGATAACCAGGATGCGCTGGCCTTGACCATGCTGGCTGCCGTACTTGACGGTTACAGAGGCGCGCGTCTAGAGCGTGCGCTGGCGCAAGGCGATAACCGCCTGGCTGACAGCGTGGGCGCTTCGCACACCTTCAGCGGGCGCGGACCTCAGGTGTTCATGCTCGACGGCGTCCCTGCTAAGGGTAGAAGCGTGGAGCAACTGGAAACCGCGTTGCGCGAACAAATCGCCGAGATTGCGCGCGACGGCGTCAACGAGACCGAAATGAAGCGGGTGCGGGCTCAGTGGTTGGCGTCGACCATTTACCAGCGTGATTCGCTGTTCAACCAAGCGCGTGAACTGGGTACTTACTGGGTGGAGGGCTTGCCGCCGGACAGCCCTGACCGGTTGGTCGAAGCGCTGGTCGCCGTCACCCCGCAACAGGTGCAAGCTGTCGCGCAAAAATATTTTGTAGATGAACAACTGACGGTGGCTAACTTGCTGCCGCTGGCCGGACCCCGAGCTGCCATGCGCAAACCCATACCCGGTGCCAGACACACGGAAGGTACACGATGAAAAAATATCTGTTGGCATGTCTGTCATGCCTGTTGCTGTCTCCGGCCATGGCCGGCATACCTATTCAGTTCTGGATGCTGGACAACGGTGCCAGGGTGTATTTGATGGAAGTCCCGAATCTGCCCATGGTGGATTTTCAGCTTGAGTTTGATGCCGGTTCGCGGCGCGACGGCAAGGGCAACAGCGGGCTGGCGCAAGCCACAGCCATGATGATGAGCAAAGGCATCCAGGCGCAAGGCAATCTGGCGGCGCTGGACGAAAACCAGTTGGGCGAAGCCTGGGCAGATCTGGGTGCCATCGTCGGCGCCAATGCCACTCTGGACCGCATGAGCCTGAGTTTGCGCAGCCTGACGCGACCGGAGTTGCTGGACGCAGCGTTTGAACTAGCGGCGCGCCAGCTGGCGTTCCCTGCCTTCCCTGGCGACATCTGGCAAACCGAGCGCGAGCGCTGGATTGCCAACCTGCAGGAATCAGAGACCAAGCCCTCTGTGCTGGCCAGCAGAGCTTTCTCCCAAGCGGTTTACGCCAACCATCCTTATGGCGCTGAAACCAGCGCAGAGAGTTTGCGCAATATCGATACACAGATGATGGCCGAATTCCATGCCCGTCACTTCGTGCCTTGCCGCGCCCGCATCAGTATCGTCGGCGCCATAGGACGTGAACAGGCCAATGAGATGGTCGAGCAATTGCTGGCCTCACTGCCTTCGGGCAGCAGCTGCGAGTTGTTACCGCTGGTCGATGAGGTCAAGCCACTGGAGCAAGCCAGACGCGTTGACATTGCGTTTGAATCCGCACAAGCCCATCTCTTTATCGGCCAGCCCGGCATAGCCCGTCAGCACCCGGATTACCTGCCCTTGATCGTGGGCAACTATGTGCTCGGCGGCGGCGGTTTTGTCTCCCGGCTGACCGAACAAGTGCGTGAAAAACGCGGCCTGAGTTACAGCGTCTACAGTTATTTTTCGCCGGGTCAGCACGCCGGTGCATTCACTGTCGGTTTGCAAACCCGGCCTGACCAGGCTGAGCAAGCCATAGAAGTGGCAACCAATGTGGTGAGCGAGTTTGTGCAAAACGGCCCGACCGAGCAGGAAGTGCAGGCGGCAAAAAACTTTCTCATCGGCGGCTTCGCGCTGCGCCTAGACAGCAACCGCAAACTCATGGACAACTTGAGCAATATCGCTTGGTTTGATCTGCCGCTGGACTACCTGGACCATTGGACCGATCTGGTCGACAAAATCACCGTTGCCGACATACAGCAGGCATTTGCCCGCAATCTGCAACCTGAGCGCATGGTCACTGTGGTGCTTGGCCCGACGCCATGAAACCCGGCGGCGAGGTTCGCATCATCGGCGGACAGTGGAAGCGCAGTAAGCTGCCGGTGGCCAATCTGCCCGGTTTGCGCCCCACGCCGGACCGCGTTCGCGAAACCTTGTTCAACTGGCTGGGGCAGGACATGAGTGGCTGGCATTGCGCCGACCCGTTCGCCGGTACCGGGGCACTGGGTTTTGAGGCGGCTTCGCGTGGCGCAGCCTCGGTGTTGCTGGGTGAGAGCAGCAGCCATTGCATAGAAGTCATGCAAAAAAATGCAGAGCGTTTGAAAGCCACCGGCATTCGGTTGCAGCGTGGTGACGGTTTGTCCATGTTGCGCCAGCAAGCGCCAAACAGTCTGCACCTGGTGTTTCTGGACCCGCCTTACGATTTCCCGCATTACGATAGCGCGCTGCAATCTGCACGTGCTTGTTTGAAATCCGGCGGTTTTGTGTATCTGGAATCAGCTAAAGCTTGGCCTGCGGACACGCTGCTGGCCGCGGGTTGGAATTTGTACCGGCATTTGAAGGCAGGTGCAGTTCATGCCCACTTATTGCAACCGGCGGCATAATCCTGCGCACCAGTACCCACAAGGACTTTTATGTCTCAGCCAGTGATTGCTTTGTACCCGGGCACTTTTGATCCTATTACTCTGGGGCACGAAGACATAGTCCGGCGCGCCGCGCGTATGTTTGACTTGGTAGTTATCGCCGTGGCACGTGCCCATCACAAAAAAACCATGTTCGACCTGGACCAGAGACTGGAGATGACGCGCCAGGCGCTGGCCGACTGCCCAAATGTGCGCGTGGAGACCTTTGACGGGCTGGTGATTGAGTTTGCCAAAACACTGCAAGCCAAAACCATGGTTCGCGGCATACGCTCCATGACCGACTTTGATTACGAGTTTCAACTCGCCGGCATGAACCGCAAACTGGCTCCCGCCATCGACACGGTTTTTCTCAACACTCTGGACGTACACCAGTGCATCTCCAGCACCTTGGTGCGAGAAATTTCGCAACTCGGCGGCGACGTGGCTCAGTTTGTTTCACCCAGCGTGCACAGTTTCATGCAAGCCAAGCTCAAAACCTGAGGTTACGCCGTGGCATTGATGATCACCGACGAATGCATTAACTGCGATGTGTGCGAGCCCGAATGCCCCAATGCAGCCATTTACATGGGGCGGCTGATTTACGAAATCGACCCGGCCAAATGCACGGAATGCGTAGGCCACCATGACGAACCCCAGTGTGTGCAAGTCTGTCCGGTGGCGTGTATTCCGCTGAACCCGCAGCATGTCGAAAGCAGCGACACGCTGTGGGCCAAATACCGCAGATTGCAGGCCGAGGCCGGACGCGTGTTGTAGGCCCCGGCTTATTCCTCAGCCGCTTTTGCGCGCTTGGATTTTTTGCTGCTGGCCTTCTTGGCTTTCTTTTTCTTGACCGGCTTGTCTGCCATGGCTTCGTCTGTTTGTGCTTTGAAACTGACTGGTTTACCGGCCTTGCCGGACAAGGGTTTGCTGTCAGGGCAGGGCTTTAGTACGCCGTCTTGTTCGCACTGAAGTGCCGGGGCTTGTTTTTGGGCCAGCGCAGGCTGCGTCAGCCCCAAGCTAAGGCTAAGAAGAAGTAGGCTCAGAGCCTGGCGCAGGGGAGTTGGATTGTTCATGCAGATCGCCTTCCTTAGGGGGAGTGGCCGCCGCCGGTCTTGGCGGTTTGGGCCTGGGCGGTTTGCTGGTGTGTACCAGTTGTGTGGCTTTCACCATGTCACCGCTCACCATCAAGGCTACGGCTTTAAGGCTTCTGTCTATGCAAGTGTCAATCACTGTTTTTTGATCCGGCGCTGGCTTTTTCAATACCCAATGCAGCACTTCAGATTTGACGCCGGGGTGGCCTATGCCTAAACGCAATCGCCAATAAGCGTCGGTACCCAGTTGGGCATGGATATCTCGCAATCCGTTATGACCTGCGTGGCTACCGCCGAGTTTCATCTTGGCTTCACCGGGTACCACGTCAAGCTCGTCATGCACCACCAGTATTTCTTCAGCTTGAATTTTGAAAAATTTGGTTAATGCCGCCACCGATTTACCCGACAGGTTCATGAACGTGGCGGGTTTCAGCAGCCAAATGGTCTGACCTTCGAACTGTGCGCGCACAGCCCAGCCGTGGTAATTTTTTTCCGGCTGCAAGCTGACTTTGAGTTGCGCGGCGAGTTGGTCTATCCACCAGAAACCGGCGTTGTGGCGGGTGTACTCGTATTCAGTGCCCGGGTTGCCCAGGCCGACAAACAGTTTGATCATGATTGGGATTATCAGGCGCAAAAAAACCCGCCGAAGCGGGTTCTTTGCAGAAGTGAATGTTGATTACTTCTTGCCTTTGCCCTTAGCGGGTGCGGCTGCGGGTGCAGCCGCTTCCGGGGCGACTTCTTCGGCCACAGACACGACGCTGACCAGCACCGGGTTGTTTTTGCCATGAACAACAGCTTTCACGCCTTTTGGCAAAGCAACGTCGTTGACATGCAAGGAAGTGCCTTTTTTCAAGCCGCTCAAATCGATGGCGATGAACTCGGGCAAATCGGAAGGTAAACAAGCGATTTCGAGTTCAGTCATGACCGGGTTGACCAAGCAGGCATCGGCTTTGACGGCAGGTGAATTTTCCTGGCCGCTGTAGTGCAACGGCACTTTCATGTGCAGCATGGTGTCGGCTTCGACACGCTGGAAATCGATGTGCAGTACCAGTTGTTTGAACGGGTGGTATTGCACGTCACGCAGCAGCACTTTGGAAGTTTGACCGGCCAGTTCCATTTCCAAAATGGTGGCGTGGAAAGCTTCTTTTTTCAGTGCATGCCACAAGGCGTTGTGGTCAAGTTCGATATTGACCGGCTGGTGGGCTTTACCGCCATACACGATACCGGGCGTACGACCGGTGATACGCAGACGGCGGCTCGCACCCGTTCCCTGCTTGTTGCGCTCAAAAGCGACGAATTTCATAATGATCTCCTGAAGAAGTCCACCGCGACCAGTGTGACTTCGGTTTCACAAACGAGGCAGCGAACTGCCTCACAACATTGACCCCCGACAGTTACAGCTTAGAAAAGCTGATCCTGGTCGGAGAACAAACTCATGACCGACTCTCCCTTGGCGATGCGTTGAATCGTTTCTGCGATCAGCGGCGCGACAGAGAGTTGGCGGATTTTTTGGCATTCCTGCGCTTGCGGGCTTAGCGGAATGGTGTCAGTCACCACCACTTCGTCCAGCGCTTCGCCTTTGGCGATACGGTCTATGGCCGGACCGGAAAAAATAGGATGGGTGCAATAGGCGTAAACCTTTTTGGCGCCACGTTCTTTCAACACTTCAGCCGCTTTGAGCAGCGTACCTGCGGTGTCGATCATGTCGTCCATGATGACGCAGTTGCGGCCTTCAATTTCACCGATAACGTGCATGACTTCGCTGACGTTGGCGCGCGGGCGGCGTTTGTCGATGATGGCCAGGTCGCAATTGAGTTGCTTGGCCAGCGCACGGGCGCGCACCACACCACCGACATCGGGCGACACCACGATAAGGTCGTCGTAGTTTTTCAAGCGCAAATCACCGAGCAACACCGGCGAAGCGTAAATATTGTCCACGGGGATATTGAAAAAGCCTTGGATTTGATCGGCGTGTAAATCCATGGTCAGCACGCGGGCCACGCCGACGGTTTGCAGCAAATCAGCTACCAGCTTGGCGGAAATGGGCACGCGCGAGGAGCGCGGACGGCGGTCTTGGCGCGCATAGCCGAAATAGGGGATGACGGCGCTGATGCGTTCAGCCGAGGCGCGTTTGAGCGCGTCGACCATGATCAGCAGTTCCATCAGGTTTTCATTGGTGGGGTTGCAGGTGGACTGCACCACAAAGACGTCGCGGGCGCGCACGTTTTGGTTGATTTCGACGGTGACTTCACCGTCAGAAAAGCGTCCTACGTCAGCCGCGCCGAGTGAAATTCCAAGATGTCCGGCAACCTCGGCAGCCAGGGCGGGATTGGCATTGCCGGTGAAAACCATGAAATCCGGGGTGACGGGGTGCGACATCTTGACGACCTGAGGTTAAACATTTCGAGAGCATTCAGGTGACGGTGTGACCGTCAAACCCGGCTGCTCTCGTCATACAGCAATGGAGTGGCAGGGGAAGAAGGATTCGAACCTTCGCATGCTGGAATCAAAATCCAGTGCCTTAACCAACTTGGCGACTCCCCTACGCGGGAAACCTGTATTTCAACAAGCCTCCGTCAAACGTCGCAAGAAACCCATCCGGCCAGGGGATGAATTTCCAGATTGCTGCACAACTGCAACTGCCAACCTGTCGGCGGATCGGAAAGCAATGTATCAGACGAAATGCGCGCAAACACCGCGCTGCCTGAACCTGTCATTCCGGGCCGTAATCCCTGACGGCTGAACCACTCCAAGGATTGGTCAACCTGCGGGCACAAACGCCTGGCAACTGCCTGCAAATCATTACGCCCGAAAGCATATGGCCGTACAGCAAAGTCTGCCATTGTAGCAGGAGAACTGTCCCTGACCAGAGCCTCATCTTTGAAAATCAGCGCGGTTTCCAGACCTTGTTCAGGTTTGAGCACGGCAAACGTCGCAGCCGGTAAAAACAGGGGTTGGATTTGCTCGCCTATACCTTGTACCCAGGCGTTTCTACCGCGCAGAAAAAAAGACACATCGGCACCCAGCGATAAGCCCAGCGGTAATAGACGCGATAGCGGCCAGTTAAGCCCCCAAAGTCGGTTCAAGGCCAGCAAAGTGGTAGCTGCATCGGATGAGCCGCCGCCCATACCGGCCTGGGCCGGCAGCCTTTTTTCAATGCTGATGCAAACGCCTGCATCCGTGCCGCTGACTTGCTGTAACAGGCGAGCCGCACGCAGACACAAATCATCCGGTGGCAAGGCCATTGTGAGGTCGCGGCGCTGCAGTTCGCCGTCGGGCAGAAGATCGAAATGCAAAATGTCCCACCAGTCAACCAGCATGAACACCGATTCAATCAGGTGATAGCCGTCAGGTCTGCGCCCGGTGATGTGCAAAAACAAATTCAATTTGGCCGGCGCCGGCACATTGTGCAAAGACTTTAAAACTGCCATGTGCGGCTCAGGGCGGATCTATTATCAAAGTCAACTGCAGTTGCGGCATGGGGCTGACCCGTTTGGCAAACAATCGTCTGCCGCCCGGCTGGTTTTCAGAGCGGATTTCCCAGCCTTCCAAAGGCGGGCCGTCGGTGTTGAGCCAGGACATCAGCGAAGTCAGCGGCAGACTGGCGCCGGTGACATGTTTGGTAAGTGCCTCCATGGAGACAAATTTCTGCTTTTGTGAACCTTCTTCCAAGACAGCGCCTTCAGCATTCCAACTGGCCACGGCCAGCGTGGTACCTATGGGCGTGTAAATTGTCAATTCGCCAAGTGCTGCCGTGCCTTGCAGGGAGAAATTTGCGCTGAATTGTTCGGGCGGCTTGGTCAGGGTTTTTAAATTAAGCCGGCCTTCCCAATTGCCGGTTTGGGCCAGCGCCGTATGCTTGCTTTTGGTAGAAAAAAGACCGCAAGCTGAGAGCACACAGCACAACGTAGCCAGCAGCAGCCAGTTGCCGGTGATGGCAGCCAGCCGCTTGGTCAAAGTTTGACCTTTAAGCGTTTTAAAGTTTCCTGTAACAAATCATTTTTAGGGTTGGATTTCAATGCATCGCGCCAAATTTTCATGGCTTTGTCTTTCAAACCAAGGCTCCAGTGCACTTCTCCCAAGTGGGTGGCGATTTCGGGGTCGTTTTTGGTGTCATAAGCACGTTGCAGTATGGCCAGAGCGGCTTGTTTGTTGCCCATGCGGAATTCCACCCAGCCCAGGCTGTCGGTGATCATCGGATCTTCAGGCGCGAATTCCAGCGCTTTGACGATCAAGGCACGGGCTTCGGGCAAACGCATATTGCGATCGGCCAGGGCATAACCCAGGGCGTTGTAAGCGTGTTGGAATTCTGGATTGGCCTCGATGATGCTGCGCAGCAGTTTTTCCATTTCGTCGATGCGGTTGATTTTTTCGGCGGCCATGGCAACTTCGTAGCGCAAGTCCAGATCTTCAGGCTCGGCTTTGCTGGCTTTGGTTAACACCTGGTAAGCAGCTTCGTACATTTTGTAGTCGCGCAGCAATTGAAGTTCGGCTTGCAGGCGCACGCGTTTTTCCTGGGGCGTGTTCTGCGGCAAATCGGCTAGCAGGGCGCGTGCCTTGGCCATCTCGCCGCGGCTGGCCAACATGTTGGCGCGTTGAATCTGCACCTGGGCCAGGGACTCGGGATCATCAATCTTGTTCAACCAGCTTTCAGCTTCAGCTGTTTTTTTCTGGTTGTTGGCGATTTTCGACAGCATTAAATAAGCCTGTGAAAGCCGGGCGTCTTCTTTGTTTTTTTCCAGCTCGATATAACGCAACAAGGATTGTTGGGCTTCGGTGTCTTTGCCGAGTTCAACCCACAATGCGCCTTGCACCAGCCAGGCTTCGCTGAAAACCGGATGGCTTTTATTGAGTGATTGCAGCAGCTCGCTGGCGTCCAGCAAACGTTGGGCGTCAATCAATACACGCGCATAGGTCAAGCGCATGGTCGGTGGTGAATCCGGCGTGAGGATGCGCTTTAAAACCGGCTCGGCTTCGGTCATGCCCAAAGACAAAAGTTCCAGTGCCAGAAAGCCGGGTTCTATGGCTTTGGGATCGATGGCAAATGCTTTGTCTATGGTTTCCAATGCCCCGGGCAATTTCTTGGCGGCTACCCGCATGCGCCCAATCGTTGTCCAGCTGGCTGCTCCTGTGGCGGGTTTGTCTACAAACGGCACCAGCGCCTGTTCCACCACCGCTGCAGCCAATTCCTGGTCTTTGGCCTGGGCAAAAATCTGCGGCAAACCGTTGATCAGCAGCACCTGTTCTGCTTCAGGTGCCAGTTGTACATAGCTGCGCAGCGGCATCAGGCTTTCGGCCAACTGGTTCAAAGCCACCAGAATTTGCAGCACGTAGCGGTTGGCGTCACGCGACAAGGGAAAAGCTTTTTTCCAAGCCTTAGCACCGTCAAGCGCTGCTGTGCCGTTGCGCGAGTTCAGGGCAACGTCTATTGCGCGTTTATAAAGAGACTGATCGCCGGTCTTGCGTGCTGCATCCAGCAACAAAGAATAAGCGGCACCCGGATCGCCTTGCGCGGCTTGCAATTCGCCGAGCATGATCAACAAGGCCGTATCGGCATTCAAGTTGGAGTTGCTGATCACCTCCGGTTTTGCTGCTGAAGAATCCTTGTCGGGAACTTGAGCATAAGCCGGGAGAAGGGAGATACCCGTGAGCAAGCAGCAAGCGAATCCTGCTAGAGAAGGGGGCGAAAAAATGTGGCGTTGGAAGGTATTCATTCCAGAATGATAATCCCACTCACAGAAAGAGTGCCTAGCATGCCTGAATTACCCGAAGTTGAAGTCACCCGGCTGAGTTTTGCGCAGGCCATTGCCGGTGCGCAGGTTGTGGATGCGCGCCTGGGGCTGCCGTTGCGCTGGCCGCTGGGTTGCGATACGCAGTCCTTGCGCGGCAAGCAGGTTTTGCAGGTCAGGCGTCGGGGTAAATACCTGTTGATTGATTTATCCACCGGGTTGTTGCTGGTGCACTTGGGTATGTCCGGCTCCTTGCGCTTCGGGCCGCCGGGCTTACCCGCTGGTAAACACGACCATTTTGATTTACTGACCAGCCATGGCTTGTTGCGTTTACACGATCCCAGACGGTTCGGCGCTGTCGTTTATGCTGACCACGAGCAAGACGCCGTGGCGCAGAAATTACTTGGACATCTGGGGGTGGAGCCGCTGGAAGAGGGGTTTGATCCTATTGTGTTTGCGGCAGGTTTGAAGAAGCGAAACGCGCCGATCAAACAAGTGTTGCTGGCAGGCGAGTTGGTGGTGGGCGTGGGAAATATTTACGCCAGCGAGGCCTTGTTTCTGGCCGGTATTCGCCCGACCACCCGGGCCTCTCGCATCAGCAAGCCGCGTGCTGCCAAACTTCACGGTGCGATCCGCGATGTGTTGGCGCGCGCCGTAGTGCAGGGCGGCAGCAGCTTGCGCGATTTCTCCAACGCCCAAGGGCAAAACGGTTATTTCCAGCTCGAAGCCAAGGTGTATGACAGAGCAGGTCTGTCGTGCCGGATTTGCAGCACTTCCATCAAGCGCCTGGTGCAAGGCCAGCGTTCGACGTTTTACTGCCCTGTGTGCCAAAAGCCGTGAGCAGCTTTGCTCTGCGTCTGGTGGATTGGCAAAGGCTGCACGGGCGTCATGATTTGCCTTGGCAGAACACGCGCGACCCCTACCGCGTCTGGTTGTCTGAAGTCATGTTGCAGCAAACCCAGGTGTTCACCGTGCTGGGCTATTACCAGCGGTTTTTGACAGCGTTTCCTGATGTGCAGGCACTGGCCGCTGCGCACTTAGACCAAGTGCTGGGTTTGTGGAGCGGGCTGGGTTATTACAGCCGGGCGCGCAATTTGCACGCTTGTGCGCAGCAGGTGGTGAGCGAATTCGGCGGCGTGTTTCCGCAGCAAATGGAAGGATTGCAAACGCTTAAAGGCATAGGGCCTTCAACGGCTGCCGCTATTGCGTCGTTGTGTTTCGAGCAGCGTGTTGCTATTTTGGATGGCAACGTGAAACGCGTGTTGACCCGGCACCGGGGCTTTGCGCTGGATTTGTCTTCATCTGCCAATGAAAAAAAACTCCAAGCCATCGCCGATAACTGCCTGCCATTAAATGCTATTGATATGCCGTCCTACACCCAGGGCATCATGGATTTGGGCGCGACTTTGTGTACACGTTCTGCACCGGCTTGTACGCGTTGCCCTGTGCGTGCGGACTGCGTGGCATTCGCTGGCGCCAACCCCGGCGATTACCCGGTGAAAACACGAAAAATCAAACGCAGTTCGCAAAGCCTGTGGCTGTTGTGTGCCTCAACCCAAGAGGGAGATGTTTGCTTGATTCAGCGCCCTTCGACAGGGGTATGGGCGGGTCTGTACACCCAGCCCTTGTTTGATTCAGAGCAGAAATTGCTGGAGGCGGTGCCTGAACGCTTGCGCCATTCTGTGAGGGTGGAGCCTGCTTTGGTGCATGTGTTGACGCACAAGGATTTGCATCTGCATGCCTGTCATGTGTTGTTGCCCGAGAAGATAACCTTAGGCGCAGGCGGTTGGTTTAGCGCTGCGCAATGGCCGGTCATGGGTTTGCCCGCGCCGGTGCGTAAATTGCTGGAGCCGCAGTTGCTTAAACCACGTCCAGCTCGCGGTGGCGTTTCAAGCTGACCCAGTTTTTGGCAAAGCGCTGGTGCAAGCGCTCGACCAGGTAGACCGAGCGATGCTGACCGCCGGTGCAACCAATGGCCACGGTCACATAGCTGCGGTGATCCTCTTTCAAAGACGGTAACCACTGGTCCATGAAGCTGCTGATTTGGTTTTCCATGGCGTGTACAGACGCATGTTGGTCAAGCCAATCAGCCACCGGCGCGTCGCGCCCGGTTTGCTCTTTCAAGCCCGCTTCGTAATGCGGGTTGGGCAACATGCGCACATCAAACACGAAATCGGCATGTACCGGGATACCGCGCTTGAAGGCGAAGGATTCAAACATCAATGTCAATTGGGAGCTGGCAGCGGTGACCAGGTCGTGTATGTAGCTTTGCAATTTACTGGCGCGCAATTGGCTGGTGTCAATGATGTGCGATTCTTCGCGCAAGTCAGCCAGCAACTGGCGTTCGAGTTCGATAGCGTTCATCAAATCTCTGGCGCTTTGCGTGCCGTCAGAAGAAGCATGCGACAGCGGATGGTTACGCCGTGTTTCCGAAAAACGCCGCAACAAGGTGTCTGAGCCTGCGTCCAAAAACAGCAGGCGCACATTCACGTCTTGTTTGCGCAAATCGGCCAGTTGCGCCGGCACGGTATGCAAAGCGTTGGCGCTGCGCACATCCATGGCGATGGCCACTTTGGTGGTTTGCTTGCGGTCTTCGAGTTGCACAAACGGCATCAACAACTCGGGCGGCAAATTGTCGACACAGTAATAGCCTGCGTCCTCCAACGCGTGCAAGGCAATCGACTTGCCGGAACCGGCCATGCCAGTAATCAGCACGAGTTCGCGTTTCATGTTTTGGCGGCCCGCGTTTTGGCTTTGGCGGTGCTGGCGCTGGCCATGGTTTGCAGCATTTCACGCGCATGCGCGTGCGTGGTGTCTGACAAACGTTCGCCGCCCAGCATGCGGGCGATTTCGCTCACACGCTGTTCGCCGTTGACGGTTTCAACCGCGCTGAAACTGCCTTGCTTGTCGGATTGTTTGGACACCACCCAATGGTTGTCTGCACAGGCGGCGACTTGCGGCAAATGCGTGACGGCCATGACTTGGCGGTCGCGCCCGAGTTGTTTCATCAAGCGCCCGACGGTTTCTGCCACCGCGCCGCCGACACCGGAGTCGACCTCATCAAAAATAAGTGTTTGTGCCGTGCCCAACTGGCTGGTGGTGACGGCGATAGCCAGCGCAATGCGCGATAACTCTCCGCCGGAGGCTACTTTGCCTACCGGGCGTGGTGTGCTGGTTGCATGACCGGCGACCAGAAATTGAATGTCTTCCAGACCATGGCTGGCGGGTTCGGCCAGGTTTTCCAGCACGACCTCAAAACGCCCGCCTTGCATGCCCAGGTTTTGCATACCGGCGGTGATGCTGGCAGCCAATTTGGGCGCGGCTGCCGCGCGAGCTTTGCTGAGCAATTTGGCCTCTTTGTTGAATGCCAGGGCCGCAGCTTGCTCGGCTTTTTCAAGCGCTGCCAAATCTGCGGCGGCGTCCAGCTTTTGCAATTCAAGTTGCCAGCCCGCGTACAAATCCGGCAATTCAGCCGGGGTGCGTTTGTAGCGGCGCGACAGCGAGACCCACAAGCCCAGTCTTTCATCAAGTTCTTGCAGGCCTTGCGGATCCAGGTCGGCGCGGCGCAGCCAGGCTTGCAGGCTGTGGGCTGCGTCTTCTGCCTGTGCCAGACAGGTTGCCAGTTGGTCGGCCAGCACTTGAAACTCGGGCTCGATATGGCTTTGTGCCCGCAAAGCGTTTTGTGCATGTGTCAAACCCAAGGTTGCAGCTTCTTCTTCACCATTCAGATGTTGCAAAGCGTTTTGGGCGGCTTCTATCAAGGTCTGTGCGTTTGAAAGGCGAGAGTGTTGTGCATTTAACTCGTCCCATTCGTCAGCGCGGGGCGCCAGTTTGTCGACTTCGCCGATTTGCCAGGCCAGGCGTTCGCGTTCTTGTTGCAACTGGTTTTGTGTCAGACGTGCGTGCTTGAGCGTTTGCTGCGCGGCGCGCCAGTCGTCCCAGACCTGCAGCAACTGGCGTGAATCCACACCCGCGTAAGCGTCCAGAAGGCCGCGCACCGCGCTGGGTTTGGTCAGGCTTTGCCAGGCGTGTTGGCCGTGTATATCAACCAGTTGGTCGCCGATGTCGCGCAACTGGGCGGCGGTGGCGGCGCTGCCGTTGATCCAGGCCCGGCTCTTGCCTTGGGCGTCCACGCTGCGTCTGAGCAGCAGTTCATCGCTTTGGTCAAAGCCGTTGTCTTGCAGCCAGTGATTGACCGCTGAGCCGGCCGCAAAGCCTGCACTGATTTCGGTGCGTGCCGCACCTTCGCGCACCACACCGGCGTCGGCGCGAGCGCCCAGCACCAATTGCAGCGCGTCTATCAAAATAGATTTACCGGCGCCGGTTTCGCCGCTGAGAACGCTGAAGCCGTTGGCTACATCGAGTTCTAACTGGCGCACGATAACAAAGTCGCGCAGGCTGATGCGTTGCAGACTCATGAACCTCCCTCGTTCCAATGCAGTTTTTGTCTGAGTGTGTCAAAGTAACTCCAGCCCCGGGGGTGAAGAAATACTGCATGGTGTTGTGATTTACGCACCTTGACCTGATCGCCTATCACCAGCGATGCCAGCGACTGCATATCGAAGTTGGCGCTGGCGTCGCGCCCGGCCACCAGTTCAATCTGGATTTGCGCCGAATCGGTCAATACCAGCGGCCGGTTGGACAAGGTGTGCGGCGCAATCGGCACCATCACCAGACCGCCAAGCGATGGTTGCAGTAAAGGCCCACCGGCTGACAAAGCATAGGCGGTGGAACCGGTCGGGGTGGCAATGATGAGGCCGTCGGCGCGTTGGTTAGCCACAAAATTGCCGTCAACGCTGACGCGCAACTCGACCATGCCGGTGGTGGCGCCGCGGTTGACCACCACGTCGTTCAAAGCCTGCGCCTCCAGCACAAGCTCTGCGCCGCGCCAGACCTGGGCGTGTAGCATGACCCGGTGGTCTTCCTCGTATTCACCGTGCAGCATGGGCTCCAGCCTGGCCTCGAGCTGGTTCAAAGCAATGTCGGTGATAAAGCCTAAACGGCCCTGGTTAATGCCTATCAAAGGCACGCCATGCGGGGCCAGCTGCCGCCCAAAGCCGAGCATGGTACCGTCACCCCCAACCACCAACGCCAGATCGCATTGGTCTGCAATGCCTTGAATATCCAACGTCGGCGCAACCTCCAGCCCGATTTGCTGGGCCGAGTCCTTTTCCAGAAACACCTCCGCCCCCGATTGCCTCAGCCATTGGGTCAGAGAAGTCAATACCTGCCTGGCCTGGGCGGGCGGGGCGCTGTTGAAAGCGGAGTGGTGTTTGCCGATCAGGGCAATGTGGCGGAAAGTCAGGCTCATGGGCAAATTACATCATTAAAATGATTCGAAAGGATGACCATGCTGGATGACCGAGCCAAGTTGCTGTTGAAAACCCTGGTTGAGCGCTATATCGCGGACGGCCAACCGGTGGGTTCACGCACCTTGTCGCGCGCCAACGGCATTGAATTGTCGCCTGCCACGGTGCGTAACGTCATGGCCGATCTGGAGGAGTTGGGGCTGATTGTCAGCCCGCATACCTCGGCCGGACGCATACCGACGGCCAGAGGCTACCGCTTGTTTGTCGACACCATGCTGACCGTCAACCGCGAAGACCTGCACGCACCCACGCTGGTACCCGAACAGCCGCAAAAAGTCATTGTCAACGCGGCCAGCCTGTTGTCTAACCTGTCCAATTTTGTCGGCGTCGTCATGTCGCCGCGCCGGGGTTCGGTTTTTCACCATATCGAATTTTTACGCCTGTCTGACAAACGCGTGCTGGTCATCATCGTCTCGCCCGAAGGTGATGTGCAAAACCGGGTCATCTTCACCGACACAGACATCACGCAGTCGCAACTCATTGAAGCGTCCAATTACCTGAACGCTCACTATGTAGGCATGGGCATAGAGGAAGTGCGTCAGCGCTTGCAACAGGAAGTTGAAAAGCTGCGCAGTGAAATCGCCGCGCTGATGCAGGCGGCGGTTCAATTCAGTTCAGAAACCATCAATTCCACCGATGACGAGGTGGTCATCAGCGGCGAACGCAACCTGTTGTCAGTCTCTGATTTTTCCAGCGACATGGGCCAGTTGCGCCGCGCCTTTGATGTGTTCGAGCAAAAAGCACAACTCATGCGCTTGCTCGACATGTCTAACCAGGCCGCCGGTGTGCGCATTTACATAGGCGGCGAAAGCCAGATCGTGCCGTTTGAAGAGTTGTCGGTGGTCAGCGCGAATTACGAGGTCGACGGGCAAGTGGTTGGCACACTTGGCGTCATAGGCCCGACCCGAATGCCCTATGACCGCATGATTCAAATCGTCGACATCACCGCCAAACTGGTGAGTAACGCCCTAAGCCACAAATAAAAAACCGCCGGTGTAATGGCTTGCGAACCGGCGGTGTCTTTTTGAGTGGACTGTTTAGACTTTGCCCAGGTAATCCCGCTTACCTAATTCAACGCCGTTGTGGCGCAAGATGGCGTAAACCGTGGTCACATGAAAATAAATATTCGGCATGGCGTGGTTGAGTAAAAACTGCATGCCTTTGTAATGCGTTTCCACATCGCCGCGTTTGGTGACGATGTCTTTGTCTTCGGTGCCGTCGATGTGTGCGGCATTGAAGGTCTCTACAAAGGCAATGGTTTTAGCGACGCGTTGCTTGAGATCGGTCAACGTGACTTCGTTGTCTTCGTAGGCAGGAATCTCCACACCGGCCAGGCGGGCCACCAGGCCTTTGGCGGTATCGCAAGCGATTTGCACCTGGCGTGTCAGGGGAAACATGTCCGGGTAAAGGCGGAACTGA
>Ga0209768_10000218_pt1 | contig 38923 bp, 37 predicted proteins | sample LauGreSBDMM110SD_3_FD_187564 | JGI IMG/M metagenome (GOLD analysis project Ga0209768, IMG submission 187564) | Freshwater lake microbial communities from Lake Michigan, USA - Sp13.BD.MM110.SD (SPAdes) (version 2) | ecosystem: Environmental > Aquatic > Freshwater > Lake | place: Lake Michigan... | reverse complement strand
CTAGTTGTGAAGTTGAAAAAATATTTCCAAAACCAGTGATTGGATTATCCGTGTGGCGTCGCGCTCTGCGACTACATCAGTGGATGAAAAATTGTTTGTTGTTTGTACCTATATTAGCCGCACATCAAATTCCAGATGCGATGCGCTTGAGTGATTTGCTATTAGCGTTTCTGTCATTTAGTTTATGTGCTTCTGCAGTCTATTTAGCCAATGACTTATTAGATTTAGACAGTGATCGCCAACATCCACGTAAAAAATTTCGCCCCTTCGCTTCAGGACAGTTATCTGTTGTGACCGGTGTATTGCTCGCACCATTATTTTTAATTGCTTCCTTATGTTTGGGGATGCAAATACCAGGACAATTTCTCGGTTGGCTGATTTTTTATTTTGGTCTGACTTGCGCTTATTCATTATTACTAAAACGGGTAGTGTTGATTGATTGCTTAACACTCGCTGTGCTTTACACAGTACGTTTAATTGCAGGCGCTTCAGCTGCTTCTATGAGTTTATCGTTTTGGTTATTAGCGTTTGCTGTGTTTTTATTTTTATCGCTCGCTTTTGTGAAGCGCTATGCGGAATTGGAAATTCAATTATTAAGTGGAAAAGAAAAAACCCATGGTCGCGGTTATTTCACATCCGATGCATCATTAGTACAAACCCTAGGTGTCACTGCCGGTTTTTCTGCTGTACTAGTTTTAGCACTATATTTAAATAGCGAAGCTGTAGTGAAGCTCTATAAAGCACCAGAAATTATTTGGGGTGCAGTACCCGTGATGTTGTTTTGGATAAGTTGGATGTGGATGCAAGCGCATCGCGGCAAGATGCATGATGATCCATTAGTCTTTGCACTAAAAGATAAAGCCAGTCTAGCTACAGGTATTGTATTTACACTCGTGTTGCTAGCAGGTGCAGGAGGATGGCCGTGGTAGCAGTCTCTTCTTGGGGGCGATTAGGAGCATGGCCTCATGAGGTAGAGACATTGCAGCGTCACGCGCTTAATTTGCCGTTGCAGAAAAATAAATCGGGTTTAGCCTATGGTATGGGGCGCAGTTATGGCGATGTTTGTTTAAATCCTGAGGGTGTTTTATGGCGTACAACTTCCTTAGATAGATTTATTCATTTCGATGCACAGAATGGCGAGCTGATTTGTGAAGCAGGTGTGTTATTGCGCGATATACAACGCACCTTTGCTCCCCGTGGTTGGATATTACCTGTTACACCAGGTACGCAATTTGTGACGGTCGGCGGTGCTATAGCAAATGATATACATGGAAAAAATCATCATGCAGAGGGATGTTTTGGTGATCATGTATTGCAATTTACGTTGCAACGAACTGATGGCACGGTAATGGAATGTAGCCCTACACAACATCCTGTATGGTTTGCTGCAACAGTAGGTGGTTTGGGTTTAACCGGTGTCATCACACAAGCACGTCTACAATTAAAGCGTATACAAAGTACGTGGTTGGATGTGGAAACTATTCCTTATACAAGCTTAGATGAATTTTTTACTTTATCTGATAGCTCAGAACAAGAGTGGGAATACACAGTTTCATGGATAGATTGTGTTAGTCGTGCAGAGCGCGGTATTTTTATGCGTGCCAATATGTCTACAACAAACGCATCAGTTCCTCAGCAAAAACAAGCACGTACTGTACCGTTTGTACCGCCAGTATCATTAATCAATGCATTCACACTAAAGTCTTTTAATGCCAGTTATTTTCATTTAAAGAAAATGCAAGCAGGTAATAGTGTGCAGCACATGACGCCATTCTTTTATCCGCTCGATAATCTCTTGCATTGGAATCGCATCTACGGTCCGCGTGGATTTTTTCAATATCAAAGTGTAGTACCTCGTGCAGCCGGACATGACGCCGTACAAGCCATGTTGAAAGAAATTGCAAAAGCAGGTGAAGGTTCGTTTTTAGCAGTGTTAAAAACATTCGGCAATCGTGAATCGCGTGGCATGCTGAGTTTTGCGCAGCATGGTGTCACTCTAGCTTTAGATTTTCCTAACAAGGGAGAAGCTAGCTTGCAGCTCTTTACACGACTTGATGCTATTGTGCGTGAAGCAGGTGGAAGAATTTATGCTGCTAAAGATGCACGCATGCCACAAGATTTATTTGAATCCGGCTATCCTAGATTGCAGGAATTTTTATCGTATCGTGATCCTGGAATTAGTTCTGCACTATCACGTCGTTTGATGGGAGCGTAAGCTGTGCAAGTTATAAAAAATCATATCGTCATTGTTGGTGCAACATCAGGCATTGCCGAACAATGTGCGCGTATTTGGATACAAGAATCAGCGATCACGCTCACACTTGTCGGTCGAGATAAATCTAAAACACAATTATTAGCAGATGATTTAGTTATTCGTAATCCAGCTGCAGTCATCAAGGTGGTGACAACGGATTTTTTATCACCTAAAGAAATTGCACACACAGTGGAATCCATTTGTGCAGACGCTCCAGTCTCGATTGCTTTAATTGCACACGGATCTTTACCAGATCAACAGCAATGCCAACAAGACTTAGCATTGAATCAGCAGACTTTAGAAGTCAACGGCATATCCCCTGTTTTATTTGCTGAAGCATTTGCAACGCAAATGGAAAAAGCGCAGCAAGGTACTTTGGCTTTAATTGGTTCTGTTGCAGGAGATAGAGGTCGTAAATCAAATTATGTATATGGTGCTGCGAAAGGTTTAGTGACGCGCTATGCACAAGGCTTACAGCATCGATTCGCAAAAACACCAATTAAGATAGTGTTAATTAAACCAGGACCTACCGCCACAGCTATGACAGCGCATTTGCCGCAACGTGGTTTAGCAGCAGCAGATGCTGTTGCAGCGACTATTGTGCAGGGTATTGCACAAGGTAAGCCAGTAATTTATGCGCCAGCTAAATGGGCAGTGATTATGATGATTATTATTCATTTACCTGCCTTTATATTTAACAAGCTTGATATCTAAATTCTTATCACCGTGAATCCAGACAAAAAAAATCTAAAAATAGTTTTGCCCGGCGGTGCAGGTCTGGTGGGACAAAATTTAGTTGCCAGATTAAAAGCGCGTGGCTATCAATACATAGTTGTGCTGGATAAGCATCAGGCAAATATTGCAGTTTTAAAAAAAGTGCAGCCCGATATCACAGTTGAGTATGCTGATCTCGCTGAGCAAGGCACATGGCAAGATCATATTAACGATGCTGATGTAGTAGTGATGTTGCAAGCGCAAATAGGCGGTAATGACTATCAAGACTTTGTTCGTAATAATTTAGATGCCACAAAATGGATACTGCAATCCATTAAAGAGAGCGGGCGAGCTAGACTCATACATATTAGTTCTTCTGTTGTTGAATCCGTAGCGGATGATTTTTATACCAACACTAAAAAATTACAAGAGCGTATGGTATTAGATAGCGGCATTGTCTGTCCTATACTGCGACCGACATTGATGTTTGGATGGTTTGACCGCAAGCACTTAGGTTGGCTTGCGCGCTTCATGCAAAAAGTCCCTGTGTTTCCTATACCTGGTAATGGACGCTATATGCGTCAACCTTTGTATGCAGGTGATTTTTGTGAAGTCATTATCAGTTGTGTAGAAAATGTAGCGCATCAAGGTATCTACAATATTTCTGGTCATGAAAAAATTGACTATGTCGATATGATACATACCATCAAAAAAGCAACGCATGCGCCCGCATGGATAGTGCATATTCCTTATAGCTTATTTTATAATTTACTTTGGCTATGGGCTGTGTTTGATAAAAATCCGCCTTTCACGACGCAGCAGTTAGTTGCCTTATGTGCCAAAGATGAATTCGAAGTCATGGATTGGCCGACCGTGTTTGGTTGGCCTTACACGCCTTTTGCGCAAGCAGTAGATGAAACCTTTAATCATCCACAATACAGTCAAGTTGTGTTGGAGTTTTAAATGCAAGGTAAACGCATAGCAGTATTAGGCGCAGGGCCTATGGGTTTAGCAGTGGCCTATCAACTAGCACGCGATGGTCATCAACCTGTGGTGTTTGAGGCAGATGATCGCGTTGGTGGTATGACAGCGATGTTTGATTTTGCAGGATTGCAGATAGAGCGCTATTACCATTTTCATTGTATTTCTGATACAGCATTTTTACGTGTGTTAGATGAATTAAATCTTGCACATAAAATGTATTGGGTAGAAACCCGTATGGCTTATTGGTATCGTCAAACTTTGCAGCCATGGGGTAATCCATTTGCTTTATTAAGATTTCGTGGTTTAAGTTTTATTGCCAAGTTTCGCTATGGCCTGCATGCTTTTTTATCGACTAAGCGTACTAACTGGCAGCCACTCGATAATGTGGAAGCTGTAGGTTGGATTAAACGTTGGGTAGGTGCTGAAGCTTATGAAGTGTTATGGCGCCGATTGTTTGACTATAAGTTTTATGATTACACCGCCAATCTTTCTGCTGCATGGATATGGAGTCGTATCCGTCGTATAGGTCGTTCGCGTTATAGCTTGTTCCGTGAAAAATTAGGTTATCTAGATGGTGGCTCTGGTACTTTGCTGAATGCCATGCGTGCTGACATAGAAGCGCATGGTGGTGTGATTCATCTTAAAACACCAGTAAGTAAAGTATATATCCAAAACGGTAAAGTCAGTGGTGTGGAAGTGAACGGTCAAATTGAACAATTTGACACCGTGATTAGCACAGTCCCTCTGCCTTATATTCCCAAGTTAATTCCTGATTTGCCATCAGCGATGTTGCAACAGTTTCAGGCTTTGAAAAATATTGCGGTGGTCTGTGTGATTGCAAAATTACGCAAGCCACTGACTAATAATTTCTGGCTAAACACGAATGATCCTGATATGGATATTCCTGGCATAGTGGAATATTCAAATCTGCGTCCTTTGGATTGTCATATCGTCTATGTGCCATTTTATATGCCAGGTGAGCATCCTAAATTTGCAGAAGATGATCAAGTATTTTTGGATAAGGTAAAACGCTACTTTAAAAAAATTAATCCTGCATTAACGGATGATGATTTCATCGCACTGCATGCAAGTCGTTATCGTCATGCTCAACCCATTTGTGAGCCAGGTTATTTGGATAGATTGCCTCCAGCGCGTTTACCTGTGCAAGGTTTGTGGGTAGCGGATACTTCACACTACTATCCTGAAGATAGAGGCATTTCTGAGAGCATAGAATTCGGTAGGAAGATGGCGCAGGCAGCCATTAATTCAATTGAGGCTGTGCAGTGATACGACAATTTATGTCGCATCAGTTCTTGCTGTTTCTTATTACAGGTGGGACAGCTGCTGCAGTGAATTTTTTTTCGCGCATACTTTATAGCTTGTGGTTGCCATTCTCTGTAGCTGTAGTACTGGCTTATCTGACAGGGATGATCACTGCTTTTGTCTTGGCTAAATTATTTGTATTTAAAAACAGTCAGCAATCTATGCAACGTAGTGCTGTTTTCTTTGTCTTGGTGAATGTGGTTGCTGTTGCGCAGACATGGGGAATTAGTATGGGTCTGCTCTATGTTGTTTTCCCTGCATGGGAATTTAATTTTTATGCGCCCGAGTGCGCGCATGCTGTTGGTGTGATCGTACCTGTGTTTACCAGTTATCTCGGTCATAAGCGCTGGTCTTTTAAAGACTCGCACTAGTCCGCTATTTAATTTTCTCAAGTGGTTTGCCTGCAGGTAGATCATATTGTTCTAAAAATTTACAACCGCGTTGGGGTAAAAATGCGGGAATACGATAGTAGCTTGCCGCGATAGTGCTTAATACCTGATCGCGATAAACGTCAAATTTAAAATTCTTACCTTCAGCTAGCCAGTAGCGCGCACCATTTAATCTCACAATTGATACATGTGCTTCTTCAAAAAATGGCGCCATACTTTCTTGTGTAATCGGACGTGTATCAAACACACGAATTGTTTTGCCAGCAAACTGATGAAAATCAGTCAAATTATCATCCATGCGTGCATGAAAACTACCCATGCCAAATACCGGAATATCAGTTCTTTCGTAATAACCAAATAAAGAAGCGGAAGAATACGAACGCGTCATGAGCACGCCGTCTTCTGGCATATCGCGCATGAGCACTGATAGTAATTGTGGTGTTTGCTTATGCATGACGATGGCTGCATGCAGTTTCATGTTTTGCCATGTTGAAGTAGGCGCATGAGCGAGCATAGCTAAGGCAATAATATGCGGCACACCTAAGGCGAGTGTCCATAAACTAAGCTGGCGCAAAGTTTGTGGGGCGCATACGCACGCAACAAATATAAACACAAAAGGGAGGAAGGCTAGTACCCAATGTAGGCCTACGGTTTTATAAAAAGACAGTGCTAAAAATAGCGTAAACGGTAGAACAAATAAAATAACCAAAGCTAAGCGTTGTGGTTTTAACCAGTCTTGCTTTTGCGTGTTTTTATAAAGTTGATACAACAACCAAGGCATGAGTAGATACAGCATCATGGCCAAATAAATACCAACCGTGGTGAAAGAAAACTGCGAGCTTTGATTGCGATTGATCACGTTAAAGAGAATATTGTTCCAGCAGTGAGTGCTGTTATAAACAAGATTCACTATAAAAAATGGCAGAGCACATACAGCAATGATGATTAAACGCAGCCAAGCAGTACGGGTACGAATTAAAAAAATATAATAAGCAGCATAAGAAATCGCCAGTAAAGCTGCGAAATATTTAGACAGCAATGCTAAGCCTAGCAAGATCCCGCACAGCACAGTCCACTTAAGTGAGTTTTCTAATTCACTTCGTAAAAACGCATAAGCTGAAAAAAACAGAAAAAATATCAGCGGTGTGTCGGTAGTGACTAAAGTCAGTGCCCAAGTAAAAGGCAAGAGTAAAAATAAACTGCCTAACTGCCACGCTTTATCGGCTTGTTCAGGTTGCAGGCGACGGAAAATATCCATCATGCCTAGCGCAGTCACCACCCATAGCAAAATCGCGGGTAAGCGCAGCACGATCAGTTCAGATGAAAATTGCTGCATCAGCCACAGCAGCCATCCACCCATAGGCGGATGATCGTAATAGCCCCAGTCTAGATGCATGCCCCATTTATAAAAATAAGCTTCATCACCTGTAATGGATATAGCCACTGCCAACCAAAATTTAATTAAAGTTGTCAGTAATAGAACGATGAGAAAGTTGCGACGTGGGTCTGCAAACTGAGCGGAGAAAATTTTCATAAGCCGTATTGTAAATGCCTAGGCCAACTAGCAGCAGTGAGCGTCATTATTTCATTAAGTGGGTTGTGTTTTAGTCTTTTGATAATGTCTGAATGACTATGTTTCCTAGTAGAATTGAGGCTTGAAGTATTTTGAATAGTGCTGATCTAAAAATCACCTGTTCTATCACGCGAAATTGCGTGATTTTGGCAATTCAAAAGCGTTATCTATGTTTTTGAATATGAATAATTCCCATGATGTCGCATATCAGACGACACACGGAATAAATAAAAACAGGCTTAATAATGAACTTCGTTAAATTAGTTGTATCACCCATCAACACTATTTCACCTATTATGAATCGTGCTTTCATCTTAATGATGCTGATCGCTGCAAGCGCTGTCATACCTAGCCATGCTGAAGGTTTAAAAGGTATTCCAGGTAGTTGGACTGAAGGTTTTAATTTAGAACAAAAAGCAGGCGATCGTTGGGACTTTAATGTGTCGCCTTATAGTGTGCATTTTTCATCTAGCCCTGATCATAAATATGTATGGTTAGTCGGTGTAGAGCGTGAACGTAGCGATGGAACCATTACCGGCGCTGCTTATTTTTCAAATTCATTTGGTCAGCCCACTGGTTATTTTTATCCTTGGGGTGGTGTAAGTAAAAACATACTCGGCATTGAAAATCTCTATGCAAAATGGACCGCTGGTTTGTTGTATGGCTACAAAGCGCCCTTTGAAGATAAGGTACCTTTCAATAATAATGGCTTCTCACCAGCGGTTGTTCCAGCCCTTGGTTATGAATTAGAAGGTGGTAAGAAAGTACAGTTGAATATATTTGGCGCTGCTGGTTTGATGTTTCAGTTTTCAGCACCTATCAAATAATTGTTGAGGGCAGCAGGTTGAATTGCTGCTTATGTAAATCAATCGTAGGTGCAATGTCGGAGGGGTTATGGTGGATGCAGTAAAGTTTGAGAGCATGCCATCTAATCCCAACGAAACCTTCACTCCCCTAGAATTTACTGGTAAAGCTTCAGAGTATTTTGGTATTTGGATTACCAACATACTACTAAGCATAGTCACTATAGGCATTTATTCAGCGTGGGCTAAAGTTAGAACAAAAAAATACTTTGCTCATCACACTTTGATCGCGGGTACGGGCTTTGATTACCACGCAAAGCCACTCAATATCTTAAAAGGGCGCATCATCGCAGTTGTGCTGTATTCTATTTATGGTTTTGTTTCGCAAGCATCACCGCTGTTGGCAGTTATCTTTTTAGGACTCGTCTTTTTAGCAACGCCTTGGATAATCCTACAATCGATGCGCTTTAATTTACGCAATACCAGTCATCGCGGCTTACGCTTTAATTTTGTAGGTAAACTCGGTGAAGCAGTGAAGATCTATATTTTTTACACTGCACTCATTGTTTTTACTTTAGGTTTAATCCTACCTTTTTTAAATTATCGCTCGCGTAGTTTTGCGATTAACAATACCTGTTTTGGATTGTCACGTTTTCAAGCTAAGCTAACGGCAAGAAGTTTTTATCTAACTTATCTTAAGTTAGGTGGTTGGATGATATTGGTTGCTATTGGTTGTGCTGCATTGTTGGGCTTGGCTCATACAGTCGGTTTGGGTTTTAATTTATCTGCGCTTATCTCCTTTTTGCCGTTACTGTTATTGATAATTGTGATTGTTGGTCCTGGAGCCTATTTGAAAGCAAGCTTAGGTAAGCTGGTTTATAACAGCACCCATTTAGAAAACTTTTCTTTTAAATGTGATTGGCGCGCACGTGATTTAATCTGGATCTACGCCTCGAATTTTATTTTGATTGTGTTGAGTTTTGGCTTACTCATACCTTGGTCAAAAATTCGCTCTACACAGTATCTGGTTAGTCGCATGGCAATCAAAGGCGATACAAATTTTGATCAATTTGTAGCTGGAAAAATAGACCAACTCGCCGCCACCGGACAAGAGATAGGCGAGTTCTTTGATGTTGATCTTCCAGTATTAGGATGAAATTTTCAGCACGTTACTTTGATGGTCAACGCGCAACCTCACATGAAGTTACTGTGACATTGCGGGAAGGTGAAATATCTTTTCAGCTTCAAGATACGCATCTTGTATATAAAAAAAATCAATACGTCATACAAAGTGCTTTAGCAGAAGTAACGCGTATCATAGAATTAGAAGATGGTGGTAGGTTAGAAGTGGCAGATCCATCAGGTCAATTCAGTCACCATACCTCGACTGGATATGTGACTAAAATTATTTATGCACTAGAAAATAATTTCCGCTATATCGCTTTAGCCTTAGTGATGACAGTTGCGCTGATCTGGGGCTTTATCTCCTATGGTGTGCCTTTCATTGCTGAGCAAGTGGCTCACGCTATACCAATTTCAACTGAAAAGGCCATGGGTGAGCAAGTGCTGCAAGCCATGGATGTAGAAGAATATGTTTTTCAATCTTCTTTGCTCTCAGTTTCTCGACAAGAGAAAATCAAATTGCAATTACAAAATTTATGTCAGCAACAAACGAATTGTCCGCCATATAAATTATTATTTAGAAAATCAGCACGGCTAGGTGCTAATGCATTCGCCTTGCCCGGTGGGACATTAATTATCACCGATGATTTAGTGCACTTAGCACGTGATGATAATGAAATCACTGCAGTGCTTGCACACGAGTTAGGACATATCAATCGCCGACATGCCATGCGTCAGGTCTTGCAATCCACACTATCAGGCTTAGTCATGGTTGCTGTACTTGGGGATTTTGATTCGATAGCATCAGGTCTACCAGCTACCTTATTACAACTGCGCTATACCCGCCAAATGGAATTAGAAGCAGATGCCTATGCTTTACAAGCGTTACAACATGCTTGCATATCACCAATGGCTTTTGTGAATATTCTTGAGCGCTTGAGTGGCGCTCACAAAGAAGATGATTCGAAAAAATCGACTATAAGTGTTGAGAGATTATTAGCGAGTCATCCTGATACGGAAATTAGGCTTAAAGCGTTCAAAGATACTAAATTGAAGTGTGGGTTCGCTCAGTAAGTTTTCGAGCAATGAGTTCATCGCTCAGATGAATTTTTGGCTTCATTGATTTATTTGAAAATTTAAATTAGTTTAATAATAAAAATTAAAAATATTCAAATAGATTTCAAACAAACGTCTTAATTTTTAAGCGCTATAAGATAACTTTCAAAGTGATGATGCCAATATCAACCTTGGCAAAAAATAACTGAAATAACCAAGCAACAAATTTTTAAGCGTCGTTACTACTTCGGACGTTCCAATTTCAGTTTTGACTGTTGATTCAGACCTAGCTGTTCATATTGGTTCACGTCCAATCAATTATGTCTCGTCAATACATATTGACAATTTTTCTCTCGGCATTTTTGTTTTCGGTTTGTTGTTCAAAACTTGTCAATAGTAATTGACTCATCAAGGGGATAACCATGGATTCTTCGGCAGTTACAAAACGTTCTACCGCTATACCTGATATCAGTAGCTCAATGGAAATTGTGAACCCACAGGCAACACCAGAATCAGTAAGCAAAAACGCACAAATTTTAAATGGCGTCTGCAAAGACTTTCAGCGTAGTTCAACAAATCTTCCAGGCTTGGGTGTGCAAGAACTTTCCAAGCACCATTGCTGGGGAACCATCTATTCAAATGTAGATCAAGCTGCCTTGCATGATGCGCACCAGAAGCTGTCAATATTAGTTTCGCATTGCGCTAAAAACGATATTGTTCTTCATCCAAGAAAAGAAAAAACACTTACTAGGATTCAGGAAAAACACGCGATTGCACAGACATCGAGAGAAAGAGTTGGTTTTATTGATGATTTTAAAGTTGTCTCCGACTTCATGGCCGGACGAGTCCATTGCCGGGTCGCTGACATTGCAACAGTTGTAGATAAACTGAAGCAGTTGGCAAGTGACAGTGATGGCTGGTGTGTGGTGAGGGGAGAAGGCAGCGACTCTTATGGGGCGCATAAAAAGGATGGCACTTTCAAGGACATCGTGCAATATGCTTTCATGTACTTGCCAGAACTCGGTCATGTCGCCGAATTTCAGGTCGGACATGAAATGGCGTCGGTAACCTTTACCATCGACTCATTTTTGAGAGATCAAAAAAAGTACGTCGGCGAAGCTGCCCTGCCCCTCAGTTTGTGGGGCGACAAGGATAAGGGAACGCAACTATACGGTGCAGTTAAGGAATATTTGCTGCTGCAAGCAAATCAGCCTAGCGCCACAGATTTGGCACAAAAAAAGCAGGAGTGCATGATTGTTGCTGAGCGCTTATATGCCGGTGTCAGCATACCAACCGATGTGAGGGACGTTCTTAATTCGCTGTGATAACAAGCTGAAAGAGGTACTGGGGAGGCTAGCCATTTATTGGTCGACTGCACCAAGTCATACTAGGCTTCCTTCCCTACACCGGTATTGTCGTGATTCTTGAAGTTTCCGAATGCTTATTTAGTCTTGAATCAATCAAGTGAATTCACTTAATATACTTTGTGAATATTCTTGAGCGACTAAGTGGCACTCATAAAGAAGATGAATCAGAAAAATCTACCAAAAGTGTTGATAGATTATTAGCTAGTCATCCTGATACGGCTAATAGGCTGAAAGTATTTAGAGATACTGAATTAAGTAGTAAACGCTGCCCACGTTAGAAACATCCAAGTAGAAACATACGCTGCTGAACCTGCTATCAATCCGACATTAGCGTACTGTCCCGCAAAGCGTTCTACCAGTAATCCTAAGAGGGGAATAAATTGTTGAGCGTGCACACCTAAAAAATGTGAGGGGCGTATATCTCGATAGAGATGCCAGCCAACTATAGGAAGACCAACACCTGCAGGAGGTTGATTGCCTCCAAGTAGAAAGCCACTCACGGTTGAGAGTATGAAGGTGAGTAGTAAGCCAATCACGACACCTAAGGTGACGACTGATAGCCCCATAGTTTTTTGTTCTTGCCAAATTTCCCATGCTAGCCATGCTTGTGTCGCTGTTAATCCAACTGCGGCAATTGCCATTACACCAAACAGAATCATGTGCAATACATCGCTGTTGTTGTAATGCGATGCCTCTCCTTGCGAACCTTGATACGTGATGTATACCACTTCAAATAAAGAGGTGAGGATGAGTAAAGCAGTTATCCAAATATAAGTTTGCGTAGTTCCTACCGAAGTATGCGCAATGCTCACTAACCAAACGGTGGTCCAAGCAAATAGAACAGTCGCTGCCATGAATTTCATGGGCTTGACCCACACACCTACATCACGAATTGTTCGTATGTCTGTGAGTGATACGAGATAAGTGATACCCAAAGCCGCAAGCATTAAGCCTCCAAAAATTACTAAGACTTTGGAGGCTAGGCTAAGTGCTGACCAGTTCAGAGCTATGAATTTTTGGTTGAAGTCTAGGAAGGATAAGGACATTTTTTATATTAGTTGGCAGAGTTAATGCCTCTGACTGATTTGGACATGTTTGCGATTTGCACTATTTTATCAAGCCTATCTATTTTATTTGTTAGTACTTACTAAGCCGTACTCCAGTTTCCAGACTTATCTCTGTGCTTCTCTAGCACTTTGACATCCGACATCTCCAAGCCACGGCCGACTGCTTTACATATGTTTCAGAAGTGGCTTAGATAATCCCCTTACATACTATTCCACGCTATTGATCATAAAAAATTTTAAGCGGGAGTGAGGGGTATTAAAAATTTTATGAGGGATAAGAACCATACAATACTTTTTGACAATATTGTGAAAACGATAATTATTGCCAAAGATCTGGTTGCTTCTCGAATGAAGATTACAAAACAGTAATGTGTGTTTTACCTGAGGTAAATGTAGAATTTCACTTATGAAATTTTATAGTTTTGGCACTTTACATGACTTAGATCACAGTTTTTAAACTGTGTTTTAAAGTTTTCGTATCTGTACTTTTCTAATAATGTGAATTAAAGCATTAAGAATGGAAACTATTATTTAGGATAATTTTTACTTATTCTCGAAAAAAAAATGAAAAGATTTATTAAAAAATTTGTCCTCTTTAGTATTTTAATTTACCTATGTCATAACAGCTCTTATGCTTCTCCAAACTTTTGTATTATTGGTGATAACACTACTGATTGCTCGTCAAGCTCGCCAGACATTACTTCTATAAGTACTGGCATTATAAATACTGGAAATATTCTTGGTGATGGTAATGGTGCATGGGCTGGAATTTACCATGAAGGTATCGCACCAAATGCTAATCCTATAAATGGGATTACTAATTTTGGCACGATAACAGGGTTTGTAAATGGAATAGGAATTTGGGGTAGTGCCGTCATTTCTGGAGGTATTACAAATAAAAATGGCGCTACTATTTCAGGATTCGCAGGCATTTGGACAGAGTCCACAGCAACTATCAATTTTATAAACAATGCAGGTTCAATATTAGGCTTCAACCTTAATTCTAGCGCTGGTGCAACTGATGTATTTAGTGGCATTGAAAACTATGGAGCTATTGGTGAAATAACAAATACTGGCACTATCGCTCCAACTAGGAATTTGAATGTCAGCTATGGAATTTTAAATGATGTAAGTACTGGCACTATCACGACCCTTAACAATGCTCAAGGAGCTGGCAATGCTAATGGTGCTCTAACCTACAATGGTGCTCTTCCTGCTAACTACAACATTATTATTAACAGTCCAACGAGCTACGGTAAGTTGTTAGTTACGAGTGGCACAGGCACTACTAACTTTGGTATTTACAATGGCTCAACGGTTGCTAATGGAACTTATAGCTCTGTGTTAAGTGGATTGACTGCTAATAAGTTAGTAGCAACTACGGGTTCTTATAACTCTGCAACGTGGACTTTAAATAATAGTTCTGGAAATATTTGGGACTTAATTATTTCTGGTGTTGCAAGTGGAGGTGGTAGCAGTAGTTCCAGTTCCTCCAACTACTTCTCGAATACTATTTCCAATAGAAACTTTACTGGTTCAAACGCTGCTCGAGTTCTGGATAACCTCTCTGCCAATCCCGGCGCTATGGCGAGTGTGATTACTGCTTTGGATGGTTTATCTGGCGTAGCGCAAGCCAATGCTGTTACACAAACTCTTCCAGCAATTATTGGCGCCTCCAACATAGTAACCACTAGCTCCATGCAAGCACTTAATCAAGTTGTGCAGTATCGTCAAAGCGCTTTGCGAGGTATGGCTTCGGGTAGTGATTACATTGGTAATCGAGATATGTGGGTGAAGGCTTACGGTAGCTGGACTAATCAAAATGATCTTAATGGTGTAGCTGGCTACAAAATCAATAATGGTGGTTTAGCCATTGGTCTTGATAAAGGACTTTCTCCAAAGATGAACTTTGGTACCGTCTTCGCATTTGCTAATAGTGGCGTAAGTAGTAACAGCAGTACTGCTCCAAGTAGTGTGAATATTAATAGTTACCAATTAGGCGTCTATGGCGACTACGTCTTTCAGAAGAATCTCATTGCCAATGCCCAGCTTGATATAGGCATGAATCAAAATAATTCCTATCGCAATATAGTTTTTATGGGCACGAATGCGCATGCCAACTACAACAGCTATAGTGGTCACATCGGTACAGGTATCAAGTATGTGAAACCAATTAATTCCAGAAATACCTTCATCCCCAGTATTCGAGTTGATTACACTAATGTGCAAAGTAAAGGCTATAACGAAACCGGTGCGGGAGTTCTAAACCTTCAAGTGAACTCGCAAACCTACAACACCTTACCAGTGAGCGTTGATTTTCGGATTGACCATACTTTACGCAATAAGCTCACTTTATCTGGGAATGTGGGAGCTGGGTACAACATCCTCAATAACCAAGTCTCACTTACTTCTGCATATCAAGGTGGTGGATCAACCTTTGCCACTAATGGCTTGCAAGTAAGTCCTTGGATATACAACGCTGGCTTAGAGCTCTCGGGTCAAATGATCAAAGGTTTGGAAATCAATGTACGTTACGACAATATCTTTAGCACCACCGGTTATATGAACCAGATGGTAAGTGCGAAACTGAAGATGCCGCTTTAATTACTATTGGCTTGATTTGCTTTTTTTAATAGCTCTTTCCAGCTATCACTCCAACAGCATACATGTCCATAATTGGGTAGTTCAATAATCTTGGTTTGATTAGGACTGCCCATCTTATGAAGATAACTTTCGGTCACGGTTTTAGAGATAACCTCATCTTTGCTGCCAATGAAGTGGACTTGGGGCATGCTACTAAGTTGAGTGGCAACTGATGCGGGATTAAGAGAACCGGTTAGAGGTTCCAAGCCATACAAACTGATCCACGTCTCAGTATCCAAGTTACCTGCAATAGTCACAATCCCAGCAACATCTTGGCGTTGAGAAGCGATGAGTAAAGCTATCGCTCCACCACCGGAGAACCCAATGAGTACTAACTCTTTTGCTCCTGACTCTTTTTTGAGTATATCGATAACGCCACTCATAGAAGTAATCACAACTGGACTAAAGCGAGCGTTAGTCCATTCTTTTTCTGAACATCCTCGACTGGGAAGGTCCACGTACTGACAAGGCCTAGCTAAATATGCCACTGCTGGTCTGTCATCTTGTACCGCTAAAGATAAAGCCAGAGGATTAATAGGCGTGGGATTATTAGAGGGTAGGGTAGCCGTCTTCCAAGCAAGCCCATCGCCCTCTATATAAACAACTAGTCTATCGCTTAGCTGAGGAATTGATTTACGAAAGACGACCAAATCAAAATGAGGGGTGGTAATGAGTGAGGATTGAAATCCTGAGCGCTTAGCAATTGTTTGAGCGTTAGTAATTCGTTCTATTACAGTCGGAGTGGAAGTGCATCCACCAAGGATATAGGTTGCCCCTAATACTACAAAAGAAAGAGATAACCAACGCAATTGTTTGATGTGCATGAATTTAACTGTAATACCAACTTATTATTTATACCAAATAATCAGCTAGATGCAGTTGTTAAGCCTAATCGGCTTAAATGATCTGACTTGATTATTAGTTCAGCTCATGCTTAAAGAAGTGATCAATAAAAATTTCTAAGACCTGCTAAGTACAAAAGCTAAATATTTTTTTTATTTTATTCTGCACTCCAGCTTCCTGACTTACCACCGTGCTTCTCTAGTACTTTGACATCCGACATCACCATGCCTCGGTCTACAGCTTTGCACATATCATAAATCGTGAGTAGTCCTACTTGCACTGAGGTGAGTGCTTCCATTTCAACACCGGTTTTTCCAAATGTTTCAACTTGAGCGTGACAGAGGATGCTGGAATCTTTTTCATGCACTGTGAAGTCAACCGCAACGCGTGTTAAGGCGAGTGGATGGCATAACGGAATGAGATCACTGGTACGTTTAGCTGCCATGATGGCGGCGATACGTGCAATACCAAGCACATCGCCTTTTTTTGCGCTACCTGATGTGATGATGGCGAGTGTTTCTGGCTTCATACGTATGACGCCACTTGCCATGGCGATGCGATGTGTTTCAGCTTTTCCGCCCACGTCGACCATGTGGGCTTGTCCGCCTTCATCGAAGTGGGTCAGGCCGCCATTCAGATCAGTTGTTATGGTGGGTTTGTTTGTAATAGTCATGGCAGAGGGTTGGCAAAATATGAACAGAAGTAAGTCAAGCAAAGATGCAGGTATCATAGCATCATGAAACGTTTTTCTTCTTCTGGCTGGCAAGGATCATCCCTGCGTTTACTTATCGCTGCGCTCTTTGCGCTGGCTAGTCCTTCTTGGATTGCTCTTACTCCCGCACAAGCTCAAAATCTGCCCAATTTAGGCGGCACTGATGGCGAGGAGTTGTCGCCGCTGATGGAGCGTAAGCTTGGCGAGCAGATTATGCAAAGCATCAAGCGTGACCGCGATTTTATTAATGACCCAGTGGTGTCGGATTATTTGAATAATTTCGGTGCCGTGCTCTTGGCGGCAAATCCACAAGCGCGCGCAGACACGGGTTACGATTTTTTATTTTTTGCGGTACGTGATCCTTCATTAAATGCATTTGCTCTGCCAGGTGGTTTTATTGGTATGCATTCAGGGCTAGTGTTGTCTGCACAATCAGAATCTGAACTCGCTTCTGTGTTATCGCATGAAATTGGTCACGTCTCGCAACGGCATATTGCACGCATGATAGGCAATCAAAAACAAGATTCGCTGTTGCCGTTAGCAGGGATTTTGATCGGTTTATTGGCTGCACGTAGTAGTCCTGATTTAGCTGTTGCGTCCATGATGGGTGGCACCGGTTTGGCAGTACAAAGACAATTAGGATTTAGTCGTGATGCAGAACGCGAAGCAGATCGTGTTGGTTTACAAATTTTGCGTACAGCAGGATTTGATGCTTCAGGTATGGTGAATTTCTTTGGACGTTTGCAAACTGCAAGCCGAAATTCGAATGATTCAGCGCCGGCTTATTTACGTACTCACCCAGTCACTACTGAGCGTATTGCAGATATTGAAGCGCGTATACGCAATGAAACCTATCGTCAGCATGTAGATAGTTTAGATTTTGCTCTCATCAAAGCACGTATGCGTGTTTTGCAAAATGATACACCTCAGGGTTGGCGTGATTCAGCAGTTTTTTTTAATCAGTTATTTAAGCAAGAGACGCGACCAGCGATATTGGCAGCGCGTTATGGCTTAGCGCTGCTTGCCATAAAGCAGCGCGATGTGAATCGCGCCACTGAGTTATTGAAAGAGATAAATGAGGACGTGCAGCGCAAACCCGCCTTGCCTGCTACGTCTATTTTGACGGCATTTAAAATTGAACTAGCACTTATAAACAATCAGTCTGCTGAAGCATTAAAACTGGCACAGCAAGCGCGTACGCAATATCCTTTATCGCGTGCTATTACCATGCTTTATGTTGATACATTGTTGGCGACAGGTAAGCGTGACGAAGCGATTTTATTTTTGCGTGATTTAGTACAAATGCATAAGCAAGACCAGAGCTTGTATCAAGCGTTGGCGAAAGCTTATGCAGATCAAGGTAAATTAGCACTGCAGCATATGACGCTGACTGAATACTATGTATTAGCAGGTAGTTTGCCTGCTGCTTTAGAGCAGTTAAGATTGGCGCGCGCTGCGAATGATGCATCGTTCTATGATCAAGCGATGATTGATGCGCGTGAACGTGAGCTGCAAGTCACGTGGAAAGAAATGTTAAAACAGAAGGGCAAGTAAGCTTAAATAGATAGTCGTGGCTTTTGCTGAAATCCAAATTGCTGGGCTATGTCATTTGAATGCACAAATTTAACAGGCAATAAATCTTCACCTATCTTAAAACTACAATCTTCAGTTGGTTGATGCATCCAATTTAATAATTCTGCATCACTACAGGTAGAACCGTATAGTCTGAACTGTGAAAGACAAGCTGCGATATCACGATCATCCAACATGGCGATTTGTGTAGTGTTTTGAAATAGCAAACTTCCTGTGTCACTCAACCAAACTGTGTGTATATCTTTCAGCGCTAGGCCATCTTGAGTGACAAAATTTTCTTGTGTATCGGTTCTAGCGATAAAAGGTGTGGTTTCAAGATCAACATAAACCCGCTGTGGACCATTTTGAAAATACCACGCGCCAGTTGCATCACTTGCATAATTTCTGTAGATGAAAGCTAGCAAGCTTGCATGACGAATAGGATCACCTGCTGTTGCATTTTTTTGTGCAACTTCATCACACATACGAAACACACCACGTGCATCTAGTCGTAGCCATCCATAACAATGCGGCACATTCGGCCACTTTGCCATGGCCTGTTTAACGATGTCATCCATAGTCTTGTTCTCAATTACATTGCTTGTGCTAGTGATTTTTGATTGCTATGCGCAGTCAAAAAATCAGTGATGCGTTGTGGTAGCCACTGTAAATGGCCAGGTAAAGAGCCACTAACAAAACCTACATGACCACCTGTTTCAGGATACTCTAATGTGACAGCTTGTGATGTAAGTGTGGGTAGATAAGCCTCAGGCAAGAAGGGATCGTTACGTGCATTTAAGACTAAGGTTGGTACGGTAATGAGTGGCAGTACATGTTTTGCGCTAGCGCGATTCCAATAATCATTTGTGTCACGATAACCATGTAGGGGTGCAGTGACGACATTATCAAATTCATAGAGATCACGCGCTGCAAGCAAAGTATCCACATCAAATAATTTTGGAAATTGTTTAAGTTTTTGTAAGCACTTAGGTTTCAACGTTCGCAAAAATGATTGTGTATAAATCATATTAATACCGCGTGACAGAGCAGCACCACCTGCTGCCAGATCGAGTGGTGCAGAGATGGCGCATGCAGCATCGATAAAATTTGACTCTTCTGCAAATTCACCTAGCCAACGCAACAATGCATTGCCACCTAATGACACACCGGACGCAAAAAAATGTGAACTCTCTGCGCTAGCAGTGTGTTGTTTTAAGCGACGTAAGATCCAGTTGATTTCATGCGCGTCCCCTGAATGATAAAAGCGCGGTGCAAGATTCAACTCACCAGAGCAGCCACGGAAATGCGGTATGGCAGCTGACCATCCACATTGCGAGAGGTGCTGTAGGAGTGAACGCGCATAATGACTTTGCGATGATCCTTCTAAACCATGAAATAAAACTAAGAATGGTTTATTCGGACTGCCAGCTAAAAAATCTACATCAATGAAATCTCCATCAGGCGTATTCCATCTTTCGCGACGCAGAGGAGTGGAAGTGGTGCGTAATATTTTTGCGGGATAAATTGTTTGTGCATGACCACCAGGTAGCCAGCTTGGAGCGACATAATCGCCTTGTGCAATCATATCGAGCATGGAAGGTGGCACGTTGTGCCTTGTTGGTTGGTGAACTTAAGTTTGAACTTAATGCAGGATAGAGCTATCAGCATGATGATGATCTGATGCTTTGCCTGCTGCCACCGATGCATGATGTATAACGATACGCCAACCTTGTGGTGTCTTGAGATAGACATTGGTGGCAATAATGTGAGCATCTTCAAAATTAGATTCTTCAGCAAGTTTGATTTCTTCAATGACTGAGTGTACGGCTGACATCATGTTTTGTGTGATGTGCAGATTACGTGGGTGGATATGAACTGGTCCACGTTCAAAGATCATTTCCCACGATTCACGTATCGCTGCATGGCCATGTAAACGTGGCGCACCGGGATGTACGCACACGATTTCTTCATCATCTGCCCACAAGGCCATTAAGCTTTCTAGGTCAGCGCGAGCAATCGCATCATAAAACGCATGTTCAGTATCTTCTGCGGTTGCAAGAAATTGTTTTTTATCGCTAGACATAGAAAATAGTGTTAATGCTTATGTGAACTCACACCGTTTTTTAAACGATATGTGGTGCTGCAATAAGGACAGCGTGCTTCACCATTGTCGGCAAATTCTAAAAACACTCTAGGATGCGATGACCAGATGGGCATCGCATCATTAGGGCAGTGTGCAGGTAAGTCTTTGCTATCGAGTTCAACGGGTTTGGTATTGACGCTCATGCTTTACTCCGGTGTACTTAATTGTGATTACTTAGACTAAGGTCAGCCAGTGGTTGTATTGCGGTGCTTTACCAGCAACCACATCAAAAAACAGTGCTTGCAGTTTTTCTGTGATGGGACCACGACTGCCTTCACCTATGGTGCGATTGTCTAATTCACGGATAGGTGTGACTTCAGCAGCAGTGCCAGTGAAGAAAGCTTCGTCGGCACAATACATTTCATCACGTGTAATGCGTTTTTCTATGATTTCTATGCCCATGTCGCGTGCCATGGTCAACACAGAATCACGGGTAATGCCATCTAAGCAGCTTGCTAAATCAGGTGTATAGATTTTGCCTGCTTTGACTATGAATACATTTTCACCTGCACCCTCAGAGACATAACCATCGGTGTCGAGTAAGAGTGCTTCATCGTAGCCATCCGCTGTGACTTCTTGATTAGCGAGTATGGAGTTGATGTAATAGCCACTGGCTTTTGCACGCACCATCGATACATTCACATGATGGCGTGTGAAGGAAGAGGTTTTTACGCGTATGCCACGAGCTAAACCATCTTCACCGAGATAAGCACCCCAAGGCCATGCTGCGATCGAGACATGAATCGTGTTGCCTCGTGCTGAAACGCCCATTTTTTCTGAACCTATCCATGCCAGTGGACGTAAATAGCAAGATTCCAATTTATTTGCTTTCACCACTTCACGTTGGGCAGCCATGATGGTGTCCATATCGTAAGGGATCTGCATTTGGAAAATTTTTGCCGAGTTGAACAAACGCTGAGTATGTTCTTTTAAACGGAAGATTGCCGTTCCTTGGGGTGTTTTATAGGCACGCACACCTTCAAACACGGCCATGCCGTAATGCAGACTATGCGTCAGTACATGGAGTGTTGCATCGCGCCAGTCAATTAAGTGGCCGTCTTTCCAGATTTTTCCGTCGCGGTCAGCCATGGACATAACAGGTTCTCCAGTCAATTTTCGAATCCGTGATTTTAGCGGATTAGCTCCGCTTTAACGTCTTCTCTGTAGAATATTGGTTTGCTGAGTGCATTATTTTTTTGCGCTAGCGCTTCACACTTGATCATGAATCCCCCAAACGCTGCTCCCATCTCCCTGCAAAAATCCGCTTTTCATGAGGCTTTACTGGTTGGTTGGCAGACTGGGCCTGGGCTTTTTGCTTGGGGGATGGTGACGGGTATGGCGATGGTGCAGTCTGGTCTGAGTCTTAGTCAGGCTTTGCTGATGACCTTCACGGTTTATGCCGGTTCGGCGCAATTAGCGGTGTTGCCTTTGATTGCAGCGCTTGCCCCCGCCTCAATTATTTTCCTGACTGCAGTGTTGGTAAATCTTCGTTTTGTGATTTTTAGTGCAGTGATAGCGCCGCATTTTTCGCATTTACCATGGTATCAGCGCTTGGTGTGTGGTTACTTTCATGTGGATATGATGTTGGGAGTTTTCCCGCGTCGTTTCCCCGGACCTGCGCATGAAAATCGCGAGGAAAAGCTGGGTTATTTTGCCGGTTTAGTGATCCCGACTTGGTCTAGTTGGCAAGTGGGTAGTGTGGCGGGCATGCTGTTGGCCAGTCAGATTCCCTCTAGTTGGGGTATAGGTTTTGCAGGTACCTTGGCGCTGCTCACGATTACCATCCCTTTGATTAAAAATTGGGCAGCCGTGGCAGGCGTGGTAGTGGCAGGTGCGGTATCTGTATTGGCAATAAGTTGGCCTTTCCGTCTTGGGTTGGTTATGGCGATTTTTGCTGGTATCGCAGCGGCGATGTTGGTTGATCACTTTATTCAGGAGGATGCATGACAACGCTTGAATATTGTTGGCTCATGCTGCTGATGACGATAGCCACATTTATATGTCGCAGCTTCTTTCTTACCTTAGGCAGTGGCGTCAAGCTCTCTCCATGGGTACGACATGCTTTGCAATATGCACCTGCAACGGCTCTTGCTGCCATTCTGGCACCGGACTTATTTTTGGCAAATGGGTCTATGCTGCCTTTGATCAGTAATCTCAAATTGCTATCAGCGCTCTGTGCAGCGCTGTATTTCATGTTGACGCGGCAAATGGTGGGCACGATTGTGTTTGGCATGTTGTGTTTTACCGGTCTGCGTATTTTCCTAGCTTGATTTCAGTTTTTTATAGCTAAAAAACCCTGCAGAAACCTATAAAAGCAGCTGCTTCAAAGGGCAAGATTAGGGGTGCACTGAGGTAAAATACGTGTTTCCCCAATTAAACTAATCCTGCCGAAAATGAAGTTCAACCGACTCAGCGACCTCATTGCAAAAGATCAATTACGAGGTAAGCGCGTTTTCATTCGTGCTGACATGAATGTGCCGCAAGATGACACTGGGTATATCACCGAAGACACACGTATTCGTGCCTCAGTACCTGCAATTCAAGCAGCCTTGAAAGCGGGTGCTGCAGTGATGGTGACTTCGCATTTAGGTCGTCCAGTTGAAGGTGATTTCAAACCTGAAGATACCTTAGCTCCCATTGCTGAACGTTTATCTGAGTTGTTGGGACAACCGGTTCCTTTAGTACAGAATTGGGTAGATGGCGTGTCGGTAGCTGCTGGTCAAGTCGTGTTATTAGAAAATTGCCGAGTGAATGTGGGTGAAAAGAAAAACAATGATGAGTTAGCCAAGAAAATGGCAGCGCTGTGCGACATTTATGTAAATGATGCATTTGGTACAGCGCATCGTGCAGAAGCGACTACGCATGGCATTGCGAAATATGCAGCGATTGCTTGTGCGGGTCCTTTGTTAGCTGCTGAGCTCGACGCATTGGGTAAGGCATTAGGACAACCTGCTCGACCATTGACTGCGATTGTAGCGGGCTCCAAGGTGTCAACTAAGTTGACGATTTTGACTTCGTTAGCTGAGAAAGTAGATCAGTTAATTGTTGGTGGCGGTATTGCGAATACGTTTATGTTGGCAGCCGGACTACCAATTGGTAAATCATTAGCCGAACACGATTTACTACCTGAAGCTCGCGCCATTATCGAGATGATGGCAAAGCGTGGTGCGTCCGTGCCTATTCCTACTGATGTGGTGTGTGCAAAAGAATTTTCAGCTAATGCGACAGCCACAGTCAAAGCAGTCAAAGATGTTGCAGCCGATGACTTGATTCTTGATATCGGACCAGAGACTGCAAAAGTATTAGTGGGTATGGTGAAGCAATCCGGTACGATAGTATGGAATGGTCCTGTAGGTGTGTTCGAGTTTGATCAGTTTGGTAATGGCACCAAAGAATTAGCAATGGCGATTGCTACTTCATCTGGTTTTTCTATTGCTGGTGGTGGCGATACATTGGCAGCGATTGCGAAATATAACATTGCAGATAAAGTCGGTTATATCTCTACCGGTGGTGGAGCATTCCTAGAATTCTTAGAAGGTAAAACCTTACCTGCTGTAGAAATTCTGGAGCAGCGTGCTCACTAATGTGTAAACAGTGTAGTCTTTTTAAATATTCACTATGACCCATCGTGCGACCAAGATTGTAGCTACCATAGGACCGGCTTCGAGTAGTCGCGAGGTCTTAAAGCGGATGATAGAAGCGGGTGTCGATGTAGTGCGACTCAACTTCTCGCACGGCAAAGCAGAAGATCATGTCGCGCGCGCTGCATTAGTTCGTGAGATCGCTGCGGAATGTGGTCGAGTGGTTGCTGTGATGGCGGACTTACAAGGTCCTAAGATAAGGATAGGTAAATTTGCAGACGGTAAGATAGAACTGCAAAAAGGTGACCACTTTATTCTTGATGCTGCTTGCGAATTAGGTAATCAAAACATCGTTGGTTTGGATTACAAAGAATTACCTACTGATTTAAAACCTGCCGATGTATTGCTTTTGAATGATGGCTTAATTGTTTTAGTTGTCGATCGTATTGCAGGCTCACAGATTTTTACAACAGTGAAAATTGGTGGAGAACTTTCTAATAACAAAGGTATTAATCGTCAGGGTGGTGGGCTTTCAGCCCCAGCATTAACTTCCAAAGACATGGAAGACATTAAAACTGCATTGGTATTTGAAGCCGATTACATTGCGGTGTCATTCCCTAAGAGTCCTACCGACATGATCATGGCTAGACAACTGGCTGTGATTGCAGGCGAAGCGACTGGTCATAAGCCGCAAATGATAGCCAAGATAGAACGCGCTGAAGCGATTCCCTTGTTACAGGAAATTTTAGATGCCTCGGATGGCATCATGGTGGCGCGCGGTGATTTAGCTGTGGAAGTAGGGAATGCTGCAGTACCTGGTTTACAAAAGCGCATGATACGGTTGGCGCGTGCATCCGATAAGTTAGTCATCACTGCAACGCAGATGATGGAGTCGATGATACAAAATGCTGTGCCCACTCGCGCTGAAGTATCCGATGTAGCAAATGCAGTATTAGATGGCACTGATGCCGTGATGACCTCTGCTGAAACAGCGGCAGGTAAGTATCCGGTTGAAACTGTAGAAATGATGAATGCGATTTGTATCGAAGCGGAGAAATCAGAAGTCTCTACGCTAGATACCGATTTTATGAATGTCACCTTTGATCGTATTGATCAATCGATCGCGTATGGTGCTTTGTTTACAGCACATCATTTACGCGTGAAAGCGATTATTGCTTTAACAGAGTCAGGTTCTACTGCATTATGGATGAGTCGCCATAACATCGATATTCCCATTTATGCACTTACACCAAGTCGTGCCACTTTACGCAAAGCTGTTTTATACAGAAATGTTCATACATTAGAACTCACACCTTCTACTGACCGTGAAGCCACTTTTAAATCTGTTGAAGCCTTATTGAAATCTAAAAATTTAGTAGAAAAGGGTGACAGAATTGTTTTAACGTGGGGTGAGCCTATGGGGCAAACCGGTGGTACTAATGCTTTGAAAATCGCAACGATAGCTTAACTTTATTTATAATAATTATTCTGGAGAATTAGCATCATGCCTCTCGTATCACTTCGTCAATTACTCGATCATGCCGCTGAAAATCAATACGGCTTGCCAGCTTTTAATGTCAACAATCTTGAGCAAGTGTCGGCCATCATGGCTGCAGCAGATGAAGTCGGTGCGCCGGTCATCATGCAAGCATCTGCAGGTGCTAGAAAATATGCAGGCGAAGCATTTTTACGTCATTTGATTTCTGCAGCGGTGGAAAGCTATCCGCATATACCAGTCGTCATGCATCAAGATCATGGACAGTCTCCTGCAGTATGTATGGCAGCGATACGTTCAGGATTTTCATCAGTGATGATGGATGGTTCTTTAATGGATGATGGTAAATCTGTAGCGAGTTATGAATACAACGTAGAAGTATCGCGTCGCGTGGTGGAATTTTCGCATGCGATCGGTGTCACAGTCGAAGCAGAATTAGGTGTGCTCGGTTCTTTAGAAACCATGAAGGGTGATAAAGAAGATGGTCATGGTGCAGAAGGCACAATGACACGTGAGCAGTTATTAACGGATGTAGCGCAAGCAGCAGATTTTGTACGTCAAACACAATGTGATGCCTTAGCGATTGCGATTGGTACTAGCCATGGTGCATATAAATTTTCTCGTAAACCGACTGGCGACATATTAGCGATAGATCGCATTAAAGAAATTCATGCGCGCATTCCCAACACTCACTTAGTCATGCACGGCTCTTCTAGTGTGCCGCAAGAATTGCTTGCAGAGATACGTGAGTTTGGTGGGGATATGAAAGAAACCTATGGCGTACCGGTAGAAGAAATTCAAGAAGGTATTAAACATGGTGTGCGTAAGATTAATATTGATACAGATATTCGTCTTGCGATGACAGCCGCAGTTCGCCGCTACTTATTTGAAAATCCCTCTAAGTTTGATCCACGTGATTATCTAAAACCTGCACGTGAAGCTGCGATGCAGATTTGCAAAGCGCGCTTTGTTTCTTTTGGTTGTGAAGGACAAGCAGGAAAGATCAAATCTTTAAGCTTGGAAAAAATGGCGGAGAAATATAAAAAAGGCGAGCTAGCACAAATCGTGCAGTAATCTTACTTAATCAATTCATCCCAATTTTTTATAGAAGATAAAATTCCGGCGAATCCAGAAAGATAGAGCCGGAATTAAGCTTTCATTTCACTGTAAGCGACTTGCCTGTTTTATGCGCTAGTCATTTTTAAAAGTAAACACTGCCTCATGCATAGTCTTTATCAATCATCTATTCATTCACTTCCTTTATTAGGTCGCGGTAAGGTGCGCGATAACTATGCAGTGGGTGATGACAAAATACTCATCGTCACTACCGACAGACTTTCTGCTTTTGATGTGGTGATGAATGAGCCTATTCCTGCCAAAGGAAAAGTGTTAAATCAGATGTCTGATTTTTGGTTTGATAAATTATCAGCAATCGTGCCGAATCATTTAACTGGTGTAGCACCTGAATCTGTTGTGAAGCCTGAAGAAGCTGATCAAGTGCGGGGACGTGCAGTCGTAGCTAAAAAACTCAAGCCGATTTTAGTTGAAGCAGTAGTGCGTGGTTATCTCATTGGCTCAGGTTGGAAAGACTATCAAAGCTCGAGTGCTGTTTGTGGCATTCCACTGCCACAAGGCTTGCGTTTAGCTGATAAGTTAGCCGCACCAATATTTACACCAGCTGCGAAAGCAGATTTAGGTGAGCATGATGAAAATATTAGCTTTGCTGAAATGGAAGCACGTTTAGGTAAAGAGTTGGCTACGAAAATGCGTGATATCAGCATTGCGCTCTATCAGGCAGCGGCAGACTATGCAGCAACACGAGGCATCATCATCGCCGATACAAAATTTGAATTTGGTTTAGATGAGCATGGTGTATTACATTTAATGGATGAAGTATTAACAGCAGACTCATCACGTTTTTGGCCGGCAGATTCTTATGTTTCAGGTATTTCGCCGCCATCATTTGATAAACAATTTGTGCGTGATTATTTGGAAACATTAAAAGACTGGAATAAAACTGCACCTGCACCAGCATTGCCTGCTGATGTCATAGAAAAAACCGGTGCTAAATACAGAGAAGCTTTAGAACGCCTGACAGGCAATCAACTTAAAGATTGAGTGATGACGATGACGAATGCAGCGCAGCCTTTGGTAGGTGTGGTAATGGGATCCTCATCCGATTGGGATGTCATGCAACATGCAGTGAATATGTTGACCGAATTTGGCGTGCCATTTGAGAAGCAAGTATTGTCTGCACATCGCATGCCGGATGAAATGTTCACTTATGCTAAAGCAGCAGAATCGCGTGGTCTGCGCGCCATCATCGCTGGTGCAGGTGGCGCTGCACATTTGCCGGGTATGATCGCTTCACAAACCATAGTCCCAGTATTAGGTGTGCCTGTACCTTCTAAATATATGCGTGGTGAAGATTCATTACTGTCTATCGTGCAAATGCCTAAAGGCGTTCCTGTTGCAACCTTTGCGATAGGTGAGGCTGGTGCTGCGAATGCTGCATTAACAGCAATCGCTATCCTCGCTGCACATCATCCTGATCTCGCTGAAAAACTGCATCACTTCCGTGCCAAGCAAAACGCTGATGCACGTGCGATGACTTTGCCTGGCTAAGCGTGTCTTCTTCCTCATCGACATCATTGAAGCCGCATGCATCACCTGCCACTTGGTTAGGCGTGATGGGTGGTGGTCAATTGGGTCGTATGTTTGTGCATGCTGCACAAGCTATGGGCTACAAGGTCATGGTGTTAGAGCCTGCGGCTGATTGCCCTGCAGGTCATGCTGCTGATCGTTTGCTGTGCGCTGATTACACGAATCCCACAGCACTACAAGATATGGCGCAACAATGCGTTGCTGTGACGACTGAATTTGAAAATGTACCTGCACAAAGTCTGGCATCACTCGCTAATCAAGTTGTTGTAGCACCGTCAGCGCGTTGTGTATCAGTTGCGCAAGATAGATTGGTGGAGAAAAAATTCTTCTTAGATTGTGCAACTGCTTCAGGTGTGCAACCCGCACCACATCATGCGATTCATACCCAAGCTGATATTGATACATTACCTGATGATTTATTCCCCGGCATATTGAAAACAGTACGTATGGGTTATGACGGCAAAGGTCAAGTCAAAGTCACAAACCGCGAAGCGGTGAGTGCTGCATTTAATGAATTACAAGGCGTAGCTTGTGTATTAGAAAAAATGCTGCCACTAGCTTATGAGATCTCTGTCTTAACTGCACGTGGTGCAGATGGACAGGCAGTGGTTTATCCCATTGCTGAGAATGTACATCGTGACGGCATACTCTTCACCACCACCGTACCAGCACCGAGTGTGAGCGCTGAATGTGTCAAGCAAGCACAGCACGCAGCGTTGACGATTATTCGTCAGCTCGATTATGTTGGTGTGTTGTGTATAGAATTTTTTGTGTTGAAAGATGGCTCATTAGTCGTCAATGAAATGGCACCACGTCCCCACAACAGTGGCCATTACACCATGGATGCTTGCATCACTAGTCAGTTTGCACAGCAAGTACGCGCAATGACGAATCTTCCTTTGGGTGACGTTCGTCAGCATTCACCTGCAGTGATGTTAAATATTTTAGGCGATGTGTGGTTTGCAGATGATAGTGATCAAGTGGTAGAGCCTGCATGGGAAAAGATACTCGCACTGCCAGGTGCAAATCTACATTTATATGGCAAAGACGAACCACGTCGTGCTCGCAAAATGGGACACATTACTTTTGTGGCGCCTACCTTAGAGCAAGCACAAGCACATGTTAAAACCGCTTGTGATTTGTTGGGCATAGCAAGTTGAATGCATGAAGATTTTAGGATCTGATCAACTTGCGATTACAGAAGCTGCTGCACTACTAGAGCAAGGCAAGCTAGTCGCATTTCCTACCGAGACCGTTTATGGCTTGGGTGCGGACGCAGAAAATCCATCAGCAGTTGCTGCTATCTATGCAGCTAAAGGCCGACCTGCTAATCATCCTGTGATTGTGCATGTAGCAGAGCATGCAGACTTGCAGCATTGGGCACAACATATACCAACTGAGGCAGAAAAACTCATACAAGCTTTTTGGCCCGGTCCTCTCACACTTATATTAAAGCGTTCATCGCATATTCCTGATGCAGTATCAGGCGGTCAAGATACGATAGGCTTGCGTTGTCCTTCGCATCCGGTTGCACTCAATTTACTTAAACAATTTAAAAGAGGACAGGGTGGTATTGCCGCCCCTTCTGCAAATCGTTTTGGTCATGTGAGTCCCACATCTGCTCAACATGTAATGACAGAATTTTCTGAACTTCAAGCAAATGTAATTGCAGGTTTAATCGATGGTGGAGCAAGTGAAGTAGGAATTGAATCTACGATAATAGATTGTTCGCGTATATCAACCACTGGCATCGTTTTATTAAGACCGGGTTACATCACTGCAGAACAAATCGCTGCAGTAATAGGGTTGGAAGTTAAGGCGCCTGATCAGGCAGCACCCAGAGTATCAGGTGCTTTAGATGCACACTATGCGCCTCGTACGCCTTTGTTATTGATTAAGCAGGATGAACTACAACAAGTGATTAAAAGATTGGAAGCAAACCAACAATCTTTTGTGGTTATGACTTGTGGTGGTGGGGAATCAAGCTTTCAACCTTCAGCCTTGATGACACATCATTTGCCTTCAGATGCGAAGGCATATGCGCACGGACTTTATGCTGGATTGCGTTTATTAGATGAAAAAAAAGCGCAGATAATGTTAGTTGAACTGCCACCTCAGCATGAGGCTTGGCGTGGCGTGAATGACAGATTAAGAAGAGCGGCGTTTGATTCTTTGGATGTATTGAAGGAGATAAGAAGTAATAAATAAAATTATAAAGATTTTTAATTTTTATCACTTGGTTGTTTAAGTATTTCTTGGTCTTTAGTTAATGCGTTTTGTCTTTTTGCATGCTGACTAATTAATTCTGCTATTTTCTGATACTTAGCATTTATTGCGATTGTATAAGCACTTTCTCCGTTGTTATTTCTTATATTAGTTTTTGCTTTTGCTTCTAATAATAATTTCACTACATTCAAATTTCCCTTTGCTGCCGCAAGTATCAATGGCGTATTGCCTTCTTTATCCATGATATTTATTTTAAGTTTACTTGAGTGTTGTAACATTTCTTTAATTAGAGATGTGTTACCTGATTTTATGGCGAGATGGAGTGCAGTATTTCCATCATTATTTGGTATGCAGTAGTTTGCATCCTTTTCAATCAAGATTTCAGCAAAATCATCATTTGATAGAAGTAATGCATTATGTAATGGAGTATCTCCAGCTAAATTTTTAAAATCAAGCTTAGCTCCTTGACGGATTAAATCCTGAGCAATTAAAGTATTTTCATGTTCTGAACAAATATGCAGCGGAGTTTGCAATTGATAATCTCTAGAATTTATTATATTCGGATATTTTAGTAAAATTTCCGTAACTACAAGTGCGTCATTATTTTGTACGGCATTAAATAACATGATACGTGCTTGATAATTTTTTTCTTTGTGACTAAGTTTATTTTTTAAACCTGCTTCTTGTTGAATTTTTGATAGTCTATGAATGTCATCATCATGACCTTCAAGATAGCTTAGAAATTCTCTATTTTTTTGTTCTGAAGGTGTTGTTGGAAAGTTTGAAGTAATAGGCGCGCGCAAGTCCCCGCCTAATATTGTGATTTGACTACCTTGTGAGCGAGCAGCATGTAGGAAAATTTCTAAAGGTTCTGCAGACCGATTATTTTTTTTGCACTCTTGTAGATACCGCATTACTGCTTCTATGCTATTTGATGTACTTTCAAAATTAATAGAGTCTGTACTGGAATAAAGGATTACATAGCCTTTTTGCCAGGCATGTGAGTCTGGTCTAATCTCATTCATTAAATTTCCTGACTCGCAGCTGACCACATGGATAATAGGCTTGGATGAATTATTGTTTTGCTCTGAAATAGTTAATTTTTTATACGTAAGTTCGATTAAATCTTTTGTTGCGGTAGATTTACCATCAAAAAATTCTAATGTATGTTGATTATTTTTAAAATCACCATGGCCCATTAAAAATACATTTGCATTAGTTTGTAATCGATCTGTAATGAGATTTTTTATTTTTGGTTCACTGATTTTTTTATTATTTAACCCTTCGATTGCATGAGTTAGACCGGATTGTTTGGCCATGAAATGTAAAAAATCAGCTTCGGATGGAAGCTGATCTGGGCCGTAAATAACGACTAACTCTAATTTGGGATCTTGCTCGGATTCAGAGAAGGATGAAAACTCTTCAGAGAAAGAGGAAAACTCTTCAGAACTAGATTGTTCAATAGAGTGGATAGTTGGGCGGGTAGGAGGTATATTTTTCATGATACCGGCTAGGTATCGATGAACGAACAAAAGTTCTTAGAATTAACCTAATACAATAAAACTAATCCTGTTTTAATCAAGCAGAGATGAATTTTCCACCATGATAAAGAAGGGGTGGCTTAGCTTCATAAGCAAAGCGCTCGACTTCTCCTACAAAAATCACATGGTCGCCTTCTGGGTAGCGGCTACGATTATGGCATTCAAACCAAGCTGCAGATCCACTTAATATCGGCAATCCCGTTTCTGATAAATCATAAGGCACGCCTTCAAAGCGGTTTTCTATACGGCTGGCGAAGCGTTCAGCAAGTGGCGCTTGTTCAGCAGACAGCACATTAATCACATAATGCGAATTACTAGTAAAAAAAGGTAGGCTACGTGCGTTTTGCAACAAGCTCCATAAAACCAAGGGTGGTGTCAGGGATACCGAGTTGAATGAACTGGCGGTAAGGCCAAAAAATTCACCTTGTTCATCGCGCGTCGTAATAATTGTCACGCCCGTTGCAAATTGCGATAAGGCTGTACGGAATGCACGTGGGTCTGAAAAATCTGGCGTAGCTGCTTTTGAGGGCTGATTCATGGAGATGAGTAAGTAAAAATTTCAGCAATTATGCCGAAAAAGCTGTTTCTTTGTGGAACTGCGATATTTTTCGTAAAATCTGGTCTAACTATGACCGCAAACTATTCCTTAATCAGCATTTTGCATGGCCATGCCTTATCACATGGCGATTACATTGCGCATCTTTTACCAGATCGCGTCATTACTTACCGACGGTTCTGGTCGCGTATTGAGCGTGCATCAGCGCGTCTACAAGGTGAGTGGGGTGTGGTAGCGGGCGATACGGTTATCTATTGGGGATCAGGTCATCCGGATGCGATTATTCTCTATTGCGCCCTATTACGGCTTGGAGCCAAGCTCATGCCTTGTGAAGATCGAGACCATGAGTATGTACAGCACACGGTGGAGCAAACAAAAAGTCAGTTAGTGGTGCATGATGATGCACTTACTTTTACTTCATCGCCTGCTCATAGCTTATCTTCTTTATTGGCAGACTGGTGTCATTTTGATCCTGTAGTGATACAAGATGAAAGTGCAACGCCAGCTTTATATTTACATGATCTCATTCAAAACGATAGTAGTGCTGTGAGTATAGGTGAGCTGATACAAGCTTTATCACCGCTTCAACAGCATGATGAAGCAGAAGTCGTTGTAATAGATGGTCCAATTTTTCATAAAGAGAAACTGATTAATCTGATTCTTCCCGCTTTGATAGCAGGAAGACGTTTACAGTTTTCATTAATCGAGCCGTTAAAATTATAAATTAAGATTTTTTTCGAATTTTGAAGTGAATAAATTTAAGGAATGATGATGCAAGAAGAAATTGCAACAGTTGGTGGAGGTTGTTTTTGGTGTGTAGAAGCTGTATTTCAACGAGTAAAAGGTGTGCGCTTAGTTGAGTCTGGTTATAGCGGCGGCAAGACAAGCAATCCCACTTACGAACAAATTTGTCGTGGTGATAGTCAGCATGCAGAAGTGGTGCGTATACACTTTGATCCAGCTGTAATCACATACCCAGAATTACTAGAAATATTTTTCACTACCCACGATCCTACTACCTTGAATCAACAAGGTAATGATGTGGGAACACAGTATCGTTCAGTGATTTACACGCACTCTGAAGAGCAAATGCAAATTGCTAAAAAAGTGATGCATGATATGGCAGCGGTATGGGATGCACCGATAGTGACTGAACTATTGGAAGCGCCAATTTTCTATGTGGCAGAAGACTATCATCAGAATTATTTTGTAAATAATCCTAATCAACCTTATTGTGCTTATGTAGTTGCGCCCAAAGTAGATAAGCTACGTAAGCACCATGCGGATAAATTGAAATAACAAGATTAAACCGTTATAAAAACGTATCAAGGCTGTAAGCGACTACGTTGCCAATTGCCATTCGTATCTAGTGTATATAAAACACGGTCGTGCAGACGGGAGCGACGACCTTGCCAGAATTCGAGTAAATCTGGTTTCAATCGATAGCCTCCCCAATGTGCAGGACGGGGAGGAGTCTCACCAAATTTTTCGCTTGCTTCATCATACTGCTGCTCTAGTAATTCACGGCTTGCTATAGGCATACTTTGCGCAGAAGCGATCGCACCTAAGCGACTCTTAATAGGACGGATAGAAAAATAGTTATCATTTTCTTCATCAGAGACACGCTCTACCGTACCTTCTATACGGATTTGACGTTCTAATTCACCCCAATGAAAAGTAATGGCTGCATAAGGACGAGCAAGCAAATCTTGACCTTTGCGACTGCTGTAATTGGTGTACCAAGTAAAACCGCGTGCATCAAAGTCTTTGAGTAAGACTATGCGTGCGGAAGGTCTACCTAGTTTGCCTATCGTTGCTAGATTCATTGCATTTGGTTCGGAAATTTCTGCTGCTAAGGCAGCATCAAACCAATGTGCGAATTGACGTATTGGGTCAGCATCTACCTCATGCTCAGACAAAGTAGCTTGGCTGTATTCGAGTCTGAGATCTGCAATCGACATAGTGTCATCCTTTTAAGAGTTAAGGCTAGTAACAGGCTTTTTGATTCAGCTAGCCTATAGTGTAAACCTGTTAGCGAATTCAGATAGTGTGAATAAGTAGTGAGCCTGTAGTAATAGCGAGTAATCCACTACCATCCGTTAAAATAGCGTCATGCTTAATCAAACTACCCATCCCTCACAGTCACAACCAGATATGGATTTTAATCGACGCTTTGGTGGCGTGGCACGCTTATATAGCGATGCAGGTTTAGCGCGCTTTCGTGCTGCCCATATTTGTGTTATCGGGGTAGGTGGTGTCGGCTCATGGAGTGTAGAAGCTTTGGCACGCAGTGCGATTGGCCATATCACAATGATAGATTTGGATCACTTGAGTGAATCCAATATTAATCGCCAACTACATGCATTAACCAACACCTTAGGGCAATCCAAAGTAGGTGCATTAGCAGATCGAATCGCACAAATTAATCCTGAATGTAAAGTCACGCAGATAGAAGATTTCATAGAGCCTGATAATTTAGCTACCTTGCTAAAAGCAGGACAATATGATTTTGTGATTGATGCCATGGATAATGCAAAAACAAAAACAGCACTCATTGCTTATTGTCGTGAACAGGGTATACGTTTACTCACAATCGGTAGTGCAGGCGGTCAGATTGATCCTACGCGTATTGAAGTTTGTGATTTATCGCGTACTGAACAAGAACCTTTATTAGCTCGCGTGAGAAAAAATTTACGTGCAGTGCATGGTTTCCCACGCGGAGCCAAAAATAAATTTGGAATTGATGCAGTCTATTCCAGTGAGCCACTCAGATTTCCTGAGATTTGTGAAACAGATGAGCCAAGCGTAGGTGTAACAGGTTTGAATTGTGCAGGTTTTGGTTCTGCGATTGTGGTGACAGCGAGCTTTGGTTTAATCGCTGCTGCGCATGTCTTAAAGAAATTGGCGGAAGAAGCTGCTGCTTAAATCTTAAGACTGTGATCATTTCTTATGATGATCACTGTCTCCTTAATGGTTATTTAAATTCTAAGGTCTTAAATTTTGATTGAGCGTAAGCGCAAAGCGTTCGCTATCACTGATACAGAAGATAAACTCATCGCAGCACTCGCTATCATAGGCGAGAGTAATAAGCCTAGCCATGGATACAAAACGCCAGCAGCTATAGGCACACCGACGAAATTATAGGCAAAGGCAAAGAATAAATTTTGCCGTATATTTTTCATCGTCATGCGCGACAACTCACGCGCTTTCGCAATACCTCTTAAATCACCTTTGACTAAAACGATACGCGCGCTACCCATAGCAACATCGGTGCCGGTTCCCATTGCTATACCCACCTGGGCTTGTGCTAAAGCAGGCGCATCATTCATGCCATCGCCTGCCATCGCTACAACATATCCTTGTTTTTGTAGTTGTTGTATGAATTGATGTTTATCAGCAGGTAAAAATTCTGCATGAATATCAGCTATACCAAGTTGTTTGCCAACGGCATGCGCTGTAGTTGAGTTATCGCCAGTAAGCATAATGATTTTCACACCATCAGCATGGAGTAAATTAACTGCTTCAGTACTAGTAGCTTTGATAGGATCAGTTACGCTAATCAATCCAGCTAGTTTATTATCTATAGCAACAAATACAATCGTATGCCCTTGTACTCTTAGCGATTCGGCTTGTTCTTCTAATTCTTGCGTGTTGATACCAATTTCTTTGAGTAAGCCAGCATTACCGAGACAAACTGGTAAGCCATCAATTTCTCCCCGTATGCCTTTGCCTGTAATAGCAGAAAAATTTTTCACATCTAATAATGGTAAACCTTGTTTTTTTAGATGAGAAATAATCGCTGATCCTAGGGGATGTTCACTCATTTTTTCTAATGAAGCAGCAATGACTAATACATCAGCACGCGCATAAGAGGCTGTTGCAATAATCTGTTGAACTGCAGGTTTACCTTCTGTGAGTGTGCCAGTTTTATCAACGACTAGCACATCGACTTTTTCCATTAACTCTAAGCCTTCAGCATCTTTAATTAATACACCTTCACGTGCACCACGTCCTATACCAACCATAATCGAAATAGGTGTGGCTAAGCCTAAAGCACAAGGGCAAGCAATAATCAAAACAGAAACAGCAGCAACCAAACCATTCGCCATGCCTAGGGTAGGGCTGAACAAAGTCCAAGCTATGAAAGCACATAGAGCTGAAAGAATTACTGCAGGTACAAACCAGCCTGATACACGATCAGCGAGTTTTTGTACTGGTGCTCGTGAACGACTAGCTTGATTCACAAGCTCTACAATTTTTGCTAACAGAGTATCGCTACCGATTTTTTCAGCACGCATAACGAATGAGCCATGTTGATTCAACGTGCCTGCAATCACTGCGCTACCAGTTTGCTTAGAGATGGAAAGTGCTTCCCCAGTAATGAAAGATTCATCTACTGTGGAATTACCTTCAGTGACGATACCATCCACTGGAATATGTGTTCCTGGCTTCACGCGTAGCAAATCACCTATCTGTACTTCTGCCAGTGCTATCTCTTGTTCATGTCCTGCAGATGAAAGTCGGATGGCATTCGTTGGTGTCAGTGCGAGCAAAGAACGAATCGCTGTGTTGGAGCGTGAGCGCGCCCGCAATTCTAAAACTTGTCCCAACAAGACTAGGGTAACAATAACAGCAGCTGATTCGAAATAATAAGGCGGCATACCTTGCATCATGAATGCAGCGGGTAGCGCATCAGGTATGAGTAAACTCGCTAAACTAAATAGCCAGGCAGCCATAACGCCTATGCCTATTAGACTAAACATATTCAGATGTTTAGTTTTAAATGATTGCGCAGCACGAGCCAGAAAAGGAAGACCAAACCAAAACACAACAGGTGTAGAAAGTGCAGCTTGCAACCAACCTGTGGTTTGATGTCCCAACTCATGCATGAAATTCCAACCCACCATGTCACTCATGGCAATGATGAGTAGTGGTAGTGACAAAATTAAACTGAACCAAAACCGACGCTGCATATCATCGAGTTCAGTAGTGTCCTCTATAGCGCTGGCTACCAGAGGTTCAAGAGCCATGCCACATTTAGGACAACTGCCAGGTCCAATTTTTTGGACTTCAGGATCCATAGGGCAGGTATAGAGTGCTTCTAAGTCCGCTGCACTAGGTGTCTTTTTAACAGGTGCTAAATAACGGAGTGGATCAGCAATAAATTTTGTGACACAACCAGTGCTACAAAAATAATAAGTCTTACCTTCATGCGTCGCTGACTTTTCCGGATTGGCAGCAGCTTTCATGCCGCAAACCGGATCGGTGTAAGGTTTGTCATCGGATTTGCTGTCGACTGCCGCATGCGCATGCGAGTGAGCAGAAGTCTGTTCAGGCGATGGTGTTGTAGCGGCCTTAGGAGGTGGGCGACGTAATTCAGTTGATTTCATGATGCACTCGAATGAAAGATATGCTGCTTAAATTGCTAAGCAAACCTAAGAAAAGTGACATGATAGCCTTAAATCTCTAGGCATCAGACTCAGTCAGTCACAAAGCATATCTGGCACTAAGTTTTAGGATCAAGATTAGGGCATCTTCCTAGCCGGCCACACCACATCATTATCTAAGGCATAGAGTTGACAACTTTTTTTACTGCGCTTTTCACAAGCTTCTAAAGCACGGTTAGCAGGATCATCACCTTCTTCAGCCCAACTCCACGCACCATTAAGTGCAATCGCAAATGCACGTGGGTGAGATTTTTTTAAAAATTCTTGATAAGCGGAGCGACCGCCTTGTGATACATAGGGTACGGCTGTAATATTTTCAATCACAGCATAATGGCTATGAATAGCTTGTGTACGCGGTGCTAATGTCACTGTCTCTTTAGTCGACATACCTATACGTTCTAAAAAAGCAGCAGTCTGTGGCCACCAGATAGGAACACTTTGTGAGCTACTAATCATGCTGTGTGCATCCGACTTAAAATCTCCAAACGTGACGAGCTGTGCATGTCCTCCTGCAGTGGAATAAGACTCTATGAGTTCAGACACTAAAGGAGGATCAAAATATCTATCATTCGCTCCATAAAACCATAAGCTAGGTAAATTCGTTTTTTTGCCGTAATCAGAAAAGGCAGCACGTAATTCAGCGCGCCAGTTACAAGATTGATCGTCAATCCGCAGACCACCAGCAAAATTCAATAATCCACGCACACCTTCAATATGACGTGTACCCAATGCGAGGGTAGCTAGACCTCCATAAGACTGACCGGCAATTACGATATGTTCTGCATCGACCCAGCTTTGTTTTTTTAAAGCGATTAACACGGCTTGAATATCATCTGCTTGAGTTTGAC
>Ga0209768_10000217_pt1 | contig 39114 bp, 41 predicted proteins | sample LauGreSBDMM110SD_3_FD_187564 | JGI IMG/M metagenome (GOLD analysis project Ga0209768, IMG submission 187564) | Freshwater lake microbial communities from Lake Michigan, USA - Sp13.BD.MM110.SD (SPAdes) (version 2) | ecosystem: Environmental > Aquatic > Freshwater > Lake | place: Lake Michigan... | reverse complement strand
CTTGGTAGCCCCCATCTTGGAGAAAAAAATCAATGACGTCCAATCAGAAACCAAACCTAACAACTGAAGAATTTGAAGTCCGGGTCTGGGGCTTTGTTGTGATAGTTGTTACATGCATCTTGTGTTTCATTGTCATTGCTTTGCTTTACTCTGTGACGTTCGTCACACAACCTATCAAGAGTATGGCTCCGATAGACCAAGCTTACACAAAGATGCTTAATGATATAGTATTACTTATCGTTGGCGGTATCGGCGGTGTGATGACTAAACGGGCAGCGGGTGCGGCGTCTAAGATGTTTAACCCCCAACCTCCAATGCAACACGGCTGCCCACCAATGATGGGTGGTATGAGTGGTGGCTACGGCATGCCTAATAGTAGTTATGCTCCCCCGCAATCTGCGTACGGCTTACCCTCACAGCCGTTTGGTGCAATGCCTGTCTGGACTAACCCTGAGCTAGACGAGTCATGGACACCCGGCCCGCCGCCAACTACACCTCCGGAGCATATGGAGCCCGACGACGAACGCGAAGAAATCGCAGCAGCCCGTAAGGAATCTGAATAATGTTACCTATCCCACTCCCATGGTTAATTGTTGGTGTTCTTGTATCTTTATTTGGAACTTACAGGGTAGGACACCACTACGGATGGTTAGAGCGCGATAACGACATGAAAATTGCCATCGCCAAAAAGAACGAGGAAGCTCGTCAGATCGAACAAAACTTGGGTGAAAAACTTAATCAACAATCCGCGAAATTACAGGAGGCTACCAATGCTATCAACCAAAAGACTACTGCTCTTGCTGTTGCCAATCGTGCTGGCAAGTTGCGCCTCTGCCCCGCAAGTAACGTACAAGCCCCCGCAAGTTCCCCCGTTGCCAGCGCAAATACAGAAGCAGCCCGTGAACCTGACAGACCGGCTGATGCAGCTTCTGACGCCGAAAGAGCAACAATCGACGCCATCGCGGAAATAGTAGCGCAAGGCGACCGTAATACTGCAGCTTTAAATGCTTGCGTAGATTCATACAACGAAGTAAGGAACCTCTTAAATGGTAAGTCCTGACCAACTAAAACAAATGCACATAGACCCGTCTCTTGCGGATGCGTTTAACGAAACTTTTGATAGATTCAATATCTATACGGCTCCACAACAAGCCAGCTGGATAGGTCAGTGCGGCCACGAATGTGGGAACTTTCGTATTATGGAAGAGAACTTAAACTACCGTGCTGCTACCTTGCTTAAGTTGTTTCCAAAGACGCCTAAACGTGCATGGGGTTTTACACCTGAAGAAGCTGCAGCCTACGAGAAGCAGCCACGTAAAATTGCCAATCGCATTTACGGGAATCGTATGGGAAATCGGGATGAAGCTTCTGGGGATGGGTATCGTTTTCGTGGATCCGGATTTCTCCAGCTGACTGGACATAGCAACTTCTTCCACGCCGGTAAAGCGCTAGGTGTTGACTTTGTGATGGAACCCGAACTTGTTCGTACTCCCAAGTACGCTGCACAAACTGCTGGCTGGTTTTGGCAAACCCATAACCTAAACCAATACGCCGACAACCGAGATTTTGTAACAATGACGAAACGGATCAATGGCGGTACGATTGGCCTTGAGGATCGCATTAAACACATTACGCATGCTATAGCTGTATTGGGCGGTTAACACTACAATATGCCTAGACGCAAGGAAAACCGACATGGCTGTACTTCAAATAAAATCCTTCGGTGGGATTTCTCCTAAGATTCCGCCACGCTATCTGCAGGATAGCCAAGCTCAAGTTTCGACTAACTGCTCTGTTTTTAATGGTGCATTGCAGCCTTTACAAGACGTTGGCTCTGCGGTAGCTACGCTGTCCAAGACAGGCGTTCCACAAACTATTTACCGCTTTGGTCAAGAAGTTATTTCTGACTCCCAATACTGGTTTCACTGGACAACTGATGTCAATGTGTGCCGTGGACAAATCTCGGGCGATACGTCTGAATGGACGTTTTATACGGGTGACGGCATACCAAAAGCTACCTACGCAACAATTGCATTGTCTGGGGCAAACTACCCAGCCGTGTCTCGCCCTCTAGGATTGCCAGCGCCTGAGCTCGCGCTTACCGCTGCGCCTGCTGCGTTTGTTCCGACTGCGTACGCAGCCGAAGTTGTTTTAACTGCTACCCACATTTCTTTACTTACAACGACCTACGGCGTTCTTGTCAGCACGACAGGACAGGCTGCTGGAGATTACACAACTGTAACTTTGTCTGGCGCAATCACTGCTTCGTCTGTAGCTACAGCCATTAATGCGTTGGCAGGAGTTAACGCTACTGCATCTAGTGGCACTGTTATTGTTAAAACCGACGCAACTGGTGAAGCTACCAAATTGTATGTAAAGTTCCGGACAGGTTCTATTCCCGATACAAGCGGAACATTTACTTACTCCGGCATTGACTATTCTGCAAGCGGAGTAGCTGACTCCTATCCGTACTTAGTTATTGACGACACAGAAATTGGATCAATTGCAGCAGGCAATGTAATCGTTTTAAATGTTGATGGGACAGACCGCGTTAACGCTTCAACCTCTACAACATTAACTGCTACCACGCTGGCTACGTTTTTAAATTCTCGGATGTCCGGCCAACTTGTTGCCACGGCTTATGGCGGCTGCGTTGTCGTAACTCCCGGCAGCGAAGGCGCTACGGATTCTGCAACTCTGTTCTATCGCCGATACGTTGGTGATAGTTTAGCTAAAGCGGTTGAGTCAGTAGGGTCTGAAGCTGCTGCTCCGGCAAGGTTATTTATTACCCAAGCTGACATTGACAGCGTGGAATCTCGCTACTTGTCTGTACTGGTAAACGGCACAGAATTTTTTGCTCCGATCATTAACCCTTCTACAGTCAGTAGTTTAGCCACGTTTAGGGCGTACGGGATTTCCTCGACCGTGTATGGCGTTGCCGATCCAATTGCTGTTCTTGAGACTGTTTCTGTTGGCTCTAGCGTTTCTATGCGACTGCGAGGTGGCGACTACCCATCAGCAGCTCAGTTTTCTGAACTAACAGGCGCAGGTTACGCTGATACACCAGCGTCTACCGAAACCCGAGTTTATGCGTGGACATGGGTAAACAAAGAGTCAGGCTATGAGTTTGAGTCTGCGCCTTCCCCTGCAAGTACTTCAGTTAACGTTTACCCTACCCAAGCGGTGTCTATTTCTGGACGAGCCTCTGTTCCTACGGGTTACATTGTTACTCACTGGAGGCTTTACCGTTCTGTTTCGGGCGTGTATTTGTTTGTAGGCGAACTACCTATTTCTCAAATTTCTTTTACAGACGAAGTTCTTGCAGAAAGTCTTGGCGAAGAATTACCTTCTCTAACATGGGAGCAACCACCTGCAACGCTGCAAGGCTTAACCAATTTACCTAACGGGGTAATGGCGGGCTTTGTGGGACGCGATGTGTATTTCTGTGATCCCTACCACCCGCATGCATGGCCGCCTAACTATACGCAGTCGCTTGACTACCCCGTTGTTGGTTTAGGCCGCATGGATACTACGTTAGCAGTGCTTACTACTGGCACGCCGTACTTCTTGCAGGGCAGTCACCCTGACTCTATTGTCGTTGTTAAGTCAGACCTTGAGCAGGCTTGCGCATCTAAACGCAGTATTGTTAGCACCAACGGAGTTGTGATGTACGCAAGTCCTGACGGGCTTGTTCTGCTGTCTCCCGGCGGTTCTAAGCTAGTCACCGAGCAGTATTTTACGAGAGCTCAATGGCAAACATACTTTAAGCCAGACTCGATTCACGGCTACTCCCACGATTTAAAGTACATTGGTTTTTACAACAACGGTACAACCACTGGTGGTTTTATTTACGATCCAACCTCTGGCCAATTTATTTTGCACGATATCTATGTCACGGCGGCTTATGCTGATTTGCAACGAGATAAATTGTTTATTGCACTAGCAGATCGTTCGGTCAAAGTGTGGCTTGCTGGAGCCAATAAAACTTATACGTGGAAGTCTAAGAAGTTTACACTGCCGCAAGTTACAGGTTTTTCTTGCGCTCAACTTGAAGCAGAAACTTATCCTGTGACAGCTAAGTTTTACTCTGGCGGAACTTTAATTAGGACGCAGACAGTTGCAAACCGCAATCCGTTTAGGTTGCCTGTTGCCCCCGGGCGTGATTGGGAAGTGCAGATTGAAGGAACATCTGAAGTCTTCTCGTTAGCTATCGCACAATCTATCGAGGAATTAGCTGGTGTCTAACAAACTTCCATCAGTCACATCCGACATTCCGCGTGATCTACGCACGTTCATAGATCGCCTACGAGAAATTATTTCGGGTAAGGGAACTGATCGTCTTGTCAGTGTTCAGGACTTAATTACTGGTGGTATTGCAGGCCCCGGAAGTAACGGCACGATAACTCCGCCGACTGCCTTAAACATAGGCACACCGCCAGCTCCGCAGAATGTAACGGCTACTGGTGCAATCTACAACGTCCTTATTGAGTGGGACAGCCCTACGTACTTTGGCCATGACTACAGTGAGATTTATGGCGGGTCGACAAACGTCATTGGTGATGCTGTCCAGCTAGCGTTTGTTCCCGGTGTTAACTACGCAGACCCAATTGGCCCATCACAGTCAAGATACTACTGGGTTCGGTTTGTAAATACACTAGGTGTCAAAGGCCCGTTTAATAGCGTGTCTGGAACTCTTGGAACAACTGGCCCTGAAGTTCAACACCTACTGGACACACTGACTGGTGCAATTACTGAGACAGAATTATTTAGTGAACTGGGCGAACGAATTGATTTGGTAGACACTACCAACGGCGGTTTGATTAATAAGTACACTGTAAAAATAGACAACAACGGTTATGTCTCTGGCTTTGGCTTGGCAAGCACGTCAAACACTGCTACTCCATACAGTGACTTTATTATTAGGGCTGACCGATTTTCTATTGCCAGTCCTAGCGGCCCGGGCATTGTGCCTGTTATTCCGTTTATTGTTACGACTACTACGACGACCATCAACGGCGTTACGGTTAATCCGGGTGTGTACATTAACGGTGCGTTTATTCAAGGCGGTTCAATCCAAGGTTCAAATATCGCCGGAGGCACGATTGAAAACTCCAAACTTATTAATGTATCTGCCAACAAGATTACCGGTGCTGCACTGGAAGCCACGAGTTACATTGAGAGTGCGGCGTACATTGCAGGGTCTCAAGGCTGGAAGATTCACGCTAACGGTACAGCCGAGTTTGGCGCAGCGTCGATTCGTGGGCAGGTAACTGCGGCGCAGATTGACTCTCGAGGGCTAAGCATAAAAGATTCTTCTGGCAATATTATTCTGGCTGCGGGTACTCCGCTATCTACGTCAAACATTACAGGCTTGGGAGCGTTAGCTACACAGAACACCGTATCAGGCACTACGCAGGTAACGGGGCTTGGTAACTTCTCCTACCTCAATACCATTACAGACGCCAACATTAGCACGTACATTGCAGGAGCGGCCATTGGGAACGCTTATATTAGCAGTTTAAGTGCTACTAAAATTACAGCAGGTTCTATTGCTGTGAACAGCTATATCCGCTCATCTACCTATTCTGCTGGTGTTTCAGGCTGGGAGATAGATGGGAATGGCGATGCTGAATTTAATACGTTAACGCTTCGATCAGGTCAGATTAGCGGTCTTTTGATAACGGCGTATAAAATTAATCTGTACTCTGGTTTGTTTGTTCGGATTAACGCATCTACTCCTATTTCTACGACAAATGGCCCTTACTATTTAAACGGGGATACAAACGTCCCTCAGTATTTAGTCTACAACGCTAATATGCCTGCGCCAGCTACAGCGCCGCATAAAATTTTTATGTCTGTAAATGTGCAAGCGATAGGGGTTAGCGCCACTCGCGACTTGGCTGTTTTAGTGTTAATCAACGCCTCTATTTCTGGAACAACTATTACCGCTTCTGAGCAACTTGCGTATAACACTAACTCTGGTACTTTTGGTATTTGTACAAACGCAACAGGAGTAACAACCAACACCTACGCTACCGCCGTTCCAGTTATGATATTTGTCGGCGGTTTCAATGCAGAGTACACAATTCAAACCATTGATGGTATGGCAATGGGGGTTCGATAATGGAAACACAATGGGTTAAGTTTGAAGATGGGCAAATTCTTGCCGGCCCGATGACTCACAAGTTTGATGACACGTACGTGGAATACGTAGAAATCCTTAACCTGACGCTCCCGTATTCCCGTGTTACTGTAGATATTGCCATGGTAGACGGCAAGTGCGTAAAGACTGTTACCAGCGTTTCTGACTACCGTGCCCAACGGGAAGCCGAGTATCCTTCTATGGCGGACTACCTAGATGGAATTGTCAAGGGAGACCAAGCTCAAATTGATACCTACATTGCTGCTTGTTTAGCTGTAAAAGCAAAGTATCCAAAACCTTAACAATAAGACATAATACGCAGATGGCAGAACTTGTCTTTGACCAAAAAGAATGTATTGGCGCTTGGGTTGCTGAGCGTGTTGGACAGAACGCTGACTGGGGAAATTTCTACGCGATTGGTGTTATGCAGGGTGACGAAGTGATAGCCGGAGTAGTCATAAACAATTACAATGGCGCAAACGCTACATGTCATATCGCAATTGCAAGGCAGACAAAACAGCTTATTCCTCTCTTTGAGCATGTGTGCAACTACGCATTTAACCACTGCCAGTTGAAAAGACTGACTGGAATGGTGCCAACAAATGAGCCACATATTATAGAATTTGATAAGCATCTTGGGTTTGAAGAAGAGTTTGTAATGAAAGATGGCGCACCCGGCGCTGATATGCAGATTTTGGTAATGCGGCCTGACAACTGTCGTTGGCTGCGCAAGGAGTAAATATGGGCGGAAAATCGCAACCAGCACCAGACTACGGACCAATGCAACAACTTGGGCGTGAGCAGTTAGACTTTGCTAAACAGCAATATGCAGAGATGGCCCCGCTTGCTCGTCAAGTAGCCGCTCAACAAATGGCCGCGCAGCAGCAACAAATGCGGCAAGCGCAAGATTACTACGACTATCAGCAGCAGACGTTTAGGCCGCTAGAGCAAGGTCTTGTCCGAGATGCTGAACGATTTAATACCGAGGACTACCGAGAGGGGGTGGCTCGTGAAGCCGCTGCAGCCGCAGGCCGAGCGTTCGGTACAACTCAAGCTGCTTCTCAGCGAGCTCAAGCGTCTATGGGGGTAAACCCTGCCTCAGGCCGTGCAATGTCGATGGCTAATCAGACTAATCTGGGCCTTGCTGCTCAACGTGCCAATGCCATGACAGGCGCTCGTACTCAGGCAGAACAGCTTGGATTTGCTCGTCGTTTAGACGTTACAGGTCTTGGCCGTAATCTGCCTGGTGCTTCTACCGCTGCTTACCAAGGTGCAAATGCTGCAGGCTCTGCTGGTATCAATACATCCATGGCTCCCGGTTCACAGTATGGCCAAGGTATGCAGCAAGCTGGTCAAACCTACGGCAACATTCTTACTAACCAGACCAGCCAGTTTAATACCGGCCTTAATGCAGAAGGTCAGGTTATTGGCGCATTGGTAGGTGCGGGTACAACTTACGGCCTTTCAAGGCCAAGATGATGGAGGTTTGATATGGGTTTTGCAGCAGGATTCCAAGTAGGCGCACAAGCAGTTGAGCGTGGCCTCAAGATGCGCGATGAAAATGAATTGAAAAAGCAGTTAGCGCAAGCTTACGCGCAACCTGAGTCTTTTACTGACTACACCCCCGAGCAAGTAAAGGAAATCCAACGTTTGCAAGCTACAGGAGCTTATGACGTAAATGCTCTGCCCGGCGCAGAAGGACAAGTTCCCACACTTCGTTACACTCCAAGACAGGGGCTTGAACTTGGGCAAGGCGACATGCCTGCCCCTCCTACAGACTTTACCCCTCAACAAGTTCAGCGCTACGGCGGACAAACTGTAGCTGGTCAATTTGATGCCACTAAACTGCAAGGTTTGCAGATGCGCGAAGCTGCTCGCGTTATTGGCGCTAGTGGCGATCCTGTTCGTGCGTCACAGCTTTTAGCCGAAGCTAACCGGTTAGACCGTGAAGCTATTGAAGCGCCTTTGCGCCTACAAAATTTACAGCAACAAACTAAATTAGGCGGCTTACAGCTTACTTCTGCAGAGCGGGCTGAAAATAAAATTGTCAGTTTTGACGATGGCCTTGCCAACATTTACAAGCAAAAATTTGAAAAGCCTGAAGACCGTACTACCGCTATTCTTAGCCTTGTTGAGCAAACACAAGGGCCTAAAGCTCGCATGGAATTGGAAGCTAGTTATACATCTAGCGAACTTAACAAAATGAATTTGGATGCGGCTAAGTTTCAAAAGGGTTTTCAGACTTCGTTTACCAAAGGCGTTGACGCTACCATGGCGTGGCTGGACGAACAAAATCCCGGCTTTACTTTAGAGCGCAGGGGCAATCAGATTATTCAGACTAACACAGATGGCACAAAACGTACATTTGCTCAAGGTAGTGAAAACGCTATCATGGAACAATTTGCTGGTATGGCTAGCCCTGCCAACTTTTTGACGTTGGCTAAAAATATTGCTGATCGTCAGAAAACAGAAGAGTTGCTTAAGATTGAGCGCGACAAGGCTCAGACAACCAAAAACTATTACGAAAGTAAAACTGGTTTAGACCGCATGGGTGCGGCTACGTACTTTACTGGACAGGATGGCAATACATACGCCACAATTCCTAAGATGAGTAAAGACGGTCTGACCTTTGAAACCGTAAAAGTTAACCCTGACAACGTTAAACTTCAGAAGGCTGGTACTGAAGGTAGGGATATGAAACCTACCAAAGTTGATGACGAAGGTACCAAAATGAATATAGGCGGTAAGGTAAAGATTGCTGATGGAAATGGCAACTGGATACCTACTGACGGAAACGGAAAGCCTATTGGTATATTACCATCCGACCGAACTAAGTTTTTAGAAAAAGCAAACATTCCTACAAACGCAATTCCGCAGTTACCTTGGAACACCAATGGCACTGAAGTAATGTTTGGCGGTAAAGCCTACGATGTTAAAAATCCAGATGACATTAAAGAACTTAAAGCTGACTACAAACGCCTTGGCGCAAATACCATTGCAGTAGAAGAAGAACAAAGAAATATTCCCGGTAGAAACACAGGTTTGTTTGCAGTAGGACAACCATATGATCCATATGGAGCCAGCCAGCGCCCACGTATGGGAGCAACTCAAGCTGAAATTGATGCATTCAATGCACAAAAAGCACTGCAAGCCCGCAACCGAGCAATTGCTCAACGACAAACTGACCTATACAACGCGCAGCAACTCGGGTTAGAATAAGTAATATTATTGAGGGTTTGCTATGGCACGGATTCTTTCGCAAGAAGAGATTGACGCACAATTTGGAGGCGGCTTCCGTGCTGAAATAGCACCTGCTGGGTTAGGCACTAGGTTTGGTGCAGCTATTGATCGTTCGCAAGCCGGTCTTCTTGGCATTGGTGAAGCCGCTGGATTGCCTTTAGGTGATCTTCGCCGCCAAAACCAATTTGAACAAGAAGAATCAATGCAGCGGTATTTTAGGGATAACCCTAATGACCCGCAATCTTACAAAGATGTTGAAGGCGTTGGTTCGGCACTGCGTTATGCCCGTGGTTTAGCCATTGACTCATCCCCCGAACTTATAACAAGTTTAGCTACTGGCGGTACTGGCGCTTTAATGGGTCTTGGCACTGCTGGTCGTATTGGCTTAGCTGCTGCTGCAAATTACCCATCTGCTGTAGGCGACATTCTTCAAAACCAACGTCAAGAAGCCGGTCAAACTGCCTTAGGCGTAGCTGGTTTATTAGGTGTTCCTTACGCCGCTGCCGATTTAGTCGGTCTTGATGCTGCTTTAGCCAGTGGCAAAATGATGCGCACGGGTATCAAACGTCTTGACGAAATGCAGGGTGTTCGCGGTGGCTTAGCTCGTACTGGTGCCAACGTTGCTCTAAACGCACCTATTGAAGGCGCAAGCGAAACATTCCAAGAGCTGGTAAACCAAGCCGGTCGCATGGCGGTAAACCCACGTCAGACCATGTTTAACCCAGAAGCCAACGAGCGCTATCTGGAATCATTCATTGGCGGTGCCACGTTAGGTGGTGCCGCTTCTGGCGTTTTAGGTGGTTGGCGTCGTAGTGAGCAGTACCAGCCCCCAGAACAAGAAACCGATCTTTTAAGCGGGCAAAAACCGCAAGCACCAGCGCCACAACAATATGGTTTGGTTACACAACCAGCGCCATTGCAGCAGCGAATTGACCAGCAACTCGGTATTGGCGCTCGCACTACACCTAAAGATTACGCAAAGCAATTTGCAGCTGCCTATGATGAACCTAGTGGCCAGTATGCCACCGACCCCGTAACAGGTCTTGAAAAACAATTGTCTGTTGGTGAATATCAGCAGATGACAAACGCATCTTTGGATTTAACTGAATCAAAACCAGCTATTGCAGCTGCGGCTACAGCAGTTAACGCAAAAATAGAACGTGACCCTAAAGATTTATTTATCAGGGATACGTTAAAAGTAATCCCGAATCAGTACAGCCGACAGTTATTTGACATTATGGCTGAGAGCGGAGTTGATCCTCAGTCTGACTTGATGGCTCCTATTTGGAACTACGCCGCACAGAAGTACATGGGAAAAGGCCGGTACGAAAAAGCTGTTCAGTTGATGGACGAAGCCATCATAAACGCACGCAAGGGAGCACCAAGTGGCATACCAACTTCAACTGGACTGGGAACTGCAGGAGGCGTGGGAGTCGGGGGCGCTGTCGTTCCGGGAGCTGTGGGAGCTGCAGGATCAGCTCCTTCTATCCAAGGCGCAGTTGGTGGAACTGCCGCCGGAACTGGAGCCCCACTTCAACAAGCTGGTATTCTTCCAGACACCAGCGGTCAACCATCTACCACTGTAACAACTGCGCCTACTGATCTAACAACCCCTGCTGCGACTACATCTAAATTCAGACGTGCTCCTAAACCCATGACTGTGTTGGAAGCCGCTGAAGCTGCTAAAGCCCAACAAACGGGAACTCGCAAGCAAGCCACCTTAGCTCGTGGTGAAGTTACACCTGATGTTGTTAGTAAATTGTCCGATGACCAGTTGGCTACTGAGCTGACTAACGTCAACATTAGCGATGCAGAATATGCTTTGCTGCAGCAAGAACAGGCGCGGCGTAGCCAGAAAGACGCCGTTGATGAACGTCAAGTTGTATTGCGACAAATCTTTGGTGATCGTAATGGCGACATTATTTTTGATGTTGTTGGTATGGGCATGTCTGAGCCAGAAGCTGCGGCCAAGTACAACACTAGCCGCCAGAACATCCAGAAAATTGCTGGTGCAACAGGACAGAAGACATGGCCTGAACGGATTCTTAGAGCAAAAACTAAATTTGGTTTAACCGATGCTCAAATTGCTGACGCCTTTAACACTACCGCGCCCGATAGTTTAGAAAGCCAAGTGCAGACTGATGTGTTTGGTCAGAGCCAAGAGCGCATGGATGAAGGCGAAGCCATTGAAGCCGGCCTTGAAAATATCGTCAAAACCGCAGGTGCTAGCACTGCCGCAGTCGAAGGTTTTACTGATCTACAAAACGAAATTGATGCTACGTTGGAAGCTCTGGCTGCTGAGACTGACGAAGCTGTTCTTAAAGAACTCAACGAAAAGCTGGCTGAACAACTTGTTAAAGTTCGCGCCGTTGAAAAACGCGCTCAAGCAGAAGTTAGAGCTAATGCTGGTCGCAAATCTAAAAAGGATGAGGCTGACGAAGCTGTCGCGGAAACCGTTAAACCTGTAGGAGAACCAGATGCCGTTCAAGTCACAAGCACAGCAGTCGTACCTGTTCAGCCAAAAACCGAAGCTGGCAAAGGAGTGGGCGGCCAAGTACGGCGTACCGAAAAACCTGCCAGCAAAGGCCAAGTCACCGTCCAAGGTCAAGCCAAAGAGCAAGTAAATAAAGGTCAAGTCCTGTGGAATAACCTTGTTGCTAAGACTCCCGGGTTAGTACCCTACGAGCAGTTAACCAAGTTAGAGCAGGACTACCTGACCGACTTGGCTGTTCGTACCAATGGCAAACCTGTGGTTGCCAAAGAGATGGGCTTGCAGCAGTTGCTGACTAAAGAGCCAATCACCATTGAAGGTGAGACTCGGATTATTGATGAGCAAGTCACTACACAAGTAGCTGCTTTGCCTGCACCCCAAGTTGAACGCCTTGAACAGCACTATGGCGCTAAACGTGGCAGTGCCGAGTTCTTGGAAAAAGTCCAAGCTGACATTACAAAGTACGTTACGCAAGGTGCAGAAGCCGTTGCCGGTGCTATTCGCAGCATTATTAAAGCGATGGCCGAAGGCGTCCTTGCCATGGGTATTGTGTTCAACCCGAACATTACCAAAGATGCATTCACTTTAAATGTTGCTAAGACGTTTGAGCAGACCATTGAAGTAACCCAAGCAGTACCCGCTGTAGCCAAAGCCCAAATGTCGCCTACTGCACAAGCAGTTTACGAAGCCATGGCTCCCGTTGCAATGAAGTCTGGTAAGTGGTTCATGGTTGCTGACAAGCCTAACGGCATGTTGCACATCTTTAAAGAAGACGGCTCACACGCATTGTCCGATCCAACGCTGTACGGCAAAGATACCGGCGACGTTCTTGCAGCGGTTTCCTCGCTTGAAGGCGGAGCAAAAGTTACTCCTGCCGGTAAATTTACTCTCAAAGCTAGAGCATCCACGTACGCTGGCGGCCAAGAGCTCATCTTGGTTGAGTCAAAAGATTACACAGGCTACATTGCCATTCACGCTGCAGACACCAGCACACCTTCTGAAAACCGTTTAGGTCGATTAGATACGCCTACCGCAGCAGACAACCGAGTTAGCTACGGCTGTATCAATACCAAGCATGATACGTTTATCAACGAGATTGCTCCCAACATTGCCAATCTTGATGGCGGTATGGTGTTTGTTGTGCCAGATGCCCAAGAGCAAGCAGCTCAGATGTTTGCTGCCGAGACTCGTACAGAGACCCGCACCGAAGGTGGCCAAGGAGCTAAAGGCGTTGCAGCTGCTTCTGTCGTGGGCAAAGAAGAGAACATGCTGTTTGGTAAAGACTTACCCACAGTACAAGCACCAAAGCTTGTAAACAATGGCCGCACTCTTGATTTGGTTATTGATGGCAAAGTTACCAAAACGTACGACTTGGTAAGCCAAGGATTGTGGGATGCGTACAAAGGTAGACCTGAAGCGCAAGAAAATATGTTGCAAAACCAAGGCCCGCGACAAATAAGATCAGAAGCAATTGAAGCTTTAGAAGATGCGCAACGAGTTTATTCGGAGCAAGCCCCTCTGTCCCGAGTTGAGAATGACGCTATCCAAGCGTTGGCTAACAATGATACGTCACTGATGAAACGTATTGTGACTAATCTAACAATTAGAGATTCAGTTTTGCGGATGCTGTCTTCGGCTTTGTCGTATCCCGGACAGCCTTATAGTGATTTTAGCGGTCTTGCAGCCATGAGTGAATATGACTCTCGCGCTAAATTAACTGCGGAAAACATTTTGCGTTACGCCCCTGAGTACATGCTCAAAAATGCAAACATTCCAGCAGAGTTTAAAGACATTCAGTTCGGTAAAGACCGTGTGGCAAACCAACCTTATACAGCTGTTGGACTAGCCGCTGAAATTAAAAACTTTATTCGCGCTGACATTACAGACCGCAAATTAGTTATTGTTGACAGTATTGATGATTTGTTAAATTCAGGTACGCCTGAAGTCCAAGCTCTTGGTGAAGCTATTCAAGCTAAAGGTGCTTACGGTGTTGCTCAAGGCGGAGTTGCTTATCTTATTGCCAACCGCATTCAACAAGGTCAAGGCCGTGCTAAATTTATGCACGAGGTTGGAGCTCACCTTGGTTTAGAAAACTTGTTGCCTACTGCGGTCTACGACAGATTAGTTGATCAAATTGCGACGTGGGCTGGCTCAAACAGAGATTCTCTTGAAGCTCAACTAGCAGCTAAAGCTAAAGCCCGTGTTGGTTACGCAAAAACACCTACTGCCGACGAACGTGAAGAACTGCTTGCGTATTTTATTGAAGAAGCCATGCTTGCCGGCGTTGACCCAACAGCAGCAGGTAAAGAATCTGGCCCGTTGATGGCTTGGTTCCGTACATTGTGGGCTGCATTTAAAGTTGCAGTGCGCAAACTTGGCTTTAAGCCAGAAAATCTAAAAGCACAAGACGTTGTCAACTTGGCGTTTGGCGCTGCTCGTTTAGAGATGAACGGTTCTTGGCACGGCACTGCTGCCACGTTTCGCCGGTTTAACCATGAGTTTATGAGTTCGGGCGAAGGCGCTCAAGCGTACGGTTGGGGCAGTTATATTGCTCAAGCTGTTGGTATTGGTAAAGGTTATTGGTGGAATGACGTTAAGCGTAAAGAAACATCTACTGTTGAAAATACACTTAAACAATACGTCGGATGGCGTTTTGCCGAATCAGTTTTGCACCCAGTAGACAGAGAAGAAATTGCTTACGCTGGCTCGCAAATAAAAGTAGCTAAGGACTTAGCAGAAGCAGTTTATATGAATCCGGCTGAGTTTGCGACGCCCGGCTATTTAGCGCGCCGTTTCCTTGAAGCCGGATTGGACTATATTAAATTAGTTTCGCCAACAGGGGAAAAGAAAACTGTCCGAATTGGTGGCCCAGCCGGCAACTTAATGCGCGTAGACATGGCGGTGTCTAACGATGAAATGATTAACTGGGATTCGCCTTTTGCGTACCAACCAGAAATTGTTCGGGACTTTGTTAAAGGCGAAGCTGCTACTATTAAAGACCTGAACGACAATAAAGGCGCTAATATCCGCATTAAAACTGGCGAAGATATTTACAAATATTTAGTTGCTCGTTTTTGGAACGAGTCTAAAGGCACTGGGCCGTGGAAAGACGCAAGCCCAGAAGTAAGAATGGCCGTCAAAGAAAAAGCCTCTAAATATTTAGAATCCAAAGGCATTCAAGGTATTCGATATCTCGACGCTGAAAGCCGAGACAATACTTTAGACAATATCACTTTTAGTAAAAATGGCAAAGTAATAAAAAGCCGCGCCGGTATTTTGCAAGCGTACTTTACCCCCGGAGCAATTGTGCAAGGGTATGGCGGCCCCGATAAAGTCATTCGTTTTGACCCTGCCAAAGAACTGATTACAGTCATTGCTGTTGATAACGACGGAAATCCTCGTCGCGGCGAACGTGAAAGAACGCACTTCACAATACCTAGCGTTAAAGACGTTAGCTTTGCTATGAAAGAGCGGGGGTATATTACTAACACAACAAATCGCACGCGCAATTTTGTTATCTTTAATGAAAAGAACATCCAACGTGTTGGTTCTCAAACAGCTGCCGATAAACAACGCATAAAGTTTGGTGTAAATGCGCCAAACCAAGGAACTATCCAACGCAACATTGCCAAGTTGCCTAGAGCTGCACAGCAACCTGCGCGTTTGTCTTTGGGTGCTATCGGTGATGCAGTCAATAAAGGCTTAGACTACGTTGTCTTTACCAGCGATTTGGTTGACCGTGCTACTAAGTCAGGCGTTAGTTCTGCTAAAAAGTTTGTGGACTTAGTTGGCAAAAGCAAATCCGAAGCCCGCGAAAATGAGATTGCCGTTGAGAAAATCTCTGACATGTATGCCCTTGTCCCTGAAAAAGACCGTGGCACTGGCGATGAAAGCGTAAACCGTTTCTTGTTTGACTCTACACGCGAAGGCAAGTGGGGTTACGGCAAGTACCGCAATGATGACATGGGAGCACGCTTTGATGCGTTGGCTCCAGAATCACAAGCATATGTAGAAGCTGTCTTTGCCCATGGCAGTGACATGTTGGCTAAGAAAAAGAAACTTGTGTTGGATTCAACCAACAGTGAGTATGACGCCATGATTGCTGCTGCTAAGGCCGACGGCGATACAGCCAATGAAGTTAAACTGACAAAAGAAAAAGAAGCTACCCTCAAACGTTTCCAAACTTTGTTCAAGATTCGTGACGGTATTCCTTACGCTCCAATCAAACGCAATGGTAGCCATGTAGTTATTGCCAAGTCTAAAGAATACTTGGATGCCGAAGCTGCAAACGACAAAAAGAAAATTGCTGAGTTGGAAAGCAATAGTGACCACTACCACGTCAGCTTTACAGACGGCAAGTGGGAGGCACGCACTCTCCAACAGGACTTAAACGACCAAGGTTTCTTTGACGACGTGCAGATTGCCGAGCGCGATACCGTTATTGACGAGATGTTTAGCGGCCACTCTGCTTTGCGTGAACTGACTAAGATGCGTTCGCGTGTTGATGCGCAAGCCAAGGATGGCGATAAATCTTCGTCTAAGATGCTAAGCCTAATTAGTCAGATGTACTTGGAGGCGTTGGCAGAGGGTAGTGCTCGCAAATCTGAGATGCGTCGTCGTGGCGTGGCTGGTGAAGTGGACATGATTCGCTCGTTTGCCCAGCAGGGTCGTGCTGATGCCAACTTTATGGCGTCTATTAAGTACAACCCACAAGTTCAAGACGCATTGCAAGAGATGCGCAACCAAGTCAAAAAAGGCGACCGCGAACGCAAGTCAGAAATCTTTAATGAATTGGCTAAGCGTTATGTCCAGTCTTTGGATTATGTTGAGCGCCCATGGTTAAACAAGTTGACTCGCATGTCGTCCTTGTACTTCTTGGCGACTAGCCCTGCGTATTACTTACAGAACTTGACACAGCCATGGATGATGTCGGTTCCCGCAATGGCCGGCAAGCATAACTACAGCCAAGCATCGACAGCATTATTTAAAGCTTACACCGAACTTGGTGGAGTAATGAAGTCTGCCAAGTTGCTAAAACAACAGTTTGACTTTAACAAAGTGCCAGCTGATGTGCGCGATGCCATTAAAGAATTGGTCAACCGTGGCAAGATTGATATCGGTTTAGATACCGAGATGGGTGAATTTAAAGTCGAAGGTGACGGATACTTCGCTGGCAAGATTAGCGCTGCTGATAAAGCTCTGCGTTTAGCCGTACAAAAAGTTGAATCTATCAACCGCTTGTCTACTGCCATGGCTGCGTATCGTTTAGAACTAGCTAAAACTGGTAACAAACAAGATGCTATTAACTACGCTGACCGCATCCTGACAGAGACGCACGGTGACTACACCAGCTTCAATGCCCCTCGTGCGTTTAACACTGGCGTGGGTAAAGTAGCATTGCAATTCCGCAAGTTTCAATTAATTCAGTTATCGTTCTACGCCAAACTAATTAAAGACGCTTTGCAGGGTGCTGATCGCGCTGCGGCTTTGAAGACTTTAGCTTATTCGCTAGGCCACACAGGTTTGCTTGCAGGAGCTATGGGCATGCCGGGTTACGCAGCTATAGCATGGGCAATTAACGCTCTACTTGGTGACGAAGACGAACCATATGACATTACCAACGAAATTCGCAAAGCCATTGGTGACGAACAAGTTGCAAACTTAATTTTGCGCGGAGCTCCTACACTGGTAGGTGCTGATATTTCCGGCAAGGTTGGTGCGGGCAACATGCTGTCTATCATGCCGTTTAGTCAGGCTGACTTAAGTACAACTGCCGGTAGAGCCGAAGCTTTTGGTACGCTAATTGGCGGCGCTTCTCTTGGCATGGTCTCAAGAATGATTGATGGTTTGGGTTTGATGATGAGTGGTGATTGGCATCGCGGCTTAGAACAAACAATGCCTAAGGGCGTGTCTGATGCTATGAAAGCGTACCGTATTGCCAATGAGGGGATGACTCGCCGTAACGGTGATATTATCTTGCCGCCTGACGAAGTATCAGCTATGGATACACTATTCCAAGCTATTGGGGTTCAACCAGTTAAACAAACTGTCACTTACGAACGCCAAACTCTGATGAAAGAAACAACTCAGAACTTTACTGAGCGCACAACAAAAATCAAAAATGATTATGTCAAGGCAGCTCGTGCTGGTGATTCTGAAGCCCAAGGGGAAGCGCGGGCCGCTTGGCAGAAACTGCAAGCGGTTAAACGAGAAAACGGCGTAAACACAACGCCTTTGTCTGAGTTACTTAGAGCTCCAGCTGAGCAGAAAAAACGTGAAAAAATGACAGTTGGTGGTGTACAGTACACTAAAGGAACCCGTAAACTAGCTGAAGAAATCGCAGGAGAATAGTATGGCTAAGTCACCAGCATGGCAACGCAAAGAGGGGAAGTCCGAGAAGGGCGGCTTGAACGCCAAAGGCCGAGCCTCTTACAATGCAGCCAATCCGGGCAAACCGGGACTCAAGGCTCCACAGCCAGAGGGCGGCCCACGCCGAGACTCTTTCTGTGCCCGCATGGAGGGCATGAAGAAGAAACTAACAAGCGAGAAGACGGCCAAAGACCCGAACTCGCGGATCAATAAATCATTGCGCGCATGGAATTGCTAACATGGCTACCAAGTCTAAAGTAAACGCTGCGGGCAACTATACTAAACCTGAGTTGCGCAAACGAATTGTGTCGCAGGTAAAGTCTGCTGCTACCCAAGGGACTGGTGCAGGCCAATGGTCTGCTCGTAAAGCACAACTTGTAGCCAAGAAATACAAAGCCGCAGGCGGGGGGTACAGAGATTGAAAGCCCCTCAACAATCCCTGAAAGACTGGGGTGACCAAAAATGGAGAACCAAAAGTGGTAAAAAATCATCTGATACGGGCGAAAGGTATTTACCTGAGTCTGCAATTAAAAGTCTTAGCCCTGCTGAATACGCTGCGACAACGCGTGCAAAACGCGCTGGCAAAGCTCAGGGGAAACAGTTTGTAGCTCAACCAAAAAAGATTGCTGCAAAAACCGCGAAGTACCGTTAACTTTTTTTATTGGAGAATATTATGTACGGAAAAATGATGATGCCTAAAGCTACTGCAAAAGCTGGTAAAAAAGCTGCGCCTTTTAAGCCCTGTGCGGGTTGCCCAAACAAAGCTAAATGCTCTGCAATGGGTAAATGCATGAAGGCTAAGAGCAAATAAAAAAACCCCTCGGTTGTTACGCCGAGGGGGGATCTTTCAACCACGAAAGGAGCTAGTCATGGCAACCAGCGTGGTAATCATACATCTCCAACAGCCTCTCCGTCAAACTGATTAGAAACTAATGTCAGCGCAGGGGCTATTGAGTCTTTGTCGAGCTTGAGCGTATCCACAAAAATGCATCGTTGTTGCACGATGGGATAGTCAGTTCCCCGAGTCAGGGTAAACTTCTCACCCTGCTTAAGCAATGCGCCCTCTTTTTGTAAGGTCGTCATCATTGCATGGAAGTCAATGCGGTTCTTCATGCACCAGTCGCGGACTTCTTTCTGCGACAACATCAAGTGTCCGGCCTGATCTTTATGGCTGTTTGACCCGAGAACATACCGCCCTGCCACATCTCCCATTACACGAGTACGTGGGGACTCCGGGCCCCTGCCATCGCGCTTGTCTCGGTATTCACTGGTAACAATGATACGAGGGCCAAGGTGACTGACCATGCGGTGAAATGCATCTTCTGCAGAAATGGTATTTGTTTCCATGACTGACTCAGATAATTCAACAATCAACTTCACTGTAAATGCATACAGTTCTTGAAGATCAAACTCGATGATGCCGAGCTTCTTTGCTATCTGAGCAATAACCATCGTGCATGCACTGTGAGCACGGTAAAACCGATACTTGGGACTTGGCAGGATTTGAGTAAACCTAGCCAAAAACTCTTCCATGGCTTTAGTTACTGTTGCCTCGTTGTCTAGCATGTACTTGATGATGGCCGCACCAGCATGACCACTGTTCTGCGTCATCTGCTTAATGTTCTCCGCCGCCACAATAGCTGATGCTGCGTTCCAAGCGTCGTCGCCCTCTTTGCCTTCGGGGTATTCAGAGCGATCCGTTAATACAAGCGGGGGGTAGCGGTCTACGTTAACTTGAATGAGACGAACAGCTTCAGCTTGCGAGTTGGCTTGGTTGGCCGCAAGCAATCCATGGAAGTCTTTGTTGCCAGTTACATAAACATTAAGCCGCCATTCAGATGACTTGGCAAAAACTACATTACCGCCTTTGGAGGTCATGCGAATCTTGTCTTGGCCATTCGATACGCCATACGCTACATCACTAAAAGTGGCAGGGTCTACACCGGTCAACTCGTCCACCAACACAGGGATATTGTTAAATACACCAAGGGTTGCCCACAGTGCGTTTGTTGTAAAACCATCCTTGGAGTTCAGTGTCATCTTTGCAGGATTACCAAACGCAGCAAGTGCTGCATGGCAGACAGTTGTTTTGCCTCGGGCAGTATCTCCGCCTTGCAATGCCAAGATCAAACCTTTGTACAAGTCTTCGCAGTGGTGCGCCAGTAAAGAGCCCCAGCCTGCACAGATGGTGTACTGCCAGTGGACAGCGCCTTCTCGGTTATACAAAAAGTTTAGGGCTTCAGCGTAGCTTTCTAGCGATCCCTTGTTGGCCGTAAACGTACTTGCTCGTTCTTTGGCGTTGCCGCCAATCAGCACTTCGCTAGGTTCTGCACCCTTGGTGTACAGCTTGTCACCAAGCAAAAAGGCTTTGTGTTCATCTCGCCAACCAAATGCTGTGAGGGTATTGGTTTCAGTGATTCTTCGCTTTAGCGCCTGCAATTGGTCTAGCAAATAAGCAGACATGTGATCCCCTGCATTTTTGTGGTTACTCTTTGTTAGTTCGTATCGAGCTAGTGCGCGTAGCAAATCGGTTGATGAGGCAACAGATTCTCCCAAGATGTCAAAGTCCCGAATGCGTTTGTCAGGTAGATGGAATCTAATGCCGTACTTGAATGTGCCATCTTCGCTGCGGATACGGCTTGTTGGATAGAACAGGTTCTCACAGAAAGGCAGAGGCTGTAATACACCTTCCTTGTCTTGAATCAAGCGACTTAGTAACTTACCATCCCATATGTAGCCATAGGGCAGCGCTGGTATGGCGGCTTCTTGAACTACACCTTCATCAGTTACGATTTCCGCAGTTGATTCTTCTACTATAGGGATTACCCTACCAAGGACTAGGGGCGTATTGATCTTGCCTTTAAACTCGCAGCCAGTGCAACCATTGCAGTTATGCTGCTCAAAAAATGAGCAGGTTGTAGGGCCGGCTTCCCATGTGTCGTACTTGTTTTGCCAGTCTATCTGGTCATGGCCTGTTGCTTCACGTTCGGCGCTCCACTCTTCGGATAACTTCTCACCATCTTCGCAGTGCTTTAAAAGACCGATAACGCCACGCCAAGGCTCGTACCCTACATCCCCTTTAGAATCCCGCATAGCGCCTACCTGAAGGCATTTACTGGCCATCTCGTTGGCATCTACAGGCACGTCAGGATACTGGGTAAGGTGACCCGTTAAGTCAGAGTTCAAGTCAGTGTTGTAGGCGCGTTTGACGGACTCTTTAATGAGCTTAACGTCATTGTCTGCCACGAAGGTTTGAAGTGCTAGTGCAAATGCCCCGGGCTCGATAGGCTCGCACGTTGATCTAACTTTGATTGGCTTGGGTTCACCCTTACGGTTTGCTGACCCGACAGGGCGTAAGATGCTTGCAAAGTCAGCAGTTCGTGACGAATCTGCAAGGACATTCTCGTGCGCAAGGCATGACTTCAACCACTTAGCAACCATGACCCACTTTGTGTGGCTAATATCTTTGGTCAGAGGCCAGTAAGCATGGACGCCATTGCCCGAGTCCACAATCATGGGGCGGGGTAAACCTACCTTCTTAGCAAAGATTGCAATAGCTTTTACGCCATCCATCTGCGTCAAGTAGCCCTGCCCTGCATCGTGTTTCTTTTGCCCACAATCAATGTCAATCCAAAAAGATTTGGCGCGATCCCAGTTTTCTTCAACGCGATATTTCTTGCGGGTCTCCCCGTCTTTCTCAACTTCAATGAATGGCTTTAGATACGATGCGCATGCATGGTAGGTTGCCACAAACTTGGGATTGTTTTCCCAGTAAGGTATAGCGTCAGCCATCTCCTCCAAGCTTAGGTAGTACTTGTGGTAGGTGTACGGCTTGTTCGTCTTTGGATTGACCTCTTTGGTAAAGAGCGTCAAGTAATGTATGCCGTATTCGGGCAGGATTGTGCGGAGGAACTCAAGGGTATCCATTGTGATCTCCAGCTGTTGTAAATATGCAACTCATGACTACTCCAGTGAAACAGAAGAAGCCCCCGAAGGGGCTCCCTTGGGGGTGGAGCTATTTAGTCGTCAAAACTAATGCCGTCGAGGTCGAGTTCTAACTCTTCTTCAACAGGGGCAGGTTTGGCTTTGGCGGCTGGCTTAGCTTTAGCTTCGGGCTTTGGCTCGGGAGCCTCTGCTTTAGCAACTGGAGGTGCCTCGATTGCTTCTGCAACAAACTCTACTGCTACGGGGTTAGCGCCCAAGATGGTTGCAACAATATCTGATTTAGCGATCTCTTGGACTTCAGCAAAGCCCTCGTCGTCTAGTAAACCAACGGCGCTGAATGTCAGCTTGGGTGATTCTGCTTGCAAGTCAAAGCCTACCTTGGTAACAACCATGCTGTACCCTACACCGCGCTTAGCCAACATCTGACCGTACTCACCCAGTGCCTTGATGGAAGCAGGAGGTACACGCAACAGCATCGCGTCATTAATCTGACCGGCTGGCGCTACGGCCATACGAACGGTATCGGAACATGCCTTGCCCTTGGTTGCACCGCGCTCGCTGATACGAGAGCCCCACTGATTGTGGGCACAAGTTGCGCACTTCTTGGCTTGTTTGTTCTGTGCGTCTGCTGCCGGCTCAATGCCATCGCTTGAATAGCAATCAGGCTTCTGACCTTCGCTTGTGTCTTTGTCGTAGCCCTTGAGATAAAACACCTTGCTTGTACCTTTGTTGGCTTTTAACAACACCACGTTCAGGCTGGTAGCTGCGCTGTCAGGGTCTTTAGGGTTCATCTGCAACTCACGCTCACCGTCGCGAACGACTGCAAACACTTTGCCTTTGATGGAGATCACTGGGAACCCACCGCCTGCATGAGCAGTCAAGTCAGAGTTCAGAGCTGCGATGTCAACTTTTTTCAAGAATGATGGCAGGTTGGAGCCGGAGTCAAATGGAATGATGTTCATAATTTTTCAGTGGTTGGGGGAAAGAGTTTACGACGAACGGCGCACGTTGACTACACGTTCTTCACGAGTAGATACGCCCGGGGGTAGGTCGTTGTTGGTTTCGCGGTATTGTTCTACCGCTGTTTTGGAAGCGCGTACTTCTAAAAGCGCCCAGTCGTCATTTTCTCTGACGTGAGTCATAAATATTTCTCGGTCTGCTACGCTGGCAGTGACTCTAGTTGTGGTATACGCAGTTCCAAATTCTGTCTTGACAGAATCAATACCGGTCTTGTTGAAAACATCTAGCAGCTTAGCTTCTAGCTTTTCCATCTTCTCATTGAGAGGAGCAACACTGGCATCAAACTCTGCTTTCATTTGTGCTTTTTTATCTCGCATCTTGATGTAGATGCTTACAGCTTCTGAGAGTTTCATTTTTGTATCCTAATTTGTGGTTGATTGGGGTAAAGATTTGGTAGTCGATAACGCCTCCTATTCCGGTTGTTCTTTCATCATGTCAAGCAATAAACCCTGCATGGACTGCTTGTCTTGCAGCCTCTTGTACACACGTCTTTCGACGTCTGAGCCTGCGATATGCACAATCACAGTAGTTTTAGTCTGGCCGGGGCGTCTAACCCTAGCACAAGCCTGTTCGTAAATCTCATTGCTATGCACCGGTGCGTACCATACGATGGTAGTTGCCGCTGTTAGCGTTAGTCCGTGTGACATGGTAGCTGCATTTGCTACTAATACTCTCGGGTCTAACCCTCGTTGGAAGTCAGAAAATATCTGATCTCGTTGGTTTTTGCTAGTCTCGCCGTGCACAATTTCTACAGACCAGTCCTTGCGCAGCTCTGTGGCTACGTGTTCAAGAGCGCCAGTCAACGGCACAAACACAATTACTTTACCTTCAGATTCTTCAATGATTTCTTTGAGGACATCCATTCTAGGCTTAGATGGTAGGACTACCTCCACCCCATCTGTCCCGTATGCGACACCGCAGCCAATTTGAATTAGTTTGTTTGCTTTTACAGCTTCATTCACAGCAAGAATCTGACCGCCAGCGTACTCAGTTGCAAGTTTAGACAACATGTCTTTGTAAGCTTTCTTCTGCTCTACAGTCATCTCAACTTCGCGAGTCATAAATATCTGTTCAGGCAAGTCAGTGCAGTCGTCAAGTGAGAACCGAATTGCAGGCTGCATCATCTGATAGATCACATCGTTTGCTTCGGGTCTTGATATCCATTTGAACTGTGTCAACTGGCGCATTACACGATCACGAAACGCACCAAAGTATTTAGGCACACTGGTGTTATCAGGCGTAATAAGTTTGCATTGAGCCCACGCATCTGTAGGTGCATTGGGTGTAGGTGAACCTGTCATACCCCACACACGGCGACTACTTTGTTTGTTGCAAATTGTGTTGAGCGTTTTCCATCTATCAGTGCTGGAGTTACGCGCAAGTGCTAACTCATCCACAACAATCAAATCAATGTCCGGTCGCTTTGCTAATTCATCTTTGATCGTGGCAAGGCCGTCAATGTTGATGATGTAGATGTGCACATCTTCTTTGAGTAACTTAATTCGTTTCTCTCTTGTTCCATGCAAGACTACTGCATCGAGATGTGAGAATGTATTAAAGACTGAATCTGCCCATGTGCGCTCCATTGTTGATAGCGGACACACGACAAGAACTTTGTTAACGATCTTTGTGCGACGCATGTAGTCATACGCCCACAGTGCGCTGTTGGTCTTGCCAGTGCCCATACCGTTAAGACAAAACGCCCTACTGTGCATGGATAAAAAAGATGCAGTTTCGATCTGCGCAGCAAATGGATTGTGTCGCCCACTTACTTTTGGAAACGCATAGTGCATAGGCATTGGGTCAGGGACTTCAAAGCCTAAGTTTCGTAACACCCGAGTTTCGTCGGGGCGGTGTGGAACGGCTACAAGCCGTTGTCCTTTGTGGTCTACTTCGATAGCTGTCGGTATTACTGTTGTTATCCGACTTGGGTTTTTTAAGCGGAAGATAACCGCTTTTTTTTCTTTATGTATTTGCATTACTTATCGGGGTTGTAAGAGCCGCTTCCCTTCCTCCATCCTCTGTTGGTTGCTCGAGCTTGCACAGCGGTATTACCTTTACCATTACCGCCACCATTTTCTAATGACTTCTTGTGTGCAACATCTTTACCATCACCGACACGCGCTTTGCCATCCTTCATAGCTTCACGACGTGCAGCGTTGTTCTTTACTCGCTTGGCCACTTCTTCGGGACGTGCGTTGTATGCTTTTTGGTATTCAAGTTTCTGTTTAGTTGATGTAACCATCATGCTCTCCATGCAATGTTTTCTAAAAAATCATGCAGTTGATTTATGTCGTCAACCACAATAGTTTGACCACCATGACTAACGATCTCTGCTAACACTCTGTCTTGATTGGCAGTCGTGTCTTTGCGCTTTCCGGGGGCTTTAGTTTCGATACCGATAAACCTTCCGTTCCAACAACAGATAAAGTCCGGTATACCCACTTGCCCCATGCCGTTCTGCATAGGCTGGTAGAACCAAATAGTACGCGCTTTTAAGGCTTTGCGCACTGCATCTTTTACCTTGCCTTCGGGTGTCATGATTTTCTTCCGTTGAAGTCACACGACGTAACAGGACACCACGCCTTGCACAGTCCTGATGTTTTGGCTGGCCATGAATCACGCTCGTAGGCCGATTCGAGTTTGCGCACTCGTGGCAGTAGGTCTTGCCATATGGTTGCAAGGTCAGCACGTTCACGTACTTGCCAGTCAATCTTTTTATCTTTCAACCACACAAAGCCAGTCGTTACTTTCTGCACTTCGGGGTGATGGTGAAACACATACGCAGCATACAAATCTAATTGTTCTGTTGGTTTGCGTTTGCCTGTTTTGTAATCCATGACAGCAGCGTTTGCGCCTTGAATAACAACCAGGTCAGCAATGCCTCGTGTCCATGCTTTATCCCAATCGCAAGGTGTAAAGTCTCTGTCTACAGCGTACTGTCTTTCAGGAAACTTCTCGCCTTTGAGTGCGGCTAATCGGTTTGCTAATGGTTGCCACTGCGTCATGCCTTCAGGCAGTAACTCACCGTTCAAGATGAAGTTCTCAAACGCTGTGTGTACCTTGGTTCCCCACTCAGTGTAAATGGTTGGGGGCTCGACAATATCGCGGACTACTTTAAGGTGATAGAACTTCTTCGGGCACGTTTCAAACGTGTCTAATTGCGAATAAGTCCAAGCTGGGTTGGCCATGCTTGCTCCATAGGTTTTGGCCCCCAATGCGTCATTTGTCGCTTGGAGGCTCGTGGTTGTTAGCCCCCACTTTAGCAGGTTTCTACGACTAGTCAACACTATTTTGCTTCGCCATAACAGCTTGCAATATCACCTTCAGACCATGTTATCAACTCGGGCCACCATGACACACCTTGACGCATGATGGCTTGTAATTGTTCTAAGGATTGCTCGGCAGAATCTTCCGGAACTACGTACACAAGCTCGTCATGCACAGTGAGTGCTGGCCGCATCCCAGTAGCCTTAAAGAACTTAACTGCGTGCTCTGCAATGACGTCGCGTGCAAGGGCTTGAACTATATTCTCTACACCTTTCCCTGCGTAAATACGAGCCCGAGTGCGACCATTGCCGTACCACCATTCCATTTTGCCGTTGTCATCACGTTCTTGTTTGAGATCGGGGTAGTAGATGCGACGGCCCGATGGTAGGCGCACTGCGTTTTGTTCGGTAACGCACATACCCCACGGGTCAATGGCCGACTCCACGCCTTGCTTGATGTTGGTAAGTTTATTTTGAAACGTTTTCCACCCTGTAGCAATTTCTGCATGGGCTGAACGGTAAGCGTCTACCACCTTTGTTGCTTCATCTAGGCTCATGTCCACGCCACCCATGAGCTTGGCAACCTTTTGGAACGTAGCACCCCCAGCTCCAAAACCTAGGCCGAGGTGAGCAACTTTACCCACTTGACGCTGGGTCTTGGTGACTTGTATCTCATCGATGTTGTACAGATCATGGGCAGCAAAGTACCTGTAAAGATCAGCTTTGTCAGGGCTTGCCTCAAACAATGCCATCGCATACGGGACTTTCCACAAGAACATGTTGACCCGCAACTCAATGCCGGATAGGTCAGACACGATCACCTTGTGCCCGGGAGGGGCGAGTAACGACATACGCAAGGCATCTGAGGGCTTAGGTGACGCACCAATGCGAGGTAAATTCTGCATGTTGTACTGCTCACCTGACCAACGCCCAGTTGTGTCTGCGCCGGCGTATTTAAGAGGTACAGGTATCTTGCCTCCACATACCGCTGCGGTCTGCAAGAAAGCCTCTAAGCGCGTTTCTAACAGGGTAGACTTAACTTCTAGCCTAGCCATTGCAGCGGCGGCTACAAGCGGGTTCTTGTGCGTTTGTAAGGCTATAAATGCCTCGTCTGTTTTAGCCAGTGCGGGTGTCATCTTGGCAGGGTTGCTAGGCGATACCTTCATGGGTACTGGCACACCAAGCTTCTCAAGCAACGCACCAAACTTGGCGGCTGACGCTAACTCAGTACGTACAGTCTCCTCGATGCTAGTGCCGTTTAGTCGGTTAGCTACAAACGTGCCAATATCCAAGGCTTTGGCTAACTGAAGCAATGAATCGCGCTTCTCTTCCTTTACAAGCTTAAGCGCTTGATGCACCTTCGGGGCGTCCAGTAACAGTTTCGGCTCGACAAGCATGCGTGTAGTCATGTCTATCAAAACCAACTCCTGTTTAGGGAAGCCTTTGGCTAGCTTCTTGAACAACTTAGCGCACAGGTCAGTGTCTACCTTGTTGTATTCCTCCATCGAGGCGATCTCATCTTCGCTAAAGTTAGCTAGGTGTTTACCCTTAGTATTAGTAGCTTCGAGGTCTAACTTTGCGCCTACACCAAACTCATACGCTAGCTTCTTAAGCGATACACCTGTAAGGGATTTACCGCCAAAGAACACTGACGTTTTGGAATACTGCGACCTTGCCATGGCTGCTGTACATCCGTACATCTTAGGGTTTATCCCTAGTCGCCAAGCTAAGATCATTGAGTCAAAGCCGGACATGTTGTGGCCGATTGCCATTGCATCTGACCAGTCCATTGCCTGCATGTGGGTGCGTATGTTGTCCTCGCCAAACAATACGTATGTAGGCTCATCGCCTTCCTTGATAGATACCGAAATGATTTCTGTATCAGGATGTTGTATGTACTCTGTTGGAGACATGCGCGAGAGCGTGTGGGTTGTATCCCAGTACGTCTCAAAGTCCAAGTAAATTGGTTTCATTTACCCTCCAACTGAAACGCAACAATCGCTGTTGAAATTAACTCGTTGACTTCCTTGATGTTGGCAGCTATGTGCGAGTCAAACTCGTAGCCCTCTCGGGATGCAATGTGTACGATGTAACCGTTACATACTTGCTGTACTTCAATCCTGCCACTGAAGATAGTCTTGTTCTTCATGCGTGGCTTTTCCATGTAATCACGCATCACACTTGATTGTTGAGCAGGGTTGGTAACTGTTGTAATCGCATGCAGCATGCTGCTTAGAACTCCCATGACTGCACCTGTTTTAGTTTAGCCATGTAGTGTTGTAATTTACCAACGTCATCGCTATCTTCTTTCTTGCCTTGGCGCATTGAGTATTTGATGATGTTGCCCTTGAGAAACCCGATAAATTCTTCACGAGTCATGACTGCTTCCATGACTTCCCATGGCTGTACTGCCATAGATACGTAGTGTGTACCGCCTACTTGCATGATGTTTGGGTCTTCCATGACTTGTCCTGTGTGGTTATTTAAGATTTCTAACTGTTACTTTTTTTGCCCAGCATGAGGCGCAATACCATTTGCTTTGGCTCATTTGTATGCCGCCTTCGGGCGGTCTTTTCTCTTCGCATTTATTACAAAGTTGTAATTGATGGATTGGTTGTCTACTTCCAATATCAAGCTGTCGTTTCACAAAGCCGTTCACGCGATCTCCTTCCAGTGTTCTCAGGTTTGGGACAGTTCTCGGGTACGTCAACGACAACCCAAATAGCTGCCAACGTATTTCGATAGCTTGCTTTCTCCCATCGATCGATGTACACACCAAACACACTCTCCAATGATTTGTTGACAGAACGATTGTCTATGCCAGTGAGCTTAGATATATCGCTTGACTTCAAACCATCGGGGTGTCGTTTGAGTAGCTCACGAATAATGTTGTGGTTACTTTTCAATCTTCATGTCCCTGACATATCGCGCAAAGCTGTCGGCTGTATCACCAAACGCAATGCGCATGGCATCGAACTCTCGAGCAACTTCTTCCAGTACATCGTTGCGTTGTACAACATCGACAGTATCAAACTTGTCTCTGTCATCGTGGCAAGCACAGCCACGTTCCCAACATGCTCTGTCTATTAGTGTCATGTGTTCTTCTCCTGTATAGCACGTTCGACGGCTCTACCAAACTCCTCGACATTGCCAAACTTTTCTGAGTTGGTATCCCACAAGTGGTAAATCTCTTCTTTGGTTAGGCTGATCCATTCACGTTCTTTGCGTATATTAAACAGAAAAGAAAATATATTGTTCATACTGGTGCGTCCTCATGGTTATCAGGGTTGAACTTGGGCACTCGGTTGCCCTTGTCTTTTGGATTGGGGAATGGCGGAAATGGCCATACCACGTTATGCCCCAAAGATTTTCTTAAGTTCATCGTACACGCTACGCGCTTGAACAATAGACATACTTGCCAATAGTTCTTGTGCTGATTGTGTGTTCACGCCACTAATATAAATCGTTTGCGCAGGAGATGCTGTCACCTTTGCGACTGACTTTTGCGGCTTGGGCAATACATCTTTGCTTGGCTTCTTAGCCTTAGTCGCTTTGAGCGGTGAATAACTGTCTTGTGTTACAAACAAACCATGGTTAGCGCTACGCACCATGCCTTGCCTAATGAACTGTGTTGCCAATGAAATAGTAGAGCTTTTCTTAAAGCCTTTCTTCTCCATTGCTGCGCCCATTGCTGAGCGTGTGACACCGGGATGTTCTTTGATGTAGTTGAATGTTTCTCGACTTACATTGTTGGTTGGTTTGAATGCATGAGGTAGCATATTTCTTCCGTTTGGTTGAGTCTTTCCTTCGTCGTCAAACGAAAGGTTTTCTAATTTCTTAAGTTCTAATTGAAGTGTAGGCACTTGGTTGCTCCTTGGTTGATGAGTGCTGATTACTTGATACGCCATAAATTGTTTGGAGGGTCATACTCCAACACCTTCTCAGGTGGTGGCGGTGTCATAGATTCAGAGGGCGGAACCCATCCAAACCTACGCCATACTGCTTGCACGTCGCCATGTGAAGTCCATTTGTAATCGGGATGCCCGACTGGAATGGATGGATACGCTTTCGACATTACTTTCATATTGCCCCCGCAAGTCTCGCAGCGATGGCGGCTGCGGTTAGTTCATCGGTTGCCATCTCTTCCACAATCTTCTTACGCTCAGTAAAGCGCTCGACCTTACGATCTAAACGCTCTAAGTCATCTCGATTGACATACAGCCGTACAGTGGGAAACAGTCTAACTGCTTCGTTAAGTGTCTTACACTTGCCAAGGAACTCAAGAATGTCGCTCTCTACTTTCTTCCATTTGGCATCGAGTACAACAACTTGCTTGTTCTCCTCCCATGCTTGAAGCGCCTCGGCTCTGCCCAGTACCGTATCAGGCAATGCCACTAAGTCATCATAAGTGATCTCAGATTCTGACTTCATGTAGTAACTATCACGAGGGCGTTTATACGCATTGACACCAGTGAACCTAATGGTGCATGCAGTCTTCTTACCTTCATCAGTCTCACCCTTGATAACGATCTGCACATCGTCAATCTTACCTAACCAATCCTTAGGTATCTCATGCACAAGGTGCATATGATCCTTACCCCAGCATCCGAAATGATACAAGTAGTGAGCATCTAACTGTTGTGGCTTGTTGAGGTGCGGTAGCTCAGCTTCTAATTCTTTGTGATGCATCTTGCGAATGCGAGATTCAACTCGCTCTTTGAACTCTTTTGTAATGTTTACTGTAGCCATAATAATCTCCGTGGTTGAAAAGAATGGGGCTTGCGCCCCTTGGTTAATCGTTGCTCTCTGATACGAAAGCCTCTATTGATTTTCTAAGTGCATCACGTTCTTGTTGTGATGCACCTGCATCGAGGGCGTCGTAGCATAGCTTCAGAATGTTTTGATACGAGTCAAGCAAACTGTTCAGTTGATCCATTGCGTCCATAATTACTCCAGTGAAAAATGGATATTTTCACCGTAAGGAGCGTTAATGTCACTAGAAATACACCACAAAACAGGGTAGTTAGGTGCTTTATCTACATTAAAGTCTGTGTAACCATCTGTCAGACAGACAAATACCTCGGGCTCAATGCCCTCCTTGGCAAGGAACTCGAAGCCTGCTTCCATGTCAGTGCCTCCGCCTGAGTAGAACTCTAGTGCTACTTCCTCGCCTTGCTCGAATACTTCATGCTTGCATACACCAGTGTCAACATACAAGACGTGTACTCGCTCGGGGTTGCACTGCGCAATGATGCGAGCCATGTGACCGTTGTAATAAGCCAACTCTGTCTTACTGATAGAGCCTGATACGTCGACTTGGATGACAACCTCGCCCATCTCAGCTACCTTGCCTGCGCTTGGGAGATACGCAATGTCAGCGAACCTGCGGTTAGGGCGTGACCATGAATAGTCTCCACGTACATAGCTTGTCATGTAACGCTCGAGAATCTCGTGCCATGGTGTTCCGGGATCGATGAGGTCTGCAATGATCTTAGCCAATGCAGGGGGCATCTTGCCTTGAGCCTTAGCTGCCTGTGCTGCTTGTGCAATCTCGACACGAGTCTCAGCATCGATGCGCGTAGCTTCTTCTGGGGTCAGTGGTGAGCCACGCTCAATGATGTCGTCGCCTGTACCTCCGGGCCCATCACCATTAGGATCATCGGGGAGCTTGTTGTAAATCTCATCGACTGTCTCATCCTTAGAGCCATCCATCTGTACGCATCCCTTGATGGGTGTGCCAATGTCTGCTGCCTTGAGCATGTCATTGATCCAAGCATCGCCTGCAATGTTCCACTTCTTAGGAGTGCGTGCACCTCGACGAGTCGCATGCTGACCGATCACATGGCCGATCTCGTGTGCTAGTACGAACACAACCTCTTCAACAGATAGTGTGTTGAACCATGTAGGGTTGATGTAGATTTGATTGCGCTGATCTACTGCTGCTGTTGGGATAGTCTCATCCTCGATGAGCTGGCGCTTCATAAGGATAGAGGCAAAGAAAGGATGCTGTGTTACGAGCGATACCTTTGCCTTGTCTAGGGTAGTTACTTTCATGATTACTCCTTGATGTTGTACTGGTTGATAACGATTGGGATACCTGCGTCAAGCATTGCTGCTACTTGATTAGCTTTCTCTAACTCTTCGGGGGTGCGCGTTTCTAAAATAAGCGCTTGCAACTTCTTCTGAAACATACTGCTGTGCGTTCTTACATCAGCATCTATACCCATTCTGATTTTCTTGATGCTACCTTCGGCATTGTCTTTATCCCATCGCCCGCCGTTGTGATGGTCGCCGTCTAGCAAGTAAGCTGCAAGGTCTGCTTGAATTAACTCAACAAACTTCTCGCGGTATTCGACGGGCACAGTCGGTACACGAACACCGTACCAACTATTGTCTGAATATCGCAAATCGAACTGCTTACACAGATACTTAGCAAGACGCGATGCGTGCGATGAATAGCCACCAGTAATCACACCGCTTTCTATTTGCCGTTGAATAGACTTACGCAAACGATTTGTAATCTGCGTTGGGTCGAACTTGATCTCTGCTGATACACCTGCAGTTGTTAGCATCCTAGATGCTTGATAGAGCGTTGGTCGCATTGTCATAACCTTTCCTTAGATGTTGAATGCCGCCATGCGAGCGGCTACTGCTTCGAGCTTAGCTTTGGCGTCGTGCCTAGCATTGGCTGAACCTTTGATGACTTCGACTGTATTGAGACAGCCAGTCGCTGTTGCTTTGAGAATATTGATCTCATCGATTAACTCTTGCGTTGGATTGATTGCCAACTTAAGCGCTACGTCACAACCTTCAATGACGTTCTCGACAAGACTATTGTGGAAGCGTTCACCCTTCTGACCCTGATACTCCTGCAAGCGCTGAGTGAGTGCTGACAGTGGCTTGAGCATACGAGCGATGGTGTCCATGTTCATAGCTTCTGCTGCTTCTTGCTCTGACTGCTCGAACGACTTCAAGTCCTCCTCACTTAAGTCAAACAGGAAGTGCCTTGAGTCAGGCATGGGCTGAAACTTAATGTCGATAGACATAGACTGATCGAACTGGGATGCCGTTGGATAGTCATCCACATGAGCCCTACCTGCCGCGTGTCCACTGTTACGATACGCTACATCTTCAAGCACTAGCTGATCGTAGTGTGGCATGTAGTTGCGCTTGAGATTCTCCATCATGGCAATGCGATGCTTAGTCTCTTGCGTGTACTCAAAGTACAGATCGTTAGGTAGGATACGTGGGCCTGCATCCACATAGGGAAGCGTGTGCTTCTTGTGATACGCATACACCTCTGTGTACTTGGACATGATCTGCGCAATCGGATTGTCCTTAGACTTGAACAACTTAGTCAGCACAGTGAGCGATGTATCACCCTCTTGCCGTTGTATCTTGTCTGATAGATATGCATCACGTTTAGTCAGTGAAGCACGACGCATTGTTAGCTTGACAAGGATTACCTTATCTGCCAGTTTGGTTGGTTGCATATAGGTCTTTCATTGGTTGAGAAGAACGACTGCTTGAGCCCAGTCTTTGGCTTGTTGCTCTGTATCGAACATATTTAATTCGCTTGTCCCGACAATTCGGGCTTTCCAAAACTTCTTGTACCCTTGAGCTGTGCTGTACGCACAAGCGACCCACGCCATACGCTGTGGCGTTTTATCATTAGGGTCTTGCTTGTACAAAAGTGTTGCTGTGTAGTTGCTGTCTTGCATCCACACATATGTCACATCAGCACCTCAGCATTTTTGCTAGCCCACTCTACGAATGAACGTGTTGACTTAATCGCTGGGCACAACTTGATTGCATCCTTAGTTGCCATCACATTGAACTCGGGGCTCATGCGTGACAGATACTTGGATACACGATCGAAGTTGTCTTTGGTAGACTTGCGAGCCAATGCACCAGTCAGTGCATACAGAGTCGCTGGGTCAGCAGGTAAGTCAGCACCAGCAGGATCAAGCAAGATACTCTCGATGTTAGGCAGTGCTAAGTAGATACGTCTAAAGCCTGTGTACTCAGCAGCAGCGCCTTCACCCACCTCACCGGCACAGTTGTCGAAGAACAGTGCGTTCTCTAACGATGCAGGGATCATGTTGACACGCTCCCACGATCTAGGCGTAGGGTTGGCGAATCGGTTGGGATCGAAGTCAGACAACAACGCAGGTCTGAACCTAATGAACTGAATCAATACAGGATCAATGTCATTGTCTAGCGCCCACTCAGTCCAGTCGTCGACATTCTCTTGGAAGTCAAAGCGTCTAGTACGATTCGCTAGCTTAGACGTGATGCGATTAGCACCTGACTTGTCCTCGGTACGATTGCCTGTGGCGATCATGTACAACTGATCTGATAGATTAAGCTGACCCGCACGAAAGTCATAGACTACACCGCACAGGGCATTCTGCATGGGCACTGGGGCATCTGATAACTCTTCCAAGATCAGACCTACACGACCAACGCCTTGACGCAACATGTAGAACTCTTCAGGCGGAACCCAACGGGTGTACGCACCTGTGTTGTTAGGTGTGCCAAGCACATCGACTGGATCACGGAGTGACGCAGTGAACTCCACGACATGATCGAGATTGAGCTCTTTCATGATCTCGCGGGCACAAGCTGACTTGCCACCTCCAGGCGCACCGAGTATGAACGGCACGATCTTGTTGCCATTGGGCGCTTTGAACTGTTCTAGGATTGATGTTTTGATATTGCTATAACGCATGATTTTCCTTGTGGTTGAAAAGGTTTTCGCGTACTCGATGCTTGCCCCAATGCGTGTACGCATTAACGATTGGGTAGCCAGTGAATTCTAAATTGTGTGTATGTACAGCCCTGTCACTAGTGCGACAGCTTCTTGGCTATGAGTGCTGCAATGGCGAACCTTTCAGCGCATTCCATTGCATCTTCTTTGGTATCGAACTGACACCGCTCGATTGGGTGTGCTCCGCTATATACAGAGCCATAGAATCTAACCATGAACTTGTCACCTACCTTGCATACATAACCTATGTCACGCAAGTCGCCATCGTGATAAGTCCCATCGAATAGTCTTAACGCTATGTTGACGGGTGTTTCAAGCGAGCCTGTCCAAAAGTTATTGGCCTTGGGCTTCCATATAACTTTCGTTTTCATTTGATGACCTCTATCTTGTATGTCCTGTCATCTTCATTGACCTCGATGCGTACAGCGCCTACACCGATTGCTAACATTACACCTTTGTAATGATCTCCACGCCTGACCGCATTGCGATATGCCCACAGTAGTACGACTACTGCGATTGATAAGACTATTTCTAATTCAGTCATTAGGGTCTCCATACAAGTACGTCTAACATGACGATGATGATTCCTGCAAGGAATACTATACGCTCTGTCTTTTCCCATTTAGTCATTTGAACCCCTCCAGTTGGTTGGCTATTTCTGCAAACTTAGCAGCATCGCTTAACTCTTTAATGCCTTGGTTGCGTTGCTCTTCAAGGCGGTTGAACTCTGCTTCCTCAGGTGCTGCTTGGCGTAACTCAAACAAACGCCACTCTTCGTATGAGTAGGGGAAGCGTTGCATCGTCTTGCGAAACAAGACTGCGTTACATACAGGACACCATGGGCTATACGACCTACAAGGTTTCTCTTTGTTGATGTACCACATTTTGTCGGATACATCGAGCCACGATGGGTTAGCCATGCGATCGAGTATCTTGTGTTTGTTTTTGCGTACTTTCATACCCTCATCCCCCTAATATCTTGTCCTACGATACGAATCACCGACTGGCGATCTGCGTAACTCAGGCGTGCGCCTGCTGATGTTGCCCTGCGGTGAGCCTCTTCCACCTCCATCGTTAGCTTCTTTAACTCAAGCTCAAGCTCCGCACGTCGTGCTCTAGTATCACGATCTAATACATAAGCCGATACCAAACAGGCACGATAGCCGTTGAAGATTGCCATGTGCTTGGTTTCTTCCTCTTCTTGTATGCGTCGCCTCTCTGCAAACAAAGCCATTGCATGCCTGCCTGCATCGGTAACGCACCACCCTTCGTGCTTGACTTCATTCTCTACGTAGGTGAATGTGTTTATCCATGCACTACGCACCAACACACCCAGCGTGCGATTTGATGAGCCCGAGAACACTAGTTCTTTGATTGACTTGGTATCGTCAATAGACTTGAGCGCATCGTATTGGGCTTGGGATGTGTACCGCTTGAGTGCGGGTAAGTGATCGTGGTTCATCTTTCCACCTCAGGCACGTAGATTGTGTTCTTCGTCTCAATGACTCCACCTCTTGGGTTGAATCTGACGATCTCGCTTGTGCGGATGTTGCCACTGCCAATGTGCGGATGATTAACCACCTCTAGTTTTGCACACCAAAAGGGTTTGTCCATACTGTCGTACAGCAAGCACATCATTGGGTCAGAGTAGGTTTTGTAGAATACGATCGGTTTCATGATCTAAGTTCCTTTTGGTTAGTTTGTTTCAATGTGGTCATGGCGCTCTCGGGTGTAACTAGTTGGTAGTTACCCTTGCCATACTCTTGCACGACACACCATGATGATCTAACGACTCGTGCGCTATGTTCACGACTGCGCTCACATGATGCGCAAAACGCTTGATACCTTTGGATAGGCATATCGTCTTTGCAATCTACGCATTCTTTCCAGTCATTCATAGTTCCTCCAACAGAATTACGACTACACCGCCAAGACAGAACCCTGCGAAGATGAGTGCTGACTGTTGTGCGTATGTGGATACATCGTTGATGCCATAGAACAACGAAGCGCAGAATGCTAGGGTAAACCCGATGGCGTAGTGAACGGAGGTCATGTGTGTATGTCCCTTCAAAGGTGTGTATATGTAGGCGAATTGATGGATTAAGGGAGCGCCACCTCCCAAGCTAATGCACACACTACGTGTGTATGCGTAGCTCCGCTCGTCAACTAATCACCTGACGGCTTGGTGTGTATACATACAATGTATGTAGGTAAACGGGTTGAATTATCCAAAATGGGGGGTGAATTATCCAAGCTGGATAATTAGAAAACGTGTGTATGTGGCTTGAAACCCGCATGAACACTACGTTGTGACGTGCGTATAGGGTTTACCCTGCTCGAATTATCCAAGTGCTGGAAAGGGTGTGCCAGTTTTTAGAGTGTCGTGATTTTGTGCGCTTCACGCACATTGACTCGTAACTTTTTCATAGTACACGAGTGACACTAAAATGTTGGATAATTGGATAATTGGATAATTGCAGAGATAACTCATTGATTTATATGGGAAATCGAATTATCCAACGAATTATCCAGCTCAAAAGCTTGGATAATTACAATCAAGCGTGTGTATACACACAAGTGTTGCGCCTGGAAACGATGTCTCCATGACCTGCAGTCGTGCCAGCCTTGAACGGATTGGCGTTGACACCATACACTTTGAATGTCTCACACACTCTGTGCATGGGGTTTTTGGTAGGGTTGCGGTTGATTACACCTGAACGCTTTGGCGTGTAAAGCGCAACGGGCTTAGGCGTTGATCGTGTGGTGTGTAAAGCCGACACCGACCCTGAGTGAACTAGATGAACTTTCATATTACCTCCAAGTGATAATCCAAAGCCCACACATTGGCGGGCTTCAGGTTACGACCTGACCTTAGGCGGCTGGCGTATCGATACGTGCCTTGCTTGCGATGGCATCGTGGTATGTAGCACTTGCGTGTACAAGGAAGTCGATCATCTCGCGGTTGCGAAGTGTGACCTGTGCGTCTTTGGACATTGACTCGACACGCTTCATGAACTTGTCGAATGACTCGGATACATCGAAGATTGAGACAATCTTTTCTTCGGGTTTGGCTTCTTCCCAAGGCGTAGCCAATAATGTATCTTCACGATCCTGATTCCATTCACCCTTGCGAGTTGGATCGAATGAGAACTTGTCCTTGCCTTTGGCAATGAACATCGGTGCGTTTTTCTCAAACCATGCACGCAATGATGCTTTACGCAAACCTTTGCCGAGTGCATCGACAAGTTGGTCAGCGAGAGTTACATCCCCATGCTTGACAGCGTGTTCTACGCAACCCACAGCAGTGGCTTGAATGTCCTTAGTCAGCTTGGCTGACGCACGACCGATAGAACCGATATTTTTGAGAACTTGTGCTTTTTCCATGATAAATTTCCTTTGAGGTTGGATGATTGAGCTTTGATGTGGACTCGAAGTGAACCCACATTCAAGCCCCTTGGGAGGGCTTTCGGGTATTAGCGCCCCCGACTGTTGGCGCTCAGTGATTATCAAAAGACAATGCCTTTTGACGGGGACACCTCAAAACACCCCGTTATGCACCTTGGGACTGAACCCTTTGGCGTAGGGAAAACCCCTACATTTACTCCGCCTGTGGCGGTTATGGCATGACACCCAGCCCAGCGTTACCTGTTGGCGTGTGACTATCCACGTACCTTCCGCTACACCCCTCGACCTTACGGCTTGTGAGATTACACGTACCCAGTACCTTGCTGTTTTGCGTCAAGCGCTTGGATGCAAGTCCTTCCACTAGAGGTCTAACCGCTACTCTGGCTATCCCTCCACCTATGGTCTAACCGCTACCACCCCCCACAGGACACCCACTCCCCCCACCCCGCCCCCTGCCTGCTTA